>Ga0315279_10005028_pt1 | contig 17383 bp, 15 predicted proteins | sample YL17G06_20_MG_FD_203694 | JGI IMG/M metagenome (GOLD analysis project Ga0315279, IMG submission 203694) | Sediment microbial communities from Yellowstone Lake, YNP, Wyoming, USA - YL17G06_20 | ecosystem: Environmental > Aquatic > Freshwater > Lake > Sediment | place: USA: Wyoming | collected... | reverse complement strand
TGCGGCGCCCTCCATGCCCACGCCGGCTACCTGGACGAAGCGCGACGCCTCGCGCGGAAGAACATCGACGCCCTCGATGACGGGTCCGACGCGCCGATCATCGTCAATGCGGCTGGCTGCGGCGCGATGCTGAAGGAGTACGGCCAGCTCCTCGCCGACGATCCCGCATACGCCGAGCGCGCGAGCCGGTTGAGCGCCCGCGTGCGAGACGTCACCGAGTTCCTCGCGGGCCACGCGATCGTCGCCGGCGCGGCCCTGCCCTACCGCCTCACGTACGACGCGCCGTGCCACCTTCACCACGCGCAGCGGGTGCAGCTCGCGCCGATGAAGGTCCTCGCGACGATCCCGGGCCTCACGTTCGTGCCACTGGCCGGCGCCGAGCGGTGCTGCGGGTCCGGCGGCATCTACAACCTCACCCACGCGGCCATCGCGAACGACGTTCTCGCCGAGAAGCTCGACGCGATCCGCCAGACGCGCGCCGACGTGCTGGTCACCGCGAACCCCGGCTGTCAGATGCAGATCCAGGCGGGCGCGCGCCTCGCCGGCATCCCGATCCGCGTCGCCCACATCGTCGAGCTGCTCGACGAATCGTACGCCGCGGCTGGCCTGTACGACGGGCGGAAACGGAACGGGCGGACGACATCCCAGGGAGAACGCCGTCCGCCCTCGTGATCCGTGCCTCGTCGCGTCGGTGAGGGCGGGGTGAACCCTCCCGCCCGCGCTCCGTCAGTTCCTCGCCGGCACCGGCGCGCCGCGAAGCTCTCCGGTCGGATCGTAGAGCGCGAAGTCGAACCACCAGTTCGCGCCGTAGTTGGCCGTCCGCACGACGACCGTGTTCCATCCCGCGTCCAGCCGGAGCCTCGCGTACTCGGAGCCGCGGGTGAGCATGCAGACACGGTTCCCCATCATCGGCACGCCGTTCACGAGGATGTCGGCGCAGTCGTTCGCCGCGATGTTGCAGTACGCCGTGCGTGCGGTCGGGGCGTAGACGCCGCATATGGCGTACGCCATCTTGTCGCTGTCCCTGCCGAGCACGGTGGCGAGGTCCACGTGCGCGCCCTCCGCGCGTACCGTGCCTGGCCGGATGCGCGTGCCGCCCTCCCGGTAGGTCGCCCGCGGGTCCCATCGTCCCTCGGGGCCGTGGGCGCGGTACACTTCGGGCATGGCCCGTTGCGGGTCGGCAGCGATGAGGTCGGTGAGGCTGTCTAGGTCGACCGGACCCGCCGTGTACGGGCCGATGACGGTCCACTCAGGGACGAGCACCCTTGTCGACGCCGGAAACAGCGGAATCGCGTCGGCGATCTCAGTCACTCGCGCGCCGCGGTATGAGAGAGATCCGCATCGTTGGCGGCGGGAAGAGGCGGTCGGTGGGAACGGAGAATGCTGCCCTGAACCTTCCCGTGTCGCCCGGCGCGACGGTCACGCCTCCGCCGTCCGCGTTCGACCGCCAGCCGTCCGGCGCGAGGCCCTGGAGGCGGAGTGTCGCGGTGAGGGTGTCCCTGCCGACCGGGTTCCCGATGGTCGCCGAAAACCCGGTCGTCGCCCGTGGACCGTCGAGCCCGCGCGGCGGCTCCGCGTCGAGCACGACCGCCTGCCGAAGCTTCTCCTCGAGGTCGAGTATCGCGATGTCCTCTCGCCAGACCTTGCCCGGCTGGCGAATCGCAATGTAGGCTGAGTCTCCCTCGACGGTGACGGTCGTGTAGTGGTGGAACACGCCCGCCTCGGGTGCTTCCATCGGATCGATGCCGCCGCCGGTCGTGGCGAGGATGAAGTAGCGATGACTGTTCCGTCGCCCCGGCTGCAGCTGGTGCTCGTGCCCCGCGAAGACGGTGTACCGCCGGTCGCCGAGCGCCCGCTCGATCTGCCCGAACTCCGCCGGGTTGTACCCTTCTTTCCAGATGGGTTGGTGCAGGAAAAGAAACGTCTGCCGGGCACTGCCGTGCGCCGCGAGGTCCTGCACCGCCCATGCGGTCTGCTGCGCGCCGAGGTACGGCGGCTGGTCGCCCGGCACCTCGTTCGTGTTGAGGACGACGAAGTGGCAGCCGCGGTAATCGAAGGAGTAGTACGTTCGCCCGAGGTGCCGCCGCCAGTACGCGAGCATCTTCGCGTTCGTGACGTCGTGGTTGCCCGGCAGTAGCAACAGCGGCGAGTCGAGTCGTCCGGCGTGGGACCAGAAGTCCCGCCACATCGAGTCGACGGCGACGGTGTCCTGGGAGTAGCCGGGGATGAAATCGCCGACGGTCATGACGAAGTCCGGGCGCGTCAGGTTGATCTCATCGACGGCTCGGTCGAAGATCGGCCAGTTCTCGTCGCCGCCGCCTCGCCGGTCGCCGAGGATGGCGAAGGTGAACTTCCCGGTGTCAGGGACGACGGCGCCGCGGCCCGGCAGTCGGTCGAGCACGGCGGCGTCCGCTGCCGATACCCGTGGTCCAGCCGCGAGGACGGCGGCGAGCGCGAGAGCGAGCGGAGTGCGTGTCATCGGTGCCTCCTCTGCGCAAGGAACGACACGGTCGTGTGGTTGTCCCCAATGACGCTCCTTCCGGTCGCGCAGTCAACCCGCGCGATGGCCCCGCGTCGGCGAGGCTTGTCGCATCGGCCGCCCTTCCCGACACTTAGGAATCGGGCCCCGCACGCACGGCTTCGCGCGGCCGACAACCTGGGCAGATGACCGAGGAGGACTCATGCCGACCGTACTCTCCCGTGACTGGACGTACCAGGGCTTCGAGATCGTCCGCCTGGAAAACCCCGCGATGATCGCCGACGTGATCCCGCGGCTCGGCGGCAAGATCGTGCATCTCATCGACAAGCGCACGCACCGCAAGTTCCTGTGGCACAACCCACGCCAGCGACTGCGGGAGCTCCCGGTGGGCGCCGGGTACGACGACCACTTCTTCGGTGGCTGGGACGAGCTCCTGCCCAACGATCTGCCGGAGGTCATCGGCGGCGAGCCGTGGGCGGATCACGGGGAGCTCTGGACGTGCCCGCTCGACGTGGAGACGGCCGGGCCGGCGCTCATGCTGAACGGCCTCCTGCCGATCAACCCACTCGCCTACGAGCGGCGGATGTGGCTCGACGAGGAGGCGCCGATCCTCCACATGCGCGCGAAGGTGACGAACATCGGCCGCATCTCCATCGAGTTCCTCTGGAAGCTTCACCCGGCGCTCCGGATCAGCCCGGGCTGCACCTACGACATCCCCGCGCGGCGCGCCATCATCGTCGACCGCGACTTCAGCCGCCTCGGCCACCTGGAGGAGTTCCCCTGGCCGAACGCTACCGACGCCGAGGGCAAGCCGGCGCGCGCCGACCGCGTTGACGCCATCGACGGCACGAGCGAGTTTCTCTACCTGGTCGACCTGGCCGAGGGCCGGTGCGCGCTGGCGAACGAGGCCGAGGATTGGCGCTTCACCATGACGTTTCCGCGGAGCGTCTTCCCGACCGTGTGGATCTTCGCCTCGTACGGCGGATGGCGGAACCACGAGGTCGCGATCCTCGAGCCCTGCACGACGTGGCCGAAGGCCCTCACCAGCGCGATCGCTCTCGACCGGGCGCATCATCTGGAGCCGGGCGAGTCGATGAGCGCCGACATCACCGTGCGCCTCGGCCGCTACCGCGAGGAGCCCGCATGATCATCGCCGCGGTCGACGCCTTCCCCCTCGCGATGCCGACCATCGCCGAGGTGTCCGACGGCACGCAGGATACGCTGGTCGTGCGCGTTCGGACGGACGAGGGCGTCGAAGGATGGGGCGAGTGCGACGCGTCGCCCCTCGTGAGCCTCGCGGTCTACTGCTGCCCGATGTCGCACAGCAACATCATCAGCATCCGCGACACGCTGGTCGGCGAGCGGCTCGACTCCCCGGACGATATCCGCCGGCTCCACCGGAAGGCGCGCCGCCAGGGGCTCGACATCGAGCAGATCGACCACGCGTACTCCGGCGCCGACATCGCGCTGTGGGATGCGCTCGGCAAGCGCCTTGGACTGCCGGTCTGGCGGCTTCTGGGCGACGAGGCGGCGTACCCGAAGCTCCCGTACGCGTCCGTCCTCTTCGGCGACACGCCGGACGAGACCCGCCGCGTCGCCGCGCGCCTCCGCAACGCCGGGTTCCGCGCCGCGAAGTTCGGCTGGGGACCGATGGGCCGCTATGGCGAGGGGTTCGATCGCGACCTCGTCGCCGCTGCGCGCGCCGGCATGGGCGACGAGAACGAGATCATGATCGACGCCGGCGTCGTGTGGGGCGCCGACGACGAGACGGCGTACCATCGCGCGTGCCTCTTCGCGCCGTACCGGCCGACGTGGCTCGAGGAGCCGCTCTCGCCCGACGCAATCGACGAATACGGCCGCCTGACTGCGCGGAGGCCGCCGGTGCCCATCGCCGCGGGCGAGGGGAGCAACCGAGTCCGTGCCGCCGCGGACCTCATCCAGAACGGCGGCGTGAGCTTCGTTCAGATCGACGTCGGCCGGATCGGCGGCATCACCGCGGCGCGAGAGGTCGTCGCCTTGGCGAAGCGGCGTGGCGCGACGTACGTGAACCACACGTTCAAGTCGCACCTCAGTATCGCCGCGTCGCTCCACGTCTTCGCCGGCGTCGCGGAGTTCCGCTACCTGGAGTATCCGGCAGCGGCGTCGGACCTCGCGCGGCGGCTCGTGAAGAACCCGCTCGCGGTGGGCTCCGACGGCCTCGTCCGGCTCCACGATGCGCCCGGCCTCGGCGTCGAGGTCGACCCCGGCGTCGTGCGGGCGTACCTCCAGCCCACGCGGATCGAGATGGGCGGGAAGGTGCTTGCCGACGTATCGGCGTTCGCCTGACGGGACGACGGAAGGGGGACCGGCGATGGCCGTCCTCGACGGGAAGCGGGCAGTCATCACCGGCGCGGGCACGGGCATCGGCCGGGCAATCGCCGTGCGGTTCGCCCGCGAGGGCGCCTCCGTCGCGCTCTTGGGCCGCCGGCGGGCCATGCTCGACGAGACGCACCGCCTGCTCGCGGCGGGCGATCACCTCGTGCTGCCGACGGACGTCGCCGAGACGAGCCATGTCGCCCGTGCGGCGGACGCAATCCGCGAGCGATGGGGCGCGGTCGATGTCCTCGTGAGCAATGCGGGCATCTACCGGGTTGGCGACCCGATCCGCGACGAGTGGACGACATGGTTCGAGCCGATCCGCGTGAACCTGCTCGGCGCGATTCTGTGCGCGCGGGCGTTCGTGCCGCTCATGCCGGACGGCGGTCGGATCGTCGTCGTCACGAGCGTCCACACCGAACGGGTCGAGCGCGGCGGGTCGGCGTACGCGACGGCGAAGGGCGGGCTACGGCAGTACATGCGGTCGCTCGCGCTGGAGCTTGCCGACCGGGGCATCCTCGTGAACGCCGTCGCGCCCGGCTTCATCGACACGCCGATGGCGGCCGTCGCCGAGGGCGTGAACGAACTCGAATCGGACTGGTTCCGGCGGGACTACGTCGAGGGCCATCACCTGCCGCTTCGTCGCGCGGGCCGCGCGGACGAGGTGGCCGGCGCCGTGCTGTTCCTCGCCGGGCCGGACGCGAGCTACGTCACCGGACAGACGATCACCGTCGATGGCGGGCTGACGATCACGTTCTGATTGCGGGAGAGGGAGATACGATGTCGGAGCCGAAGTTACGGGGCGTCTTCACGCCGAACATGGTGCCGCTCGACCGGGCGGGGGACATCAACGAGGGCGAGCTCCGGCGGTACGTGGACTGGCTCGTCGTCAAAGGCGTGAGCGGCCTCTACCCGAACGGGAGCACCGGCGAGTTCACCCGCTTCAGCCCGGAGGAGCGCAAGCGCATCATCGAGATCGTCGCCGACGAGGGCCACGGCCGCGTGCCGATCCTGGCCGGCGCCGCCGAGGCGAACCTGCGCGACACGCTCGCCGCGTGCGAGGTGTACGCGCGTCTTGGCTGCTCGGCGGCGGCCATCTGTGGGCCATACTACTACAAGTTGTCGCAGGAGAGCGTCACCGAGTACTTCGCCGAGCTCGCCCGCCACTCGCCGCTCGACATCGTCCTCTACAACATCCCCCAGTTCGCCAACGAGATCTCCATCGACGCGGTCGTGCGGCTCGCCGACTTCCCGCGCATCATCGGCATCAAGGACTCGAGCCGCGACCTCTCGCGATTCCTCCACATGATGAACCGCGTCCGCCCGCATCGGCCGGACTTCGCCTTCCTCATCGGCTGCGAGGAGATCTTCATGCCGGCGCTCGTCATGGGCGCGCACGGCGGGACGATCGCCACGAGCGGCGTCGTGCCGGAAGTGGTGATGAAGCTGTACCACAGCGCGCTCGCAGGCAACCTCGACGAGGCGCGGCGCATCCAGTTCAAGCTCCTCGAGCTCATCGATCTCCTGATCTTCGGCGTGAGCTTCCCCGAGGGAGTCCGCGCGGCGCTCGGCGTGCGCGGCTTCGCGATGGGCCAGACGCGCCAGCCGCTCTCACCGAAGGAGCAGTGCGACGTCGGCGCGGTACGGCAGACTCTCCACTGCATCCTGAGCGAACACGGCTTCGTCGCCGACGTCGGCGCCGGACCCGGGGCGTGCGGCCCGCCGTTCCCCGCTGACGGCGATGGCCTCTCGGAGGAGCGCGTCGCGCGGATCGTCGCCGAGGTCGTCCGGCGGATTCGGGAAGCCTGATGATGGCGGAGGCTGCGCAGCCGGCGGGCGGCAGCGCCGTGGGGATCGTCGAGGCAATGGGCCTGCCCTCGGCCATCGTCGTCGCCGACGCCATGGTGAAGGCCGCGCCGGTGCGCCTCGCGGGCATCGAGACGAACACGCTCGGCGCGATGACGATCAAGGTCGTCGGCCCGACCGGCGCCGTCCGCGCGGCGTACGAGGCGGGCACCGCTCTCGCGCGCGAGCTCGACGTACTCGTGGGGGCGTCGATCCAGCCCAACTACTCGGCCGAGGCGACCTGGCTCATCGACTGCAAACCCGCCATGAGCCGGCTCCTCGGCTCGCGCGTGCATCTCCTGCCGGCCGCGGCCGGGCCGTCCGACGACGACGCCCTCGGCCTCATCGAGACCCGTGGCTACCTCGCCGCCGTCGTGGCCCTCGACGCGATGAGCAAGGCGGCCAAGGTTCACGTCGTGGCGAGGGAGAAGATCGGCGCGACGCGCGTGTGCGTCCTCGTCCGCGGCGACGTTGCCGCCGTCCGCGCCGCCATCGATGCCGGGAAGATCGAGGCCGCCCGCGTCGGGAAGCTCACCGCCGCGCACGTCATCCCGCGGCCGGACCCGGTCATCCGGCGCCTGTTTCCTTGACAGCCTCGCGTGGCAGCAGTACGTTTCGCGATGGCACTGGTGGTGGGGTGTACCATCAGTGACGCTCTCCTGGTCGCCCGATAGAGGCGCGCGCCGCACGGGGACGTCCGCGCCGGCCGGCCAGGCGTGATCCCCTGCGCTGCCAACCACGTGACCAAGCGCACCGCGGAGCTGCGGCCCTCTCGGGAGGAGGTGCAGTAGTGCGTCGCCTGCTTCCAACTCTCGCCCTGTTCTGCCTCGCCGGATGCATCCTCGGCGGACCAAGTCAACGCGACCGCCAGAGCGACCACACGGGCCAACACGATTGCGAGTACCGACAATCCGAGCGCGCGGACCTGAAGACCATCACTCGATCGGGGGCGGACGCTCCCTGGCACGTGAGCGACACGGTGCGGGTCCGAGCCGGCGAGCGGCTGGTGATCGAGCCGGGCGTTGACGTGGTCTTCGACGCCGACGTGCCGGTCATCGTCGAGGGCGTGCTCGATGCAGTCGGGACGGCGACCGACAGCATCCGGTTCCTGCGAGGGGCAGCCACGGAATGGGGCGGCCTGCGCTTCGAGGGCGACACGAGTTCGCTCTCCTTCGTTCGCATCAGCGGGGCCAACGCTCACGAGGGGCACCCGTGCATCATCCCCCTCGCCCGTGGCAGCGAAGCATGCTCCGAGACCGGCAACTACCGCGGCGGCGCGATAGGGGCCTACGGTGTCGGCACGGCGCTCGTGCTCAGTCACGTCGTGCTGAGCGGCAACCGGGCGGCCAGCGGCGGTGGGCTCGCCGTGCACAGCGGGCCTCGCGTGTGCCTGACGGACTGCGCGATCACGGGCAACGTAGCTTGGTACGCGGGCGGCGTGAGCATCGGCGGCACCGTCATGGTCAGCATGACGGGCTGCACTGTCAGCCGGAACCGGGCGGGCGGCGTCGGCGGTGGAATCACGATTGATGGGCCCACCGTCGAGCCGTGGAAGCTCCACATGCGGGACTGCGTCATGGCGCAGAACGAGTCGGGCAGCAGCGGTGGCGCGATCATGGGCCAAAACATGCTGCTCGAAGACTGCACCATCGAGAATAACATGAGCAACGGTGGCTGCGGCGGCACCATCTGTGCCAGCGGCGACGTCGTCATGGATCGGTGCGTCGTGCGCGATAATCGCGGCGGCATCACCTTTACGTACGCCACTGGACACTTGACCGACTGCCTCATCAGCGGGAACTGGGACATGGGCGGCGTCGAGGTCGGGTCCTCGGTCATCGAGATGGCCAACTGCACGGTGACCGGGAACTCGGCGTCCAGCCGGTCGCCCGGCTTCGAGTTCGGCGGCATCTATGTCGGCGGGGGCGGGTCCACCTGGGCGGACCTCTACCTCCGTAACAGCATCGTCTGGGGCAACAAGGATCGGGACTTGCTCGTGTGGGAGCAGCTGAGCAGGGCGGATGTAGCATACTCGGACATCGGGACCACGTGGCCCGGCTCGGGCAACATCAGCGCCGATCCGTTCTTCAGGGATCCGGCGAGGGGTGACTACCGCCTCCGTCGCGGCTCGCCCGCGGCCGACGCCGGAGACCCTCACTCGGCGAAGGACCCCGACGGCACCCAGGCGGACATGGGCGCGCGGCTGCCCTAGTAGGTCATCCCCGTAGGCGCGGGGGATATCATATGTTTCTCTCTTATTGACGCTATAGTCACGTGCCGTCAGATCATGCGTAGGGGCGAACCAGCGGGCGACATCACCAGCCCGCGTGTGTTCGCCCACTATGGCGACAATAAGACAGTTCCGTATCATTCCACTGGCAGCCTGTCGGCAACCGGAAGATTATCGCATCGAGCGCTCGCCGCTGATCCACGCGGCGGAAGCGACGCCACACTCTCCACCCGTCGTCGGCCGGACGATGTCCGCGCTCCGCCGCGCGACCTCATGGGCGGGTACGCCCCCCTCTCCCATCCTCGCTCCGGCCACTCGAAGTGCCCACGCCATGGGCATCGCTGCCGCGCAAGAAACCTTTGCCTGGCCCCTGCGGTTGTACATGGGTGTCATATTCATGGTGGTGCACGCACGGTTGGGAGGAAGACAACGCTCGGAGGAGCCGTATCCTATGAAGGCGAACCAACGTGTCCCCTGGCCGCTCGTTCTTGCCGCCGTCGCGCCTCTCTCCGCGGTCGTCTCAGGCTGCAGCCGACCCGTGGCGGAGACCCTCCTCGACGAGGCGATGGTCGTGCAGGCGGGCAAGCTCCAGGGGGTCATGTTCTCCGTGGACACGGCCAAGATGAAGCACGTCGTCGTCGAGGGATCCTTCACCGCTCGCGGCGGGCCCGACGACGCGGTCACCGCGATGATCATGGAGGAGGCGGACTACCTGGCGTGGAGAAATCAGCTCCGGGGGAATGCCATCTACACGGCGGCGCAGAAGCCCGGCGGCACGTTCCGCGTCCCGATCCGGCGATCGGGCAGATACTACCTCGTGTTCGCCAACCACCTCTCGGTGTTCATGGACCGGAAGATCCGCGCGCACGCTGTCCTACGGTACGACAAGGTCCTGCTCTGACGCGCACTCGGTTCGATCCCATCGTGGGCCGCTATCGGCGCACGAGCGTGATCGCGGTGTCGGTGCCGAGGTTCTGAGCGAAGGCGAGGTGCACCCAGAGCAGCGCGAGCGACTCCAGGTGGCGCGCCATCGCAAGGGGCCCGACGTCGATCGGGGCGAACCCGAGCTGCTCCCCGAACGTGGCGACGAAATGCTTGGCGGACGCATCGTCTCCGCAGTAGAACAGGCTCGCCGTGCAGCCGCCGAAGCGCGGATCAGCCAGGTTCCCGTAGTGGATGGCGTTGAACGCCTTCACTACCCGTGCGCCGGGAGCCCATCCGGCGACGAGCTCAGCGGCCGACGTGCCGGGCGGCACGACGAGGTCGGTGAGGTCTCGGCCGAGCGGGTTCGTGCAGTCCACGAGGATCTTGCCGCTCAGCGGGCCGAGCCCCTTGATGGTCTCTTCCGCCGCGTGCCAGGGGACGGTAAGGAAGACTGCCTTCGCGAACGCGGCGGCTTGGGCGTACGTGCCGCACCGCGCGTCGTGGCCGCACTCCTCGACGAGCCCGTGGAGCCTCGCCGGGTCGCGCGAGCCGAACAAGACCGCGTGGCCTTTCCGCGCGGCGAGGCGCCCGAGGGCCTCGCCCATCCGCCCCGTGCCGATGATGCCGATGTTCATGCGCCGTCCCTTCCGCGCTCACCGAGTGGTCGCACCATCCAGAAGAACGGGGCGATCTTCGAGGTAGGTTCCGCGGGCACGGGGCGCGAGGCGTCATACACTTTCGTGTTGAAGACGCTACATCGTGGCTGGAGGGGCGAGGCAGGCCTCGCCCCTGCAACCCATTGTGCATACGCATCATACAACCGACGATATGGGCATACCCCGTGTTCGGCCATGTAGCGCGTTCAAGGCAAATGCGTATCAGTGGCCGGCTCGCTCCTGGCGGGCGTCCTCACCCGACGGAGTGGGCGGGACGTCGCGGCCCTCGCCGAACCCCAGCGCCCAGAAGTGGTCTCGCGCGACGCCCGCGCCCTCGAGCGCCGCGGCGAGGTCATCGAGCGGCTCATCGCGGCCGTCATCGCCCAGACGGAACGTGCCGAAGTGGATCGCCATGCTTCGCTGCGCGCCGAGGACGCCCCCTGCCTCGACGGCGTCCGCCGGGCTCAAGTGGGCGCGCCGCATGAACCAGCGGGGCCGGTACGCGCCGATCGGCAGAAGCGCGAGCCGCGGGGGACCGAGACGTTCGCGGATCGCGGCGAAGTGCGGCCCGTAGCCCGTGTCGCCCGCGAAGTACACGCGGCCCGCGGGACCCTCGATCACGTAGCCGGCCCAGAGCGTCCTGTTCCGATCGCACGTGCCACGCTGGGAGAAGTGCTGCGCCGGCACGCACACGAGACGCACGTCGCCGGATAGAGGCGCCTCCTGCCACCAGTCGAGCTCGGTCGTGCCCTTGATTCCCTCGCCCGCCAGGAGCGCCGCGTCCCCGAGCGGGACGAATATCCGCGGCCCATGGGTGCGCCAGAGCCGCGCGAGCGTCGGCAGATCGAGATGGTCGTAGTGGTTGTGGCTGATGAGGACGACGTCGATGGGCGGGAGATCGCGGAACCGTATGCCCGGCGGACGGACGCGCATCGGTCCTGCCCAGCCGATCGGGCTCGCCCGTTCAGACCACATCGGGTCGGTGAGGATGTTCAACCCGTCCATCTGGATCAGGACGGTGGAATGGCCGACGAACGTGACGCGCAGTTCGCCCGTGCCCACGCGGCGCGGCGGCGGCCTTCCGGCCGCGGTGTCGGTCGGTGCCGACCACGGCCCGGGCCGCCGGCTCGTCTGCCAGCGGAGGAGGTCCGCTGGGCCGTGCTCCGGGGCGTTCCCCGGATTGTGAAACCGCTCGCCGTCGAAGTGGTCGGTCCGCTCGCCCTCGTAGCCCGGCGCGGAGAACGCATAACAGCCAAGCCCTACCACGAGCGAGCCGGTCAGCGCGGCGAGCCCGAGGATCGCTCCCCCAATCCACATGATCACGCGGCATGTCCCTTGTCGTGTCCATGCCCTGCCGTCGGCGACGCCGTGCCGCCCGCCCGGAACAGAAGCTACACGGGGGGTCGGACCCGAGTTCCCGCCGCGAGGGGCGCAGCTCACGGCAGCGGCGACGTCTGCACGGCAGCGCGCGCCAGATCGCCGTACCCGTCCGGGTCATCGTCGGCGTCGGCGCGGAACCACGCCCAGACGGGCAGGTGGTCGGAGACCTCTCGCTTCGCCCGCTTCTCGTCCCCACCATAGAGCTCTTCATCGAAGCGGACAATGCCGCACGCGCCGGTGTACTCGGAGGTATGCCGCGGATCGAACCAGATGTTGTCGAACAGGCTCTTGTCGCCCACCGTCGTTGTGCGCGGCGGAAGGAAGAGCGCCCTCCAGCCGGCCAGCTCCCAGCCCTCGTCGTCGGGCGGGAAGTTGAAGTCGCCCAGCAGGATGACGTCGTCCTCGGCGCCGTTCGCCCGCTGCACCGCATCGACGGCGTCGTCGAGGCGGACGAGCTCGCGGCGCCGCTCTGACTCGCTCTCCCCGTAGAGGAGATGGACGGTGCAGAGGGTGAAGTCGAACTCCCCGGCGCGGAAGGTCGCCGCGAACGGTTCACGGATGAACAGGTCGTCCGGGTCGCCGACGAGGTGCGGCGGACCGACGGGGCTCACGCGGTCCTTCCGCCAGAAGAAGGCGTAGATCTCCTTCTGCGTGCGGCCGACCGGCAGCGACGCCGCGTACGTCCAGCCCGGAAGCGCCTCCTCCATGCGGTCGAGGACACGCGTATCCCGCGCCTCCTGGATCGCGACGATGTCGAATCGCGCGACGATGCCGACGATCTTCGCGAGTTCGTCGGCGTCCCTGCTGCGATCGCTGAGCATGCGGACGTTCCAGCTCGCGATCGTGACCTCCTTTGCCGCCGGGCCGGCCGTCGGCTGCGCCGCGCGGCGCGACCGCAAAAGGAGCAGACCCGCGGCGAGCGCGACGAGGAGGAGGATGAGAAGCCACGCCGTCCTCCGCCGCCGTGCGCCGCGCTCTCGCGGTTGATCACTGATCATACGACCAATGTGCCTCCGAACAGGTGTCGCGGCACCGTCCTGTCACCATGGTAGCTCGGTCCGCGCGCCGGTTATCGTGAGCGCCGCGCTCAGGATGCCTCGCGCCGCATCGGCGGCATCGTCTCCGGTCGGCTGCGTCCCGCCGACGGCGACGCGGACTGCGCCCGGCTCGATCATCCGCGTGCCGTCCTCCGCGACGAGGGCAAGATGCTCCGCCGCGAGGGCGAAGGCGACGGTCCGGCGCTCGCCGGGAAGCAGGTGGACCCGCTCGAAGCCGGCGAGGCGCCGCAGTGGCGCCGGGACTGTCGCCGACGGGAAGCTCAGGTAGAGCTGGGCGACCTCGTCGCCCGCGACGCGCCCTGCGTTCTCGATCTCGACGCTCACGCGGACCTCGTCGCCTGGCCGCGCCGACGCCGGCTCGACGCGGAGGTTTCGGTACGCGAACGTCGTGTAGCTGAGGCCATGGCCGAACGGGTAGAGCGGCCGGCCGGCGAAGTAGCGGTACGTGCGGCCGGCCATGGCGTAGTCGTCGAAGGGCGGCAGGTCGGCGGCGGAGCGGTAGAACGTCACCGGCAGCCGGCCCGCGGGGTTGTAGTCGCCGACCAGCACGTCGGCGACGGCCGTGCCGCCTTCCTCGCCGGGGTACCATGCCGCGAGGACGGCGCGAGCGTGCTCGTCCGCCCAGTTGGCCGCGATCGCGCTGCCGCCGATGAGGATGACGACAAGCGGCGTTCCGGTGGCGGCGACGGCGCGGAGAAGGTCCTCCTGCGCGCCGGGCAGGCCGATGGAGTCGCGGTCGCCGATGTCCGGCCCCTCCTCTCCCTCGAAGGTCGGCGAGAGGCCCATGAAGGCGATCGCGACGCCCGCCTTTCGCGCGCAGCAGACCGCCTCGGCGAACCCGGCCGTCGAACCGCCGCGGTGCTCACACCCCTTCGCGTAGCGCACGCGCCCGTCGCCGGGGTAGCGCGCCCGCAGGCCCGCGAGCGGCGTCACCGACGACGATGGCGTCCCCTCGTAGTTGCCGAGGAGCACCTGCGGATCGTCGGCATTCGGCCCGATCACCGCGATGGTGCCGATATTCGCGCCGAGCGGCAGGAACCCGTCGTTCTTCAGCAGCACGATGGACTCCCGCGCGGCGACGAGTGCGAGCGCCCGGTGCTCCGGCGAGTCGTTCGCCGAAAACGGGATCTGCGCCCAAGGGACGCGCTCCGGCGGATCGAACATGCCGAGGCGGAAGCGGGCCGAGAACAGCCGCTTCACCGAGCGGTTGATGGCCGCCTCGTCGATGAGCCCCTTACAGACGGCGTTCACGAGGGCGGAGAACGTCTCGCCGCAACTGAGGTCGCACCCGGCCTGGACGGCCATCGCCGCGGCCTCCTCCGCGGATACGGCGACCTTGTGGTGTCGGAAGATGTCGCCGATGGCGCCGCAGTCGGAGACGACGTAGCCCTCGAAGCCCCACTCCTCGCGGAGCGTCTTCTGGAGGAGCGTCGGGCTCGCGCAGCACGGCTCGCCGTTCGTCCGGTTGTACGCGCCCATGACGGAGACCGCGCCGCCTTCCTTCACGCACGCGCGGAACGCCGGTAAGTACGTGTCGCGCAGGTCGCGCTGGCTCACGCGGGCGTCGAATTGGTGCCGGTCCGCCTCGGGCCCGCTGTGGACGGCGTAGTGCTTCGGCGTCGCGACGCACTTCAGGTAGCGGGGATCGTCGCCCTGGAGCGCCTTCACGAAGGCGACGCCGAGCCGCGCGGCGAGGTACGGGTCCTCGCCGTAGGTCTCCTGGCCGCGGCCCCAGCGCGGGTCGCGGAAGATGTTGATGTTCGGCGTCCAGAACGTCAGGCCGAAGTACCGCTCCCGGTTCTCGTGCCGGAGGGCGTCGTGGTGCTTCGCGCGCGCCTCGTCGGAGATGGCGGTCGCGACGCGGCTCATGAGCGGCACGTCCCACGTCGCCGCGAGGCTGATCGCCTGGGGGAAGACCGTGGCGACGCCCGCGCGGCCGACGCCATGGAGGCACTCGTTCCACCAATCATACTTCGGGAGCCCGAGGCGCGGGATCGCCGGCGCGGCGTGGAGCATCTGCGAGACCTTCTCCGCGAGCGTCATGCGGGCGACGAGGTCTTCGGCGCGCTGCTCAGCGGGCAGGTCCGGGTTCAGATAGGCGGGGGTTTGCGTCTGTCGTGCGGCGGACATGGTCGGGTCCTCTCGGAGTGGCCGTTCACCCAACTGCGCGGCCGAGTGCGGCGAGCTGATCGACGAACGGCGGGAGGATGATGCCATGCTCGGTGATCGGCACCTCCCACGTGAGGACGCCGTCGTGGCCGTTCACGTGCTTCGTGTAGCCGATGACGAGTTCGTCCGGGAAGCGCGGCGGCCCGGCGGCCCAGCGCTCGCCCAGGAACGCGAGGACGTGGTACTGCGCGCCGTCCACGAATCGGCCGGGACGGTGGTTGTACGCCTCGTAGGCGGGTAGCGTGTCGTTGATTTCGCCCGCGGTGTAATCCTCGTGCTCGGAGAGCGAGATGACGGGCGTCGTCACGCCGGGGTTGAACGCGATGATGCTCTCCGGGTTGCCCACCTTGGCCGCCGCGGCGAAGCTCGCGAAGTTCGGCGGATCGGGGAAGCGGTACATGGTGTCCGCATGATACACGCCGTCGAACCACCAGCCGGCGACCTTGCGCCGCCAGCGGAGCGACCAGCAGCGGATGACGTCCTCCCACATGCGCTGGAACTCGGGCATCCGCGCGCCCGGCTTGCCATAGTCGTATTTGGTCCACTTGAGCCGCTCCATCGCCTGCGGCTCCTGGTCCGGAGCGCCGCTCGGAAAGTAGACGAGCAGCCGGATGCCATGAGGGCTGAGGGCGTCGTACAGATCGGCGACGAGGTCGCGGCGGCTGCACTTGCTCGGCACGATGCCGACGTAGCGGTCGTACGCCTCGTTCGGCGCGCAGTAGTGGCCGGAGTTCTGCCCGAGCGTGATGAAGTAGTACCGCGCGCCGACGGACGCCAGTTGCCGCGCGAGGCCGTCCACGTCGAAGCGGTCCACGCGCTCGTTCCACGCATCGACGGGGACGCCGGTCGCCGACAGGAAGTGCGTGAAGACGCCCCAGCCGGCGTCGCGGAACCAGTCCGTGTTCGAGCGCATGGTCGGTCCCTCCTGACGACGTAGAACCTCCGACGCGCCGACGGGAGGTCCACGGATGGGCGCCTCTTTGCGCCGTGCGGCTGGAAGCCCTTGTCCTTAGAACGCCTAACAGAATGCGTGCATCGAGGTCCGTCGCACCCATCACAATCGCGGTCATTCTGAACGCAGTGAAGAATCCCTCAGTTTCTGGGGACGCCGCGGCAAGCATGCGACGAACGCTGCTTTGTGCCCAACCCCAGGGGATTCTTCGCTCACGTCGCCTGCGGCGACGCGACTTCGTGCTCGAAGAGCACGCCGGATGACGGCACGTTGCACATGGACCGGGGCATCGTGCTGCCGCCAGGTTGGCTCATTCTGTTAGGTGTTCTTAGCCACATCTTTGTCGGGTGGCGAGGTGGTAGCCTTGAACGAGCAGGATCAGCTTGTCCCAACCGCGCCAGAGTATCTGCCAGCCGGGGTTGCCATGGGCTTTGCGGGCGAGGAAACCGCCGAGCTTGGCGATGGCAACCAGCGCGGTCCGGTTCGTCCAGCCGCCGGCCGGTCGGCCATACATGGTCTCGAGGATCAGCAGCATACCCGCCGGGAGATCATCGGCCGCCACCGGCGCATCCGGCTGCGTTGCCGCCAGCAGCTTCAGGTCCAGCAGACGGACCGCCACCACCGCCAAGATGCCCAGCAGTACGGTGATCCGGGCGGCGGTGGTCAACTGGCTCTGTTCGATGCCCGTGCCACTCTTGAGCGCCTTATGATACTCCTCGATCAGCCAGCGCCGCGTGTAGGTACCGATTACTCGCCTGGCCTGCTCATAGCTCTCGCACGGCCAGTCGGTCAACAGCACCCAGCGGATCGGCGTGACCCCGGCCGGCGCATCCACCTCCCGCTCGACCGCGGTGATCGGCAGCGGCTCCTGCCAAGGACCTGGCCGCCAGGGCCCGCGCAGCTGCACCGTCACCGTACGCACGGCCCCGTTCGGGGCTCTCGGCCACTGCCGTGGACACCGAGCCCTCTTGATCGGCCAACGCCCGGGGTGTGCTGGCCCGCACGTTCGGTCGCGACCTTACCGCGGCGGCTCAGGCGGCTTCGGCGCGTCGCCAACCTTCTTGCTCGCCGCGCCCGCCTCGGCGAGCACCGTCCGGATCTCCTCGTACTCGGCCCGGCTTATCTCGCCGCGCGCATAGCGCCGTTGGGCGACTTCGAGGGCGCTCTCTCTCGCCGGCGCGTCCTCGCGGACGGAACCCGCTCGGCCACCGCCGATCGTCCGCCACAGCGCGATCGCGATCCCCACGACGAGGATGAGAAAGACGAACCACATGATCAGGCCCATCCATCCGAAGCCCCACATCATGTGCGGGCCGTTGCCGTACCACATCATGT
>Ga0315279_10005027_pt1 | contig 17389 bp, 15 predicted proteins | sample YL17G06_20_MG_FD_203694 | JGI IMG/M metagenome (GOLD analysis project Ga0315279, IMG submission 203694) | Sediment microbial communities from Yellowstone Lake, YNP, Wyoming, USA - YL17G06_20 | ecosystem: Environmental > Aquatic > Freshwater > Lake > Sediment | place: USA: Wyoming | collected... | reverse complement strand
CGGATCGAGTGGTGCAGAAACTCGGAAAGATCAAGGAATCCGTCGTGGTAATCGGTAAAGAAGAGGAGAATATGCGAACTCTCCCGACAGTGAAGATTCGCTGCCAAAAATGCGGGCATGGAGAAGCATTCTATTGGATGGTGCAAACGCGCGGGGGCGATGAAGCATCGACCCAGTTCTTCAGGTGTGCCAAATGCGGGGTAACATGGCGAGAGTATTCATGAAATCACAATGATCAGAGGTGCGTATGGACTGGCGCGGGCGCCCAAATTTGCACCGTCATGAGATAGACGTTTTTCGTCGTCGTCGGGTAGGCTGGTGCGGGCGTCGGAATTTGGACTTCTGACTTTATATGCGCACCAAGAGAACAGACACCAGTCGTAGTCAAGCCCTACGAGTGATAGCGATGGTGCAGAATTGGGGAGCTTATCGCAAAAAGTTGAATTGCGGAAGAGGGAATCATCACTTCGTGCGTCCAAGAAGTGGAAAGACGACTTACAAGATATGTGACAAGTGCCAATCACATCAAACGATAAAGAGAAACAGACGCAAATAGCACCGCATCAACGCCTTAGCGAGACACGGTGCAGGGCTTCCCTCAGCCTTAACTCGCGAACTCGTAGACCTAGTTTCCATCTTGGATTCTTATGTTTCATAACCGCTTACTAGGTGAGACGATTCCTCCAACGGTGGGATTCTGCTTGTCTTCACTAGCTACTGACAGAAGTCTGTGATCCTGTGATCAACCAATTGTGTCTATAGACCTTCCTCAAAGAGCAAATCATCCAGTACTGCTGCAACAAGTGAGCATTCTCACATGAATGAATGTGAAAGAAGACTGACGGAGACCGGGTTTGATATAGTTCGCAGTTTCTGCTGTTCACAATGTCAAAGAATTTGGCATCAGCACGGATTGCCGTGGGACTATGAATAGTGAGCCTACGCTTTCCTCTGCCATCTCAAGTCTTGGATCGCGGAGCCGGAACTCGTCGTGCTCTAATCGTATGCTTCAACTTCGCCAAGCCCAGTACTGGCAACGCTGCATAGATCGCTAGGGTCATAAATGCGACTGCCAGAAAGGCGAGCACAGACGCCGCTCATGTCGCTTGGAGCCCTGCTGGTTGTGAACAGCGTAGAGCCCTTGCTGAAATGCAACAATACGCTTGGGCGGTCTACCTTGATGCGAAGACGAGAGGTGTTTCCTTCACTGATGTTCCGACACAAAGTGAGAAGATTGAGAGAATCAAAGGGGCTGATCAGAGGCATGGGCGTCAATTTGTTTGCAGGTTGCTTCGGCATCCCGCTTGCTCTTTTGTCAATCGCGTTTTCGTGGGAGGGTTTTCAGGCAGACCTTTTCTTGGAACTTTCGTTGGCTGGCGTGATCTGGGGGGGTTTGGTTCAGTTTTCTGTCCTTAGACGCCATGCGTCATCTCAGAGGATGGATCCAGAAGGTGCCTTGAGGAGGCTAGCAAGTAGCTCTTTCTTGATGCTCTCCCTCAATGCCATGCCCAGGAGATGCATCTCTTCTCTCTCTTAGAGGCCTGCGAAACAAACTGGAAGGAGGTGAGACAACATTGAGAGAAGAACACAAGGCGATAGTTGCCATGCTCCGTGAGATGAAGACCGACGCACGAACGCCGGTCACTCCGCTGAAGCCGGGCGTCGAACGCGTCTATCTGGTCGCGGTGGGGGTTCCGTACCGACAGAACGCCGAACCCCCGGCCTACAAGGTTCTCGAACAGCCTTACCACCGTTAGCATCTTTCTCTTCTTTCACAAGCAACTTGAAACCCGCGATAGTTGTCCTAAGCTCGTCCAAAATCGGACCGAGTCCGAGCCTTTCTATGCGCTCGTAGGCTCCGTTGTATGGGATTTCCTCTTTGATCCGTGGCAAGGCTACTTGAAGACTGAGCGGAGTATCTTCACAGATGGGAATTTACCCGTTTCGTTCGGAAAGCTCGCTTTGAACCTAGGAACCACAGGCCTACAGTCCGTGATTTCGCTACCAAGCCAATAACGCTTGAGTTCTTGAGCAGCCAAGTAGGTGGATCCCCCGCCGCCAAAGGGATCCAAGATGATATCCTTTGGACCAGTTGACATCTCAATGCATCTCTTAGGGATCAAGGGTTTGAGTTCATTGACGTGCCACCTCGTCTTGAATTTCTTATGTCTCGCAGGTGAAGTGTCGTCCCATAGGTCTGTCAGATTCAATCCATTTTTGTTGAGTTTGTTTCGGTGCCCGCCATAGTCCTTGATTTCCTTATGACAATGTCGGCACACAGGAATTGGGACTCGCACCTTGTTGAAAGTCTTAGGGTCTCCTTTGGTGAAGTAGAGTAAGCCGTAATGTGCGGGGTAGAGTTTCCTGCCGCGTGGAAACGTACCCTTCATTGACACTGCTATCCAGTGTCTAAACAGCATACCTTTGTCTTCGAGATGTTGTGCGAAATGATAACCCCATCTGGGAAGGATGTAGATGAATAGAGCACCGCCATCGACCAACTTCTCTACGCATTGGTCGATCCAAGAGTAGGACCATTTCAGGTACTCCTCTTTTGCGAGAGCATCGTTCACTTCTCCATTGCCGTAGACCTTCCCTAGATTGAACGGGGGGTCTGCGAAAATACAATCAAGCGAGCTTTCCTTTAAAGCGGCAAAAAGGTTCATGCAGCCTGTTTGATACAGTAGCCCGTAGTTCGTGGATAGGACAGGTTCGCCCAACGAGGGCGCGTGCGAGACTTGTTGCAGTTGTGTCATGGTGGCTTCTTCGCCTTGATCCAGGTTTCGATTGCTTCCTCAATGGCTGCTTGTATGTTGCCTTTCTTCATGCCCAAGCGCTTGAATACTTCTTCTCGGACTCGTTTTTCGAGCACATCGTCGAGTGTTAGTCTGATCTTGCATCTCAGCCAGCGAGAGGGTGCTTCGGTTGGATCTTTCTGAGATCACACGGTTGCTCAGTCATCGTCACTTCCTTCTGGTACAGCTTCTGTCTGCGTCAGTGTTCCGAGCAGAAGTTGGTTTCTGACGACTGGTTGCGCACAATCAGCGAGGACATTCAAGGAAAGAGCTTCATCGTAAGAACTTGTCGGAGCGAGCAGGGGTTTTGCTTCTGAAATCAGGTGCAGCAAGAAGGGACTCATGTACCTCATTGTCGCTCCCTTAGAGACTTAGGCGTTTTGGTTTCCTTCAAATCAGATGTCTGGGGCAGCAGTCGCCTTTGAACCTTCAGATGCAAATTGAACGAGAACGGGTCGAACCGTTGTCGAGATTAGGATAGCAAACGCAGTCTACGTTCGTCTGAGGAAGAGTATCTCTTCCGTCCGCAGGGCGTTCCTAACTCCTTCTATGGGATGACTGAACCGCTGGACCAGATTGAACCCATGACGCGAGGCAATCCTGACATAGGCATCTTCAAGGCTGATCCCTCCCTGAAGGTCGTCAAGGCCATGGGAATCGTTCTTCTCCAGCGCGCTTTGAAGTGTTCTCTCTAGTTGGATTACGTTTGATCCTATTACGATGACGGCGTACTTTCTTTGTCTGAGTACTCTAGACATCTCCGCAAATATGGTGTCCATGTCTTTCAGATAGTTTCGAACCTTCTCAACCATCGTTCTACCTCGAAGACCGACCATGCTCGCTTTCAGTGTGTCAACGTCGTAGCCCATGAATTCCAGCTGCGGCTCATCCCCGTCAAGATAGTTGATCGCGAAAGAGTATGGCGGGGACGTGACTATCGCATCAATGCTTCCATCTTCAATACGCGGAAGCTGACCCGATTTCATTTCACGCATATTGCGAGCATCGCCAAGAGCTATGGTTACCTTTCCAAGTTCCAAACCCAAGCGGTTTCTGATCTCAATGAAATTTAGAACTGCGTGGACATACTTGTCGAAGACGATTGGGAAGAGCTCTTCTATGCTCTTGTTCGCTCTTCTGCGAGCGTAGCCCATCGTGTCAAGGTAGCAGAGCTCAAAGAGTTTCTCAATCACAGGATTGCCGAAGACCTCTCTCTTGCGGTCCTTGTCTAGACTCGAGAGCTTGTCACGAGACTTGTGAAAATGCGTCAGGACTTTGTTTGGTTTCGATTCGTACTCTCTAACGGCATCTGCCTCAAGGGCAAGTGCTTCGGCTTTCGCTTCAGACATCAGGCAGCAGAATGGGCTCGTATCTATTCCTATGGAGTTGATGCCTAGGATCGATGCCTCGGTGTTTAGAGTTCCACTACCAGTCATCGGGTCAAGAATGGTTTCTCTCGCCTGGACACCAATGACATTGAGTATTGCCTTGATGAGCTGCGGGTGGAACTTGCCTCTATACGGAAACAGTCCGTGAGTGGCATACCCTGTCTTGAACTGGTAAGCCTGAAAGAATGTCCGCAGTCTAATCGAGGAGGACTTGTCGATCCTGAGAGGGGCACCGACACAGAGCTGATAGTGGTAGGTCTCTTCTCTATCCACTGTCTTGTAGTATGCTCCCCGTTTGAGAAGGTCTTCCTTATCCAGGCTCCGAAACTCCGCGAGGGCAAGCTCCAGCTCGTATATCTGGTTGATTCCTGGCAGTAGCGAGTATCCTGCTGGGAGAACCTCCCGCACAACGTCTGGAATGTGTATTTCCTCAATCGCTCTCATCTGCAGTCTCCCCTGACTTCTTCAGACTGTGTAGGCTCTCGATTGTGTGCCTTCCCCTAGGAGTCACCGAGAATAGTTTTCCCTTCCTGAGGGTCGGGTTCTTGCACTCAACGAGACCGAGACTCCGCAGCTCTCTCAGTGTCTTGCTCACATGTGAGCGTTCCATTTTCAGGCTCTTCGCCATTTCCACAGGAGTCATAACCCGCTCAGCGAGCAGGTTGAGAATACGAAGCCTGTGATTGCTGGCCAAGACCTTCCCAATGAGCTCGTAGTCGCTCTGCATGTGAACCACACCGAACGGGATTGTTTGCCACTCCTTAATTACACTGTCCGTCACCTAAATTGTAATCACAGCTAAGGAGATGGTACCCTGTGAGACTGCACACTGTGCGGGCCACCTGTGAAGATCGTCAGAGTGATCAAGCTGATCGAAAGAGGGCCGTTCTCGTCATCGAAAGAGTGGAACGACATATTGGGCGACATCACACAGTCGATCACGAGAATGGAGTGGCCTCCTAGCAGTGGATCCTTCACCTTGAAGGACGAGAGCGGAAAGAAACGTGGAAAGGGTAGCGGTGTCAAACCAATTAGAGACGCGTTCTGCAGAAACCTGAAAGCTCTTGGCCGCGGATGGGACTTCGAGACGAGGCTTGAGATAGCGGCGCGAGCGGAGCCAGGCCCGATAGACGCAACCATCAGAGTCGGAGACAAACTCTTCGCCGTCGAATGGGAAACTGGCAACATCTCATCAAGCCATCGGGCCCTAAACAAGATGGCTGTCGGCATACTCAGAGGCATGCTAGTAGGCGGCTGCCTGATACTCCCAACGCTAGATATGTCAAAATACTTGACCGACCGTGTTGGAAGACTTGAGGAGATCGAACCGTACTTCCCGCTGTGGGCGGGTCTTCCTACTCCCGAAGGAGTCCTCGCAGTTATCGCGGTAGAACATGATGCCTTGAGCCAGAACGTTCCCCGCATCCCGAAGGGCACAAACGGACGAGCTGTGGTCTAACAGCTCCGAGAGAGCATCTCTGCGATATGTCGGTCGCCTTGCTAGGCGTCGGCTGGTCCATCGTGGCGTTGGTGTTGCCACATCTTGTGGTCAAGAGCTGAAAGAGCTAAAGGAATCTGATTGCGAACTCTGTGATAGGAAGGAAGTTTCATGCCTAATAGAACTTCATGTTTCATACGGTCTGAGGGCCCCGATCGGCAGAGTGTGGTGAAAGCCTTCTCGTGGCTATTGACGAACTCCAAGCCGCTTGGCTTCATCGCCGTGCATGGATTTGGGAACCTGGACGGAGTCATTCGCGAGGTTATCGGCGATGCCACCGTAAAGAACCTGAGGAGACAAGGAAAGGTGATCGTTTCTGGGGTCGAGGTCTCACTCATTACGGAGCGTAAGCTCATCTACGACGGCAAGAACTCCCCTATGGTAGCGTTCTACCCAGACTCCAAGTTCCTGGACGAGATTGATTCGATACCAAACATCTCCGCTATGCTTGTAGTCCCTTGGCTGTTCAAAGAAGTGGAGCCTTGGATTCGAGCATGGAACGCAAGCGAACTTGGGCAGCCACCGACAACGCCCAAGAGCGCGCTCCTGCAGAGCAAGATAGTGGAGCAGGCGTTGAAGGGTCTCACCTCAACCGTTAACCTTTCCACAGGGATTTCTCATCCCAGTGACCGCGACGCGGCGATCCAGATGTTTGAGATCCTGAAGGCCGCGGGCGAACCATTTTCCCCCGACGAGATCAAGGCCTGGCTAGTTGGCAAGGGGGGATGGAAAGCCACAGACGCTCAAGAAGTAGCCGACATCGCTCAGAAAGTCATCGAAGGCAGAAGACTGAAGACAGATACGCGGGTCTGGGCTCACAATATCTTAGAGATTTGGGAAAAAGACGCTCAACGAGTGCCGTCATAGCAGCTAGACGAAGGTGCGAGAGGAGATTCGCGAGACAGATTCGAGAAGCCGAACAGAACTATCAGGTAGCTTAAGCTAAGCAGACCGGGCTATGGCGTGTTATTCTAGATTCTTGAGCCATAGACATTCGTTCATTCGCTTCATCCATTCTTCCATTTGGTGTTTCGCGGTCTCCATGTTGTGACAGTCTATGCACAGAGTTCGAGCATTCTCTAGCTTATGTCTGTTATCGTATGTCTCCTCGCCGTACCTCTTACTGTAGTGAGCCACTACCAATGATTTCGGCTTGTCATGACTTGCCAAAGCGGAAGTGAATCGCCGATAAAGATATGTGGCATCTGATTCTCCCTTGGCTCGACTCTTGATTCCACTTGGTTTCTGAGTCTGCTTGTATCCGCATGCCTGACAAGTGTAATTGTCTCGCTTGAGCACTTCTTCCTTGTAGTCTGTCTCGATGAAGTAGCGTTCTCTAACGACCTCTTCTGGCTCGACGCCCGCCTCACAGTAAGGGCATTCCAGCTTGTGCTTCAGGTGTAGACAGATTCTGTTTGATGGGACCGCATTAGGAACCTGCTTCCAGATCGCTGTATTATCCTTTTGAACAACCACTTCAGGAAAAGCCATGCAGATCATGCAGTTCATCTTGACGAGGAGTAAGGGAACGTCCTTGTGTCTCAGTTTGTCTTCCTCGGTCAGTTTGATCATGAAGGTCTCCTCAATTCTCCGCCGGAGTTGCGGGGCCGAAAATGCTTAGATCCCTGCGGGTGAGAAATCACCTGTCGACAGAAAGACCTCGATTCCACTGAACGTCCTAAGATCGAGCGTGTCGCGGCGGTTGACGAAAGGCAGAGACCTAGTCCGCCCCAGGCAGCAGGAGGCAGCCAACCCAAAGTCAAATGCACGGTAATTTCGTCTAGCAAGCCACCAGATATAACGACTGCGCTGGATACTTCATTGTTCAGAACGCGTCTCCGTTAGTTAGGTTAGGTAGCCCTTTGTTCGTGGGCCTACGGTTTCCACTTCTGGTTTCAAGGTCATACTTGACCTGAATCGGCCGGCGACTTGGACGGGAAAATCGGCTCGGAGCGAGCCCAAAACAGGTTCTTTTCGACTAGTTCGGACAGTTCTATAAGGAGTTGATACGCATTAGATGTCGGAACTCATTCTGGAAAAGGACAGTTGGAGAATGACGAAAGCGGGCGTACCCGCAAGCGCCCTAGCGGTTCCTGGCAGATCACCGAAGGGCATGTGCCGCTGGCATAGGAGTCCAACTTCATGACAACAGTCACCTTTCTTGGCGGAATAGACGAGATCGGCGGAAATTGCTTCCTAGTCGAAGACGAAGATACGCGTCTACTCCTAGACTTTGGGATGAGGTATTCGGTCAGAGGAAAGTACTTTGAGGAATACATTAAGCCGCGCAGTTCCGCCGGCCTGATTGATGTACTGACACTCGGTCTAGTTCCTGATCGGCTTGAATTCTATCGAAAAGACCTGCTGGAAATGATTGGTAAGAAAAGCGCCTCTGAGCCCTACCTCGACGGTGTCCTACTCTCCCACGTACATTACGATCATTCTGCCAACATCTCCTTCCTAGACGAGAGAGTCCCAGTCTACACCAGCCAAATCACAGCATTGTATGCTAAGGTTCTGACGGAAACGGGTCAGAGAAACATTGAGACCGAACTTTACGATTTCAAGCCCCGCCCCTTGACAAACCCACGGATGGAAGCAACCCCAAGAATATTCAAGACGTTTGATGGAGAATCGAAATTCAAAGTCGGCTCCATAACAGTGCATTCCTATCCAGTCGACCACTCTGTCGCTGGAGCGACCGCATTCCTGCTGGAGTGCTCCGACTCGACCTTACTGTACACAGGTGACCTCAGGTTCCACGGCCCTCTGGGTTCCCACACACGAGGTTCCATAGAGAAGATTGCAGAACAGAAGCCCGACGTGATGTTATGCGAAGGGACAAGGGTAGACGAGACTACCACAAGTTCAGAGAATGACGTGAAGACCCAATCCCTGCAGGCCGCGAGCAAATGCAAAGGCCTCATAGTTGCAGACTTTGCCCCTCGAGACGTATTCCGGCTATCAACTTTCCATAGTATCGCCAAGGAGCTTGGAAGAAAGTTTCTCATAATGAAACAGGACGCCTATCTCATCAGCCAACTCCGTGAAGTTCCGCTTCTTAGGGACATGCTGCCGCCAATTGATGATGCCTCTATTCTGGTCTACGTGGAAAGAAAGGGCAGCGGGACATATCGCGACGTGGATTACAGAACATGGGAGCGTGAATTCCTATCTCTTCCAAACGCCGTCCAGTCAGACTACGTCCAGAAGAACCAGAGCAAGATCATGGCGTGCATGGGCTTCTTCGACATCAACGAACTCATAGATATGAAACCGAAAACTGGAAGCATATACATCGAATCAACATCGGAACCGCACAACGAGGAACAGGAGATCGACGTCGAGAGACTAAGCAACTGGCTTGACTTCTTCGGACTCGCGAAGTTCCATTTTCACTCGTCCGGACACGCGAGCGCAACGGACGTGAAGTCCTTGATTCAGACTGCTCAGCCAAAATGCGTGATTCCGATCCATACTGAGCAACCAAAACTCTTCAGAGGCATGCACACTGACGTGAGACTTGTCCAAACAGGACAAACGATCGATCTCTGCACCTGAAGCTGGCCTGTCGGCGCACTTTCAGATTGTCGATGCTAGATGACGGGTTCGACGTCTCGTTGTCCTGGTCACAAAACTACGTCTAAGGCAACGAGTGTAGCTCAGATCCCTTTTCTCTTAGCTTGCGCCACAAGTCTTCCATGAAGTCCAAGTCGGCGAGTATGTGTTCCTCGATCTTGTCGTATTGGCGGTTTCTGTAGAATTGGGCTATTTCCGTGCTCTTATGCTTGGGCGCTCTTATCTTCAAACGCCTAGACAACTCAACGGCATTGAGCCCCTTGACTTGAAAGTCGTTGAATGGAAGCAGACATTGAAGGGAGTCCATGGCAATAATATGGGAATGATGGAGGTCGAGTAGATTCTCATACGTATCTATGTTGTGGACTGCCATTCTATGGATTAGGATCGGAATGTCGAACCTGAGCAGATTGTGGCCGATTACGACTATGAACCCAGTATTCTTGAGTTTAAGAAGGTGATCGTGGAAGCGCTTGAGTATGGTTTTCTCATCGGATTCCCACTCTTTGAGGACTGTTATGTTGCCATCGCTGTCTTTGTACTGGATTGATATTACCTTTGTATTGCTGACTTTGAATTCGCCCTCCGAGAATGTCTCAATGTCGAGGTAGAGTCTGACCGTTGAGATCATCGTCCACTTCGTGACTCTTGGAGCATCGGTATCCTTCTACGAGGTGAAATAGGTTGCGATGGGAAGAGGCAATTGAGCGATTTCAGGAACTTCTTGAACACGGTCGAATGTTCAGGCACGGTCTGCCGGCAGAGCCTCCCTCGGGAATCGCGCAGAGCTTTCTTTCAGATATGTGCCCGATAGTCAACGTGAAAAGTGCAGTCGCTACTACTATATCCTATAGCCGGCGGTGAGCTGATGCGAATAGACGCCCTTCGAATCAAGAATTCCAGAGCCAGTTCCTTCGATCAGAGGATCTGATCATTCCTATCCAGGAGTGAGCTTGCGAGATTTCCTTTGGCTTCATGTACTCCTTTCATCGATTGGATTCGATCTTTGACACACCGTCTGGCCCTACCACGACATTGAGTGTGTTTGCGGCATCTTCTTCGAAGATGCCATAATGTGTTACGATGATTGTCTGGGACAATTGTTTTGAAGCTTGTTCGAGTTGGCTTGCTAGCGGCCGCAGATTATCCTCGTCTACACCATACGTGGGTTCATCGAGAATTAGCAGTGATCTGGAGTTCAGTTCCTGAAGCAATGCTAGGCGCAAAGCTAAGGAGATGAGGGTTTGGTGTCCGCCACCAGTGCGAGTTGCAGGTATTCTGTCCGTGAGTCCCTTTGGAAAGACATACACCCTGTAAGTTTCTGGGTCTATTGAAATTGCTGAGTATGTGTGTTGATCGGTCATGCTCTTGTAGTATTGGAGCGCTCTGACTTCGATGCTCTTGAGCTGGCTTCTCCTTCTTTCTTCAATCGCCTGCTCGAACCCCTCGGCTAGTTGACGGGCTAGGCTTGCCTTCTCAAGTCTCTTCTTCAAGCGCTCCAGCTTGGTTTCGTCTTCGGTCTTCTTCTCCATTATTTCCTTTTCGTATTTGCGCTTCTCTTTCAAAAGGTCGCTTTTCTTCTTGAGGTCTGCTTGATTCTTCTCTAATTCGGTTGGGGTGACAGGTATCTGGCTGGCCAGCATTCTTTCGAATGTTAGCTCCTGCGGATCCAGTTGGAGTCCAAGCGCCTTTAGCGTAATACGGATTTCATTCAGTTCCTTTTCCATCTCTTGACTGATTCTGCGTTTCTCGGTCTCGTACTTCACTATCTGTTCTACATACTGCTTTAGTGCTTTCGCGGTATTTCTTGCGTTGCGGCTTTCGTCATCAAGACCGGAGAACCGCTCCTTTGCTTCGTCGTATTCTTTTTTGGATTGTTTTGCCTGCGTTTGGAGCTTGGAAAGTTTCGCTTTGCTAGCTTGCAGTTGGGTTTTGAGTTTGCTTGCGCTTAGGGGTTGTCCGCATTTGGGGCATTTCGCTAGTCCCTGCTGTAGCAAGTCCTCGTGTTCGGCAATTTCTTCTTCAAGCGCTTCAGCCCTTCCTTTTTCTTTGGTCCAGGCGTCGTGCAGTTGGTCTCTGATTTTGGACTGTATTTCCATCTGTTTTTCCAATGCTTCATGCTTTTGGCTGTAGGTGATGTGAGCCCTTCTGATTTCATCAAGTGTCTTTGCGTCTGCATTCTGGAATAGTTGTTGGGTGCGCGATGCTAGATCGTGTAGTTTGTCATCCATGCCTTTCTTATGATCGACTTGTCTTAGGAGTGTTTGGAGTTCTTTGGATTCCCCTTTCTTGACGGCTTCTCCGAGTCCGTCGACTTCCTTTTGCAGAGCAGGAATCTCGTTGGCCAAATCCGATAGTGTTCGTTTGTGTTGCGGGATTTCAGTGTTTTCTAACCTGTTGACTTCTGTAGGTATGTCATTCCCCTCATATTTCTCCAGATGTTTCTTAGCCTCGTCAAATTGTGCGTGGAGTTCGCGGAGAAGGGTGATGCCGAGAATTGAATCCATTTGCTTGTCGGATGGTTCAAGAATGGCTGTGAGTTTGCCTTGTCGCACATATACGAGATTCATGAATTGTCTGAAGCTGGTACCAAGCAGCGTTGTTATCTTTGCTCTGAGGTCTTCGTCGCCCTCAACTGTGACTTCTTTTCCGTTGATGCGTAGATGTAGGCTTTCGTTTCTGTAGCCGCCCTTGGTGTCCAGTTTGCCTTCCCTGTCAACTTCCACAATCTCCTTTGTCTTTGGGCTTCTGAATTTGATGTAGGCGGCGATGTCAATGCTTCCTGGAAGTCTGGATACGAGGAGTTTCTTATCGACGTCTGGGGCTTCACCAAATAGTGCGTAACTGATAGCGTCTAGAATTGTGCTTTTCCCTGTCGAATTTCGTCCTTTTATGAGGTTGAGTCCCGCTGAGAAAGGGAACTTCGCATCCTTGTAACCTTCGAAATTCCTGACCTTCAATGATTCGATGACTGCGCTCATGATGTTTTGCCCTCTGTCTCCTCAAGTAGTTCTATCCAGCGTTGGATGAATGGGTGCCTGTCAGATGGTGTAAGCTGCTGTGTCTTTTCGCTTGCTCTTTCGTCAAGTGCGAGTTGAATCTCTTCGGTGAGCTTTGTCCCTTCAAGCTGTAGTTCGCCAAGCGGTTCCAAGACTTTTGCCGCGTAGTCGATGCCGCTTGTTGCGGCCGCTGGTAGTTGGACTGTTCGATGGATGGGTTGTACATTGTTCACGAGTTCGTAGTGGATGAGTCGAGGGTTTGCTTGCTTCATTTTGGCTAGTTTCGGTTCTAGGAGTCTTTCAATTACGTATGGTTCACCGTCTGTATTGCCAGAGAGGACTATTCGAATTATGCCTTTGGAGGATGTTTGTTGGAGCAGGTTGGCATAAGATTTGACCTCGGTAAGGGCGCTCTCGACGAACCAGTCCAGCGGTTCCGTCGCATCTTCCTTTCCAACCTGGATACTACGGATTTGGTGTAGAGCTGTAATCGGTTCAAATCTGGGAGTCAGGTTTTCGTCAACTATCCATACGCCATGCTCGCCTTCGTCGGAGAGGTCTTCGGCTTCAGTGGCGCATGAAGAAAGGAAATGCTTGTCTTTAGTTCTCATGGGAACAAGCTTGGAATGGTAGTGGCCTGAGATCACCAGTTGAACTGGCAAGTCCGCGAAATCGTCCAGCGTGTAGGTGTTGTGCTCTGGGACGCCATCCGGAATGTTGTGGTAGCCCCTAATGAAATTGTGTACGACGACTATGTTTGGTCCGTTGCGGTCTGCGAAGCTTTTCACAACTGCTGGTTCGATTTCATTGTATTTTGTTCCAATGTAAGTGTGATAGGAGATGCCGACCACTCGTATGTCTCCAACATCATAATATTCAGCCTCGCCACGCAGAGTTCTGTCTCCGAAAGGTTTCAAGTATCGAGCCAAGGGGTGTTCGACGTAACCGAGTGTGTTTGATTCTGGTGAGCCATCGTGGTTCCCTCTGAGAAGGAAGACAGGTGGTCCGCTTCCGCTCTTGTTGCGGATGCTGTCTACAAGTCGTTGTAGCTCGTTCTTGACGAATACACTATCTTCGGGAGTCATTGATTTCTTTTCGAAGAGGTCGCCCGCATGAATGACGCAGTCAACGCCTTCTTGGATGAATATGTTGATTGCCTCAGTGAAGGCGTGTCGGTACGCTTGCCTTCTCAAGTCACCTATGTTGGTTGGAGTAGACTTGCCCACGTGAGTGTCCGAAAAGACGCCGATTTTCACCATTTTCCTTTCTCGGCCTTCTTGATGTTTGAGTTCAATTCGTTCATGATGCTCTTCAGGTTCGGTGTAACTCCGAAGTGAGTTGTTCTTCGTTCGAGTGTTTCCACATGTGCAGGCAATGGTACGAATGGACCTACCAGAACGGCTTCTCCTTGATTAAGTCCAGGGAGATCTTCGACGAGTCTGTGTGAGAAGCTTTCGCTCGCATCCTCTATCATCTGCTGATCCTGTCGATTGTTGATGCGAAGGACGGCGTAGTTGCCTATGTTGCTGAGAATGTCGGGGTCAATGTTTCTCGGTCGCTGACTGATCAGTGTGAGAAACATTCCAAATTTGGCGCCTTCGCGCATCACAGTGGAAATGGTTTTGACTGAATATCTAGTTCCACCAGCACTCTTGGAGGCTACTCGATGCGCTTCTTCGATAAAGACGAATAGTGCTCTTGACCGTTTGTTTTCTGGTTTGGTGACGTATCGAAAGATGAGGTCGAGGATGATGCTTACGTAGGCATCTTGGACACGGTCTCGAAGCCCGTTTAGGCAGATGATGTTGAGCGAGCGGGGTTTGAAGAAGTCCTCGACATTCATGCCCTCTGAGGGTAGTGAGACGTCTTCTTGGAGGTCTTCGAGCCTTGCCTGAAGGCTCTCATACCTTTCCTTCTCTTTCGCTTTGACCCCTGCGTCTAGGAGTTTTTCTTCTATTCTCGCAAGGATGTCGTTTAAGCTGAACGGTTCTTTCGCGTTTCTAAATTCCCTGATGATTCTTCTAAGGTCGATTTCTTGTCGTTCGCCAAGACTGCCGCCTAGGAGCTCAATGATCGCCTCGTTGGTCATCTGCTCGGGGCTGACCTTCAATTCGCGCCATTCTGCTGTCAATCCCTCAATCTTCTGTACGTTCGATGGATGATAGACGACGACATCGAAGTTCCCATGCTTCTCGTGACTCTTGATGTGTTGATCCATTTTGACGTAATCAGCGTGAATGTCAAAGACTAGCACTGGGAAGGGAGTGTTGAGCAGAATCTCTTCGATGAATCGTCCTGAGAGGTAGGATTTTCCAGCTCGTGTGGCGGCAAAAACGCCCAAGTGGAATTGTAGTCCTTGGAGATGGATGGGCACAGTAACATCTTGGCGATTGAGCAACCGACCAAGGTTGAGGGGAATCTCGTTGGCAATTCCTTTGAAATAGTTTTGGAGCATGGTGTCGCTTGCACGGCATACAGGACTGTTCGGGTCTGCGGCGACAGTAGGTCTTACTATTCTTCCACTCTCGTTTAGGTAACCTAAGATTTCTGCTTCAACAAGCTTGTAGGAGTATTCTGACGCTTCTGCGGCAACTAGCTTCTCTGTAGCAAGCGGGTTCTTAGAGCCGAGAGCAACAACTTCCGCGAGCACCTGTATTTTGTCGATTTTCCCATGTGCTTTGGGTTGATTCATTTCCACAAAGACGTAGTCATGTTCAGCTATCGACTGGTCCTTGGCCGCCTTGAACAAGAATCCTCTTGGTGTAGATTCCTCTATTATTCTTCCAATCTCTTCCATTTTCAATATCCTCTCATAACATGATCTCGAATCCGTCGTTTACTGAGTCGGACGTTGTGTCCTTTGTGCCCAAGTTCTTTGATGATGAGTGGTTCATAGGAACCGTGGTAGAGCCTTCGGTCTAGTCGTGCAATGGCGTCGACTTCGGCGAGCGGTGCGACTACGTTTGCACCTTGACTTAACCAATTCAGTCTGGCGATCAATTCTCGCATTGAGTTGGTTGCTTCTTCATCTGCCAACACATTCTCCTTCAAATCCCCAGTCCTGACTTTCTGACCGAGCATGGATGACGGAATGTCAATTCTGTAGGTCGCCAGCCCAGGTCTGGACTTCCAGTATGAGATGGCGACTGGTGGAAGCGAATAGAGCTCATCGAGGGCTGTTCGAAGTCCTTCGAGCGCTGAGCTTCCTCCGAGGTGTTTTCGGAAGGATGAATCCCACCAATCATTCGTTCCCTTTTCAACTTCAGCCGCGAAGAATCGCGTCTGCGGACCCAAGAGTAGCGGGGTCGTGTATCCTGCTTGAGAAGCTAATTCGCTGTACAATCCTTCATCCGAAATCGGCTGGTTGAGTTCGTTAAGGTATGGACGCAGAGGGGACTTTGCCCCTTCATGCTCAACAATTTCGGCAAGCCTCCTTGCCATGAGTCTGAGACTTCTCCGCTCACGGCGCATCATTTCCCCCAGCTCAGGCTTTGCCTGTAGTAACACGTTGAGAATCAGCCGAGCTCGAAGATATGTGACGTTGCTGTCTTTCGATATGCCGACAAGCTCCAAACGACCCTCCTGAATCAGACTGAAACACTTGGCCAACGCTTTGACGTGTCGTTCGAATAGTTGAGCCAATGGTTGTAGACGTTGGAGATACCTGGCGGGTAGAAAGAGGGATAGATTACCGTCATACACCGCGAATACCTTACCGCTCTCGTTGGCAGATCTTTCAGCCGCTTGGCCCAAAGTTTCGAGTTCAACAGTCTTCAGGAAAATAGCTTTGCCACCAAGACTGTATCCGACAGGCACCTCTACGTTTGGCACGCTTGTCATAGTGCCATTTTGTGGGCGAATGTGCGCGACGGCTCTAGCAACCCAAGCTTCAAGCCCACCTGAAAAGATTGATTCACCTATACTGCCATCACAAGAAACGATGCTTCCTTTTGGTTCAGAAAACGCATCGAACGGGTGCCATTCGTTCAAATAGCTCCTTTTCGCCCACTCATCAGGTTTGCTTCGTGCTGGCAGTTTGTCAACTGATTGTTTTAGCTTCTGAGCGAATAAAGAGTAGAAGTCCTCTTCAATCAATTGACAATTTGTCTCCCAGAAAGGATGCTTTGCGGCCTCTTAAGTGCTGTAGTATTTTCGATTGAAACTCGTCATGGAGCGGCCAACTTGTCAGACTAGCCGCATCTCTCCAACTTGCACTCAATGACGCACTGTCTCTACTCGCGTTCACATGGGTATTGTACTTTGCCCCCCCCGATACATCTTCTCCAATCGTTCGTCTTCATCCCTACTCCAAGGTGCATATGCCTTTGGGTAGTCTCGACGCACTTCTTCCACGCTATATGACTTTGAGCGATCCTCGTCTTCCTGTCTTTTCACTGGTACAGCTTAGTTAGGTCCTCGATGAGCATTCTCTTCTTCGACGGAAGTCTCCTCATGCACAACGTCAGGGGAGCCGGATTCCTACTCATATTCTATGAATATGCTCCAATACGGAGGCTGCCTGCACAAGCCACAAGGGAAGGCAAGTCCCGATCTTGCGAATTCTTCTTGATTTCATAAACTCGTTGACAAGCTCCTCGTCACTCTGCATATCGCTTGCTGTGAGTCTAACACTCAGGAACTTGACGTGTCTGTCTTTGGGCATGCACAACTGGACCTTTGCCCCTCCAATGAAGCTGGTCTTCTCTGTATGGCTTTTTCGATAGACAAGCCCTTTTAGCTCACTAGGAAAGAGACATCGGAGCAGAGCTCTAGTGGAAAGAAAAAGGCAACTTTCCGAAAACGAGAAACAAGAGGTTCTCAAGCATGGCCGTGTCTGCTTACACTTAGAGTCCCCTTCATAAGGTGGCTCGTGACTAGGCTGACCCAGTGCGGTGGGCTCTGAGGACTAATGAGCGGGTCACAACCGAAAGCTCGATTCTCCAGCCGTCTTCCAAGCGGAGATTACCTCACTCTCGCCGTATGGGCCGGAAAGAAAGATCCAACAGCTGAAGTACTGACTATTCAGATTCGACATTCTGCAGGCAACAGCTGGGAAACCACCGGCAGACTGGCCTTGTATAGAACGGGCGATGGCAACTATTCTCAGCTCCCCGAACGTCAGCCTCCAAG
>Ga0315279_10005026_pt1 | contig 17389 bp, 16 predicted proteins | sample YL17G06_20_MG_FD_203694 | JGI IMG/M metagenome (GOLD analysis project Ga0315279, IMG submission 203694) | Sediment microbial communities from Yellowstone Lake, YNP, Wyoming, USA - YL17G06_20 | ecosystem: Environmental > Aquatic > Freshwater > Lake > Sediment | place: USA: Wyoming | collected... | reverse complement strand
CGTGGCTTCGTTCATCGCCCAGCAGAGCATGGCCATGGGATTGGTGTAGTTGAGGAGCCAGGCGTCGGGGCAGAGCTCCTCCATGTCGCGGCAAATGTCAATGATCACCGGGATCGTGCGCAGAGCACGAAAGACGCCGCCCGGGCCCAGCGTATCGCCGATGCACTGGTCGACGCCGTACTTCAGCGGGATTTCGATGTCCGCGCGGATGGCGTCGATTCCCGCTACCAGGATCATGACGATGACGTAGTCGGCCCCCTTCAGGGCCTGCCGCCGGTCAGTGGTGGCCTCGACCTTGGCCGGGTAATCGCCCTCCCGCAGGACGCGCTCGGCCCCGCGACGGGCGTAGTCCAGACGCTTGGCGTCGATGTCCATGAGGGCGAAGGTGCTGTCCCGCAGCTCCGGGAAGGTGAGGACATCGATCATCAGCCTTCGTGAGAACAGGAGGCTGCCGGCACCGATGAACGCGATCCTGGGCATCACGTCCCCCTCTCTACTTGCTCCCCCGCTTGGCCTGGTGCACCACGCTCTGCGCCTCCAATTCCTCGATCTCCTTCTGCGAGAAGCCGCTCTCCAGCAGCACCTCGCGCGTGTGGGCGCGCAGCGCCGGGGCCATGCCGCGGATGGGTGAGGTCAAGGACGCGGATGCTGTCAAACGCAGACGCGATGGCCGGGGCTCCTTCTAGTTCCGCACGGCTGTCGGCAGGCAGGCTCTCACGAGGAGTCTACCAGTGCAAGCGCTGCGAGCCAAGGAGGGAAAAGCAGTTGGATGCTCCCGCCCGAGCATGGGGCGTGAACTTGCTCCTGCGTGCCGTGCCTTTCGAAGTTCGGTCGGCGGAACCCTGCGCCCTACACGTCCGGCGAGACCAACACCTTATGGTAGCGATTGCGGTCAGCGTCCAGCGCGGCGAACGTCGCTGGGAGGTCGGCCAGGCTCACTACGTGGGAGATGACGGGTGAGACGTCGACCGTGCGCGTAGCGATGAGATGGGCCGCTTCCGCGAACTCGTCCGCGTAGGCGAAGGCGCCAATGATCGTGTGCTCGTAGATCATCGTGCGCAGAAGGAACAGCGAATACGGCATTTCGAACAGGCCGGCCACCACGATGCGGCCGCCGCGGCCGGTGGACAGTATGCAGTCGTCCATGGGCGGATTCAGGCCCACGCACTCTACCGCTAGGTCCACGCCGCCACCCTGGGTCAGCTCCAACACCCGCAGCGATGGTGGCGTGGCTTTGGGGTCAATGGTCTCGTCGGCGCCCAGCTTTTCGGCTAGGGCGCGGCGGTTGGCGGCCGGATCCGAGACGATGATCTGTCCCGCCCCCCGGTGGCGGGCCATTAGCACGCAAAGGGCGCCAATGGGGCCCGCCCCAGCGATGAAGACGCTCTCGCCCTTCTGAAGCTGTCCGCGGTTCAGGGCATGGATAGCTACGCCCAAGGGCTCGGTGACGGCCAGGCCGTCGGCTGGCGCGTCGGGTGGGACCTTGATGGTGCGCCGCGCCTGGGCGCAGAGGTACTCGGCGTAGGCGCCCGGCCGCTGGTAGCCGATGCCCAGAACGGGGCCGCACAGGTTCTCTTTGCCTTCGCGGCAGAAGCGACACTCGCCGCAGGGCTCATTGGGATTCACGGTCACCAGGTCGCCGATGGCGAAGCCCTCCACGCCTGGCCCCAGGGCCACTACGTTCGCCGAGAACTCGTGGCCCAGGATAGGCGTCTTGCGGTTGGCTGCCTTGCTTATCAACTCGGAGCGGAATTCGTGCAGGTCGGAGCCGCAGAGGCCGCTATAGCGAACGCGGAGCTTGAGGTCACCCGGGCCGGGCTCCGGCTCCGGCACATCGATGAGCTCCATCCGACCGACACCTTGAAGCGCGACAGCCTTCATCGGTTATCCCTCCCGGTGCTAGATGCGGTCGTATTATGTGTGGGAGGGCCATCAGTGTCAAGAGATAGCAGCGTCTCGCCAATTCATGCTCTTGAGAGAGGGACAGCCAGTCGCGGCGGGCTCTGGGAATTCCACGAAGAGTAGCGCTGCTTGTCCCTCGCTCTAGCTTGTACTATCACCGAGTTGTAGCGACACCGGGGCGTAGTATCTCACCTGATGGGAGACCCTTCGCTTCGCTCAGGGTGACGATATGGCTTGGTGTCATTCTGAGCGAAGCGAAGAATCTCGGCGCAGGCCTGAACAGGGCGAAGGGCTGCTTGTCCCTCGCTCTAGCTGGGCCACTCAGCGAGCGTGGCCGTCACCGTCGTCTCCTGGCCGTTGCGCAGCACGCCCAGTGCGACGGTGTCGCCGGCGCGCTTCTGGCTATCCAGATAGCCCGCCAATTCGTCCACGTCGGTCACTGCCTTACCGTCCACGGTCAAGATGATGTCGCCTCCGGCCGGCGGGGCTTGGTCATTCAGGGTCTCGTTCTCCGACTGTAGGGCGGGGCGCAGGCCGGCTCGTTGGGCTGGGCTGTTCTGGGCTACGGTGACGACGTACACCCCCTCCGTCACCGATACGTTAAGATCCTTGGCCAACGCTGGCGTCAGCTCGCGACCGGCGATGCCCAGCCAGGGGTGGCTGATGGTCTGGCCGTCTAGCATGTCAGCCAGGTAGAGCTTGGCGGTGTTAACGGAGACGGCGAAGGCGACGCCCACGTTCACTGACTGGCCGGTGGGGTTCTCCAGTAGCGTGTTGATGCCGATGACCTCGCCGCGGCAGTTCACCAGCGGCCCACCCGAGTTGCCCGGGTTGACCGCAGCATCCGTCTGGATCATGTTGCGCACGGGACGGGTGCCGGAGCCGGGCGAGTAGGTGCGCCCCAGGGCGCTGACGATACCTTCGGTGAAGGTTGCCTCCAGACGGAAGGGATTGCCCAGGGCGAAGACGGGGTCGCCCACCCGCAGCTTGTCGGCGTCGCCCAGGGTGGTGGGGGTGAGACCGCCGGCCGGCGGGTCGATGCGGATCACCGCCAGGTCGTTGCCAGGGTCGCGGCCCACCAGGGTTGCGGGCAGCGTCGAGCCGTCGGCCAGTGTGACCTCGAGACTGTCGGCACCGGACACCACGTGGTAGTTGGTCAGGATGAAGCCCGTTTCGTCGATGATGACGCCACTCCCCTCCCCTTCCGACTGCCCGAAGCGGCTACTGGTGGTGGAGATGATGGCCACCACCGATGGGCGCAGGCTCTCGTAGATGTCGCTGGCGGCCAGGCAGGACGAGTCTAGGGATGCCTGGTCGTTGGAGCGCACCGCTGGAGCGGGCGAGGTGTTGGCGGTGGTGGAGGTGGCCGCCTGGGACGAGTCATTGTCGTCGGGCCAGACATTCACCACCGCGATGGCGACCAGGGCGCTCACCAGAGCGCTGGCCAAGATGACCGCGAGCATGCTTCGCAAGTGCATGGCTATCTCCTTTAGGAAGTCCCCGGGCCCTACCCGTCCGCAGGCCCGGCATTCATGTCGCTGGTGGGCGCCTTCTTGGGTAGGGTGAAGGTGAAGCGGCTGCCGTTGCCCACCTCGCTTTCCACCCCAATGACGCCGCCGTGAGCCTCCACCAACTGCTTGGCGATGGTGAGGCCCAGCCCAGCGCCGCCGGTGGCCCGGACGCGGGAGCGGTCGGTCCGGTAGAACCGCTCGAAGACGTAGGGCAGGTCTTCGGGCGGGATGCCGGCGCCGGTGTCCGCGACGCTAATGTGCAGCTCATCACCAGTGTCCTTCAGGTCTACGGTGATGCGCCCCCCCTCGGATGTATGGGTGATGGCGTTGCTCAGGAGGTTGCGGAGCACTTGCCCGATGCGCTCCGGGTCCACCTCGGCGGTGGCCTGTTGGGTGGGGAGCTCTGCCTCCAGGGTCAGGCCCTTCGCCTCGGCCGGCGGCTGGGCGGCGGCCACCGCCCGCCGCGCGATCTCGGCCACGTCAGCCGACTGGCGGAGGAGGGCGAGCTGGCCGGCCTCGGCCAGGGTCAGCTCTTGCAGATCCTCCACCAGGCGGGCCAGCAGGAGCACCTCCTCGTAGATGGAGTCGAACGTGGCTGGTTCAGCCGGCAAAAGGCCGTCGCGGATGGCCTCCAGGTGGCCCTGGATGTTGGACAGGGGTGTGCGCAGCTCGTGGGCCACGTCGGCCACCAGATTGCGGCGCAACTGCTCTGTCCGCTCTAAATCTTGGGCCATGGAGTTGAAGGTTTTGGCGAGTTCGCCGAACTCGTCCTTGGAGCGTACGTCTACCCGCTGGGAGAAGTCGCCGCGGCTGAGGCCGCGGGCGGCCTGGGCCAGCGACTCCACCGGCGAGAGAATGCGGCGCGAGAGGAGTAGGGTGAGCAGGGCAGCCACCACCACGCCCAGCAGCCCGCCCCACAGCAAATAGCGGTTGATGGAACCGGAGAGGGAACTCACGCTGGCCTCGTCGGCGGCGATGTCGCCCGGCGGTGGCGGCGGTGGTCCTTGCGGCAAGACTACCAAAGTGCCGAAGCGGGCCTGGCCAGCCATTATGGGGATGCCCGTGGCTGGCGGCTCGAAGTCGCCTGGCTCGCCGACGGGCATCATCCCGTGAGAGTCGGCCACCACCAGGCCCTGCTGATCGACCACCACCACCCGCTGGTTGTACAGTCGAGCGATCTGATCCACCACCGGCTCCACGCCGGCCCAGTCGCGTTGCTCCATGTAGTAGCGGGCCAGTAGCGTCCCCACGCGACCGATGTGGACGTTGTAGGTTTGCGTCTCGTACCGCTCGACCTCGTTGCTGGCTGTGCGGCTGACGAAGAAGGCCACCACTCCTACGGCCACCACGATGACCAGCAGGAACGATAGGAATAATCGCCAGCGGACGCTATGGATCATTGCCGCCCGCCTCGAACTTGTAGCCGGCGCCGTAGACGGTCTTGATGTAGCGTGGGTGAGCGGGGTCGTCGCCCAGCTTGCGGCGCAGGTTAAGGATGTGCACGTCGATGGTGCGGTCGAAGCCGTCGAAGTCCGATCCCAGCACCTTCTCGACAAGCTGCTCGCGGCTGAGGACCTGGCCTGCCGCTCGCACGAGGGCTCCCAGCAGACGGAACTCCGTGGGCGTCAGGTCGACCGCCCGCCCAGCCACGGTCACCGCATATCGCTGGAAGTCCATCTCGAAGTCGCCGTAGGCCACCTGCGACGGCCCCCGCTCCATCCATTCGCTGGCGGTGCGGCGGAGCACCGCCTTGATGCGGGCCGCCAGCTCGCGGGGGCTGAACGGCTTGGTCACGTAGTCGTCGGCGCCCAACTCCAGGCCGGTGAGCTTGTCGCCCTCGGTGGTCTTGGCAGTGAGCATGATGAGGGGCACGTCGGACTCGGCGCGCAGGGTACGGCAGATCTGGAGGCCGTCCAGGCCGGGGAGCATGAGGTCGAGGATCACCAGGTGAGGCCGCTCTTCCCGCGCCAGGCGCAGGGCCTCGACGCCGTCGTAGGCGCAGAGCACCTTGTGGCCGTCGTTCTCCAGGTAGAGCTTGACCAGAGAGACGGTCTTGGGGTCGTCGTCCACTACCAGGATCTTCCTGACCGATTTCATCGCCCCGTCAGGCCTCCGCACCTGCTATGGCTACCCCTTGAGGCCAGCGGCCTCAAGGGGTAGCCTCCACATTCCAGCTTCTATTGTCGCTCTGGCGATGCCCGCCTTACAAGCCCGTGCCTGTGCCTGAACTCGGGGCCGGCGCCTCCTCGGGAGTCTCCTGGGGCATCATTGGCCCGCCGAACTCCCCGCGCCAGCCGCCGCCGAACCGTCCCATGCCACCACGCTCACAGCCGAATCCGTGCCCTCGGCCAAGGCCGGGCAGCAGCGAGCCGACGCCCCGTACGACCGCCCGCACGTCGTCGCCGACGCGCATCACGGCCACGTTGTCGCCTTCCTGCAAATCAGACAGGCTGACGCCGATAGCGTTGTCCCCCACGGTGTAGGTCTTGCTGCCGCCGGCGTTCAGGTTCACTGTCAGGGTCTTCGCAGTGGTATCAACGCTTGCCACGGTGCCCACGTCAACGGTCAGTGTGAACGAGTTGCCCTGCTCATCAGTGAAGTTGAACTGGCCGCCCTGCACGTGGCTGAACAGCTCGTCCGCCGGAATGCCTTCCAGCTCCGGCAGCAGGGGGATAGCTTGTGGCAGGGGCTCGGGGCGCGCCTCCAGCGTTACGCTGACGTCCTGCGTTTGGCCGTCGCGGTCGATGGTCAGGGTGATGGTGTCACCGACCTGCTTGTCCTTGAGCTGGTCGGTCAGGTTCTGCTGGGTCTCGACCGTCGTGCCGTTCACCGCCTTGATAACGTCGCCGCGCTTCAGCCCGGCCTTGTCGGCTGCACTATCGGCGATGACCTGGGCGATGGTGAGACCGTCGGGCGTGCGAGTAAACATTACGCCCAGCCACGCCTTCTCTTGCTGCTGCTGGTCCTGGGCTCCCGGCGCCGCCGAAGCGCTGGACCCGCTGTCAACGGCGCGGAAGACCAGCACCCCCGTCACCGCTATCAGCGCCAGCGCTGCCAGCAGCCCGATACGCACTACTCTTGACTTTAGCATTTACTGCCTCCTTTCCTCAGACTGTCCTAAGGAAATGCTAGAAGGTAAATGTTAAGACGTTATGAAGGTGGCTGGCGTTATTTGCCCGAATGAGAGGCGTGACGGTTCTGAATTGGTGGGTTGTCGCCCTCCCAGGTTCGCGCACGCCCCCAGCCTGATGGCCATGAACAAAATAATTCGACACAAGGCAGAGCTGGGGCCCTGCAGCTACGACCCTGGATGCTCTCCGTTTCGTAGCTGCAGACCTTTAGGTCTGCCTGCAGAGGGCAATCAGCACTGTCGCACTATCTAATCAATCACCATTAGGCGGGGGTCGAGAACACGCCCATCAGCGGCGAACCACCTACGAGGAGGCTCTGCCGGCGCCCACGCCCGGTAAGATAGGCTGGCTAGACGGGCGTCTCGCGCTTCTCGCCCGCCACGCCCAACTCCACCCGCAACTGGACTGTCCGCAGGATGTCCGCGCGGGTGACAAAGCCCGCGAGGGTGCCGCCTTCCATCACTGGTAGCTGGTGCATGTTGTGCTTGCCCATGATCTGGAGCGCCTCGTCCAGGCTGCGCTCCGGCGATATCACGTCCAGCCTGTCGGCAGGGGTCATGGCCTGGGAGACGGTAGTGCTAGGCCAGGCCGTCTTGGGGAAACGCCGCACGTCCTTCGGGGTAATGATGCCGCCCAGGCCGCGTCCGCCGGTCACCGCGAAGTAGCGGGCGCTGCGGGGCAGGATGTGCTCGTCCAGCAGGACCTGGAGGGTCATGTCCGGGGCCACCCATTCGTAGGAGCGGTCCACGAGGGCGCGCACCGGGACGGAGCCCAGCAGGTGGCGCATCAGCACCTGCTGGTAGGAGGACTCGGCGGCGTTGCGCAGGAACCAGCCGATGAAGATGAACCATAGCCCCGAGAGCATGTTCCCAGACAGCACCATGACCGCGATGCCCAACGCCATCAAGCCGTAGGCCACGAGCGTCCCCACCCAGGAGGCGAGCCGCGTGGCCCGCAACAGGCCGTTGGTGACTTTCCACAGGAGGGCCCGTAAGACGCGGCCGCCGTCCAGGGGGAAGCCGGGGATGAGGTTGAAGACGCCGATGATGGCGTTGGCGCCGGCCAGGTAGGCGGCCACCACCCCGGCCGGTTCGTATATCTGGAGCAGAATCGCCGCTAGTACGCCCAGTAGGGCCGCGGTGGCGAAGCTGGTGGCCGGCCCAGCGATGGCGATGAGGAATTCTTCACGCGGGGTCCGCGATTCGCCTTCCAAGTGGGACACGCCGCCGAACACGAAGAGCGTTATGCGCCGCACCGGGATGCCCAGGCGGTTGGCCATGATGGAATGGGATAGCTCGTGGGCCAGGATGGAGCTGAAGAAGACGATGCTGGTTGCTGATGCCGCCACCCATCGCTCGGCCTCCGACCAGTCCTTGAACTCCTCGTCGAATAGGCCCGTGGCCAGCGTCCAGGTGAGAAGGACGAAGACCAGGAGCCAGCTCCAGTGGATCTCGATGTCCACGCCGGCGATGCGGAATAGGCGAAAACTACCCTGCACGCGCGTCCCTCGAAGTTACGTCTAGCCGACACTCCAGCATACCATGCGCGCCTCCTGAAGCGTCGGCCGCTGGCGGCCCTTATGTCTGTAACAAATGCCTGTGAATGGCGTCTTAATTTCGATGATGCCATAGGTCTACGAGCGGCATTGCGCAGCGGCCCATGACGGCCTCTCGGGTCTCCCAACAGACCGCCGGCCGAAAGCTGACAGCCGCTGCTCCTCGCGGCCCCCTGGCCTGGGCTGATGCAGGTCCACACGTCTGAGGTCTGCGAAAGCGGTCTCGCAGGGAAGCGAGGGGCGAGGAATGGACGACGACAGGCCTGGCAACGGTCAGCCAAAGAATGGGCAGCGGCCGAACGGTTCGACCGCCGAGGAGCCACACGACCTCCAGCGTTTCTTCCCGCTGGTCAAGTCCATCGCCCGCCGCACACTGCGCGGCGAACTGCCGGCCTTCGACTACGGCGACGCGGTGGCGACTGGCCTGCTGGCGCTGGTGCAGTCGGACATGCGGGTGGGCGCGGACGAGCGGGGGTTCGTTTCCTACGCCTTGCGCCGGGTGCGGGGTGCCATCCTGGACGCCATCAGCGGCCTAGGCTACGCTTCGCTGTCGACCGTCTCCCTCAGCTCCAGCGAAGACCGCAACGGCAATGGCGACGGCTCGCCTTTCGATATCCCCGATCGCTCCCGCTACTCTAGCCCCGAGTGGGTCGTCGATAGGGGTGAGTCCATCCGAGAGCTGCATGAAGCTATGAAGCTACTTCGCCCGCGGGAACAACAGGTTCTCGTCCTTCGCTACTGGCGGGAGGAGACCACGCGTAGCGTGGCGCAGAGGCTGGGCATCTCGCCGGCACGGGTATCGCAGTTGGAGAAGCGGGCCCGGCAAAGGCTACGGGTCCTGCTGGCCGATGGGAACGGTGGGGGCGCGTGGGCAGTGGCCAGGCGCTCGAAGCCCCATCACCTCAGCGCGGCCACTTCCTGACGGTCACTCTCATCCCGGTGTCTGGCTGGGAAACGGCGATAAACTGATCCGCCAGGTCGCTCGCCCGGCGCAGGCCGGTTGGGAGTCCTTCCCCGCTGGCGTCGCTCGCCAAGCGACCGATGGTGGTCGTCTGGGGGCCCTGGCCCTGCGCTTGAACCTCGATGCCACGGCCATCGTTGGTGCCGCCTTCGATGACGCGCAGGCTCAGGGATGCCTGGTCTCCGTCTTGAAGGAGGTCGCGGGCCAGCTCAGAGACGGCCGCGGCCAGCTTCGCCTGGTCGCTCCGGCGGAACCCCAGGTGAGCTGCCAGGGCTGTCGCCTCGCGACGAACCACCGCGATGTCCGCCAGGTTCCTGATCTGCGTGGTCAGCATGTCACTCCTCGCTTCCGGCTAGCCTGCTTCCCCTGCCCTTGCCGGCTCTGGCAGGGGGCAGTGTGCCCCCTTGGGCGGGGAACGCGCTCGACCCATCGGCTTCCTTTCGCCGCTAGACATATAGCGGACCTGCCGTTCGATACTTCTATTACGGCGATTTGCTCGCTTTGTTCAGCCCTGGCGGGCAGAAGCGAGCGAAATGGGGGAAGACCTGGTGCGGCGAGGACGGTGCCTTCCGCTTACCCGGCGCGTCCCTCGACCGAGAGCGCCTGGCCGGCGGCGACGGTGATGGGTTCGGCGAAGCGGAGGGTGAGCGAGGCGTTTCCCCACTCAGCGGACGCGCACAGCGAAGAAGGAGTGCGGGACGTGGGCGTTGGGGCAGATGTTATTGAAGATCTGCCACTGGCGCAGGCCGCCGTCGCCGCAGATGACCACCTGTCCGACCGGACGCATCTCCTGATGGAGGTGCTGGCTGAGGAGCGGGCCGGCCCGGCCTAAGGTCTACAGCTCGCGGTAGCTCACCAGTTGACGGAAGTCGATGGTTCCGCTCTCGGAGATGTTCTCCGCCTCGATGCCTGCCTCCTCGGCGGCGGCCACCGGGTTCAGCCCGCCCAGCAGCACCATCCCGATCTTGTTCAGCCCAACCGGTATCTGGCACAGGGGTTCGCTGGCCTCGCCGAGGAGGAGCACTCCGCCAATGCCGGACCGCTTCAGATCAGCGACAATGGCCTCGACCATGGGCCGTGCGGGCGCTGGTATCTCGCGGAAGTTGGCCAGGATGCGGCCGGTGCCAGTAGCGGCCGCCCGCCGCACGCTGGTCATGCGAGCCCGGATGTAGGCCTCGGACGGGTCCAGGGACGTGCCGGCGTAGTTGATTATAGCCACGAAGCGTCGGGGCTGCCCGTTTCGCATCTCCAATATGCCGCCGAACTTGGAGTCCGTCGGCACACCCGACTTGAGCAGCACGCCGTTAACGACGGCACTGCACACGGTGGCGAACCCGACCTGACCCTCGGGGATGACCACGTCCCCCAGCTTTTCGCCCGGCTGAGCCGTGGCCACCAGGTCCGTCACGGCGAAGCCGCCAGCGAAGGCCTCCTTCATGGCCTCCAGCGCATCGCGAAAGCGGGCGGCGGAAAAGAGGGACGTGTTGATGGGCACCTGGCCGGTGCGCGTCCGGGGGTCGAAGCTGGTCTGGTAGGCCAGCAGGTTGATGCGCTCGATGACGAAGCCGATCTGCTCCGGCGCCAGGGCATTCTTCAGTTCCTCCAGCCCCTCGTGAGTGATGCTGCGGCCGTCGCGGCCCAGGGGGCGGGTGAAGCCTCGCTCATCCATGATCCTTAGGTGGTAGCGGACGGTACGCTCGCTGAGGTAGACGCCGTGGGACTCCAGTTCGCGGGCAATGTTGGTCGATCCCAAGGGCTCCGAGGACTCGGAGAGGACTTTGAGGATGGAAATGACCTTCCGTTCCGTGTCGCGGTCAGCCTGGACCATCGCGGCGACCTCCCCTCGGGCGCGCTCGTAGCCGGTGCCCGAAGGGCATTATAGCGCACTTATCGTGGTAGCGCTGTCAAGCCGTGGGTTGGTGCCCTAGCTGTGGTTCATGCCCCGCAGCTTGGCGGCCTCGGCCACACGGCTGATGCCGAGCATCAGGGCCGCCTCGCGCATCGTGACCTTTTCCTTCTCCGATAGGGAGGCAACCTGTCCGAAGGCCTTTCTCATAATTCGAGCCAAACTGGCGTTGACCTGCTTTTCCTCCCAGAAGAGGCCCTGACGGTTCTGGACCCACTCGAAGTAGGAGACCACGACGCCGCCGGCGCTGGCCAGAACGTCGGGCACGATGAAGGTGTCCTTCTCTACCAGGATGCGGTCGGCCTCGAGCGTCGTAGGGCCGTTGGCGGCTTCGGCGATGATCCTGGCTCTGACGCGGGCGGCGTTGGCGGCGGTGATCTGGTTTTCGAAGGCGGCCGGCACCAGGACGTCCACATCCAGGGTCAGCAGTTCGTCGTTGGTGATGCGGTCTCCATCCTTGAAGGTGACGATCCTGTTGGTGGCTAGCTTGTGGGCAATGGCAGCCTCCACGTCTAGCCCACGGCCGTTGTAGATGCCGCCGGACGTGTCGCTTACGGCCACCACCCGGCAGCCCCGGCCTGCCAGCAGTTCGGCCGACCACTGGCCAGCGTTGCCAAAGCCCTGGACGGCCACCGTTGCCCCCTCCAGCGGTAGGCCGCGATAGCGGGCCGCCTCCTCGACCACGAACTGGACGCCGCGGCCGGTGGCGGCGTCCCTCCCCAAGGTGCCGCACACGTTGACCGGCTTGCCTGTCACTGCGCCCGGGCTCCAGGCCCCCTTCTCGCGGCTGTAGGTATCCACGATCCAGGCCATAACCTGCGGGTTGGTGCCCACGTCGGGGGCGGGTATGTCCCGGTCGGGGCCGATGAGCGGGCCTATGGCCGAAGCGTAGGCGCGGCTCAGGTTCTCCAGCTCCGTTGGGGAGAGACTCTTGTAATCGACCTTCACGCCGCCCTTGCCCCCGCCGTAGGGGATGTTGGGGATGGCGCACTTCCACGTCATCCACATGGCCAGCGCCCTTACTTCGTTCAGGTGGACGTCGGGGTGGAATCGAAGGCCGCCTTTGCAGGGCCCGCGGGCGTTGTTGTGCTGTACCCGGCAGCCCCAAACGATGGCGGTTGAGCCGTTGTCCATGCGAACGGCGAAGTTGACGGTCAGCTCGCGCCGGTTGGTGCGCAGGTACTGGCGCATCGCATCGTCAAGACCCAGTCGGTCCGTAATCGCATCGAGCTGGGCCAGGGCCGTTTCGTAGGGGTCCACCTCGACGGCAGTGGGAACTGGTTCGACACCGGTGTGATCCATGGTCCTACTCCCGGCGGAGCCCGGCCGCCCGGAGAGGCGACGGTAAGGGGCTGCCGCCAACCGTAATCCACCCGATGTCACCATCTTACATGACATCCGCCGTCAGTCAACAGCACGTTCGGGTCACACCTCTTTGAGGCGATAGGTACTAGAGCGGATTGTGGGGCACTTCTCGTACTAGCGACGTTAGGCCGCACTTGGAGAGGGGGCCGCGGGTTGGTGCCTTAGCTGTGGTGCATGCGTCGCAGACTGGCGGCCTGGGTCACGCGCCTGGTGCCGAACATCAGGGCCACCTCGCGTCGGCCGTCGCCTGAAGTCCGGGGTCATGCCTCTACGGCGACCGCTTTGGCTAGCCCGGCCTTGCCCATCAGCCAATAGCGGCTCTTCTTCTCCAGCGTCTTGTCAAAGCTGAATGCGGTGCAGGCGCGGCGGCAGATGTCGCAACCTACACACTCATCGGATTCCACGTAGACGGTGTGCATGTTCACGGTGATGGCGCCGGAGGGACAAACCGCCTCACAATAGGGAACACGGCAATTCTGTCGACAGATTACGTTCATCATCGGAAGCGCTCCTTCCCAGCAGTCCTTCCGGTCCCAGGCTAACCCAGGATCCGGTCGGCCTCTTCTTTGTCCAACTCCATGACGTAAGGTATGCCGGAGACCGCGGCCGCTTCCGGCGTAAGGGCTACCAGGTCATCCCTCTCCAGGTACTGCAAGGCGAACTTGCGTGCCCCGGCCATTAGCTGCTTCAGTCCTCCTGCCAGACGGTCGAAGTAGTTGAGCATCCCGATCGCCGCTGGTGGTATGCGCTTGAAGTCTGCGCCGAATCTTTCCTTCAGCGCGGCAGCCCCGACGAACATTTTCAGGAGGGCGTCATCGTAGCCCGCCGGGTCCGGGTACTCTCGTTCCTTCAGCAGCTCCCCGTAGGTGTTGCCGACCATGGCCGCAGCCATAGTGGCTCGGCCCATGCAGCAAGCCTTGACGTAAGGGGCGCCGAGCGCGATAGCCTTGAAGATGTGGTCTTCCAGCGAGAGACCGCCCGCGATGGCGACCGGGGGTACGTAGGCGCCCTTCCTCGCCAACCGGTCCACGTAGTCGTAGAGCAGGCATTCCAGGTAGACGGTGGGGATTCCCCATTCGTTCATCATGCGCCAGGGGCTCATGCCCGTGCCGCCGCCGGCACCATCCACCGTCAGCAGGTCGATCTTCGCGTCGGAGGCCCACTTTACGGCGCGGGCAAGGTCCGCCGGACGGTAGGCGCCAGTCTTAAGGGTGACATACTTCGCGCCTATGCCGCGCAGCCGCTCAACCTCGCCATGGAAGCCATCTTCGCTGACCATCCCCAGACGCGAATGCCGCTCGAACCCGTGCAATGCCCCTTGACGGAAGGCATCCCGGCTCACCGCTTGCGTCGGGTCGGGTATGACGATGTACCCACGGCTCTTAAGGAGGTCGGCGTGCTCCAGCGTCGGCAGTTTCACCTCGCCGCCGATATTCTTGGCCCCCTGGCCCCACTTCATCTCGACAATCTCGACGCCCAGCTTCTCCACCACGTACTCCGGCACCCCGAAGCGGCCGTCCTCCACGTTATACTGGACGATAATCCCGCCCCAGCCGTCGTGCCACTGCTTGAAGGTCTTGACCCGGCGCTCCATCTCCGGTGAGCGCACCACCTTGCCGTTCCGGATCTCCGACTCCGGGTCCATGCCGCAGACGTTCTCCCCCACGACGACAAGGACGCCGGCGATGGCCGCGGCGATGGCCATGCCCTCCCAGTGCGCGCGGGCGACATCGGTGGAGCCGAGGGCGCCGGTGAATATCGGAAGCCGCATCTTGAGAGACCCATCGGCGCCCACGGCGGTCGTGATGTCAGCGGCGGGGAAGATCGCCTCGTCCGGATCGGCCTCAACCCCTACCGCGCCCACGCAGCTTCCCATGATGTTGAAGTGGGAATAGTCGATGGGGTAGTCTTTTTCCGAACCGGCCGTCACCCTGGCAAAGGGTTGCGGGTAGAGCATCTCACGGCCTCGCAGGGCCGACCGTCCTATCTCGCACGGCCCGGTACAACCATCGATGCAGGTCGTGCACATCCCCGATATCGGCGAGACGTCAGCTCGCGTCGTTGTGAGCGTGGCCGCACTAGCGTTAGGTTTGCTAAATGACATCACTGCCCCTCTCTTCACGACAAAGAGCCGCTGTCACCGTGCCTCCGCTGGCGTCGTTGACGCAGCGAACGATGTCGTGGAAAAGCGTTTGGCACTGGCGGCGGACGGTGGCCGCTTGCCGTTAACCTACCGCACGGGCACGCATATGTCAAGCCCTGGTAGTCGCGCATGGCCCAGGGCGGATAGTCTCTGGTAGGCGTAAAGCTCTCCGTAGCGGCGGAGGTGCAACGGGAGTGGCTTGGCGGGAGGCGCCGCCAAGGTCTGCCTGGCGGCGGGGCCGAAGTGAACGGCGACTTGCTCTTACGGGGCAGCTAGCGCGCTGCTGTCATTCTCGTCGGGCTTGATGGCGCTCGCTTCTCGGGCTTGTTCATCAAGTATTCGTGGATTGAGTTGGCGGCCTTCCTCCCTGCGCCCATGGCGAGGATGACGGTCGCCGAACCGGTAACAATATCCCCTCCTGCCCAAACCCCTTCCTTGCTGGTCTTTCCGGTTTCAGGGTCGGCGACGATGTATCCCCTCTGATTGAGTTCCAGGCCTGGTGTGGTTGTGGTAAGAAGCGGATTGGCACCCGCACCGATGGCCACGACTGCCAGATCACATTCCAGCTTGAACTCCGAACCCTTGATGGGGATAGGCCTTCTTCGTCCTGACTCATCCGGTTCTCCCAGCTCCATCCGAAGGCATTCTATTCCGGTTACCCAACCATCATCGTTTCCAAAGAATCCTATGGGGGCCGTGAGCAGATGGAATTGGACCCCTTCCTCCTCTGCATGCTGGATCTCTTCAATACGGGCTGGCATCTCTGCTCTGGTTCGGCGGTAAATGATCCGAACTTCATCTGCGCCTAGTCGGAGAGCCGTCCTGGCGGCATCCATTGCCACATTGCCCCCTCCAAAAACGGCAACATTTCTTCCTCGCGCGATCGGCGTATCATATTCAGGAAAGAGATAGGCCTTCATTAGATTGGCCCGAGTTAGGTATTCATTTGCCGAGTAGATGCCACTGAGGTTCTCCCCTGGGACATTCAAGAACTGGGGTAACCCTGCGCCCAAACCCAAAAACACGGCATCGTATTCCTGAAGCAGTTCGTCCACGGTCTCAATCTTTCCGATGACGCAGTTGACCTCTATCTTGACCCCTAGACGCTCTAGATAGTTGACCTCAGCCTGGACAATATCTTTGGGAAGACGAAATTCTGGAATGCCGTAGATCAGGACGCCCCCGGGCTTGTGGAGAGCCTCAAAAATGGTCACCTCGTGTCCTTTGAGAATCAGGTCCCCTGCTAGCGTCAGGCCACCCGGTCCTGATCCCACCACGGCCACTCTCTTGCCGGTAGAAGGAGCCTTCTCAGGAATGAAGACCTCTCCATTTCCCCTTTCCCAATCCGCAGCAAATCGTTCCAATCGACCGATGGCCACGGGTTCATGCTTTCTCCCGACAACGCACACCATCTCACACTGGTCTTCCTGGGGGCAGACGCGTCCACAAACCGCAGGGAGGCTGTTTCGCTCCTTCAGTTTTCGCGCCGCCTCTACGAAATCCCCATCTGAAATGAGCTGAATAAAGGCCGGGATATCGATCTCAACCGGACATCCTGCAATGCATTTCGGTTTCTTGCATTGGAGGCAGCGATCCGCCTCCAACCGGGCCAGTTCTGGCGTATATCCAAAGGGGACCTCACTGAAGTTCTTGGCCCTTACTTCGGGTTCCTGTTCCGGCATTTTCTGCCGTGGGATCTTCAGTCTCTCCTTGTTGTCAAGCATCCCAACCGGTCCCTATTCTCCCATCGTCATGAATCGATCCATGGCCATCTTCTCTTCTGTGAGATAGGCCCGCTGCCGCTTCACCAGCTCGTCAAAGTCGACCTCGTGTCCGTCGAAGTCGGGGCCATCGACACAACAGAATCGAGTCTGTCCGCCCACCGTGACCCGGCAGGCTCCACACATACCGGTGGCATCTACCATAATGGGATTCAGGCTGACCACCGTCTTGACCCCATACTCCTTCGTCAATTTGGAGACAAACTTCATCATGAGTACAGGGCCAATCCCCACAACCAACTTCACGTCTCTTCGCTCATCCAGAATCTGGCGGAGCACATCGGTCACGAACCCATGATGGCCATAGCTCCCATCATCCGTGGTCACCCTTAGGTCATGGCTGGCCGCTCGCATCTCCTCTTCCAGAATGAGGAGGTCTTTCGTTCGAGAGCCAATAATAGCGATGACGTGGTTTCCCGCCTCTTTGTAGGCCTTGGTAATCGGGTAGATCACTGCAATACCGGTTCCACCCCCAACACAGATCACCGTACCCAGATTCTCAATGTGGCTGGGTTTCCCCAGCGGGCCGATAATGTCGGTGATGGCATCTCCCACGTTGAGGGTCCCCAGGAGAGCTGTGGATTTTCCCACCACCTGGAAGATCAGATTGATCGTCCCTGCAGATGGGTCTGTGTCTGCCATGGTCAGCGGGATTCGCTCTCCCGTTTCGTTGACGCGCAACACGACAAATTGGCCAGGCCTGGCTTTCCGAGCGATTCGGGGCGCCTCGACTTCAAGCTGGCACACCGTATTGTGGGCTAGCTCTTTTTTCCCAAGAATCTTGTACAGTCTTCCCCCTCCTTTGAGATTCGCCCTGCAATTCAATCTTAATCTCGCTGTAACCTACCCGCAACACCGGTTTGGTGTGATGGAGTGTGGACTCAAGGTCTCCCTGCTGCGTGCAGGTCGAGCTAGTATTCGAGCCGCGAGTTTACGGCTCAGTGTGCGATACCCCGCCGAGGGAACGCTCCGCAGGCCGTGGTGGCCCGGCATACCGGTGACGCGGGAGTCTCCGGGTTGCTTTGTCCCTCTTGCCAACCATATGATGGCTCTGGGGGAAAGCCCGCTGTCTGTAGGCCGGAGGCCGCCTCCGGCATCGCCTTTCGGGAGGGTGCAAGATGCCTGATAGAGCCA
>Ga0315279_10005025_pt1 | contig 17392 bp, 11 predicted proteins | sample YL17G06_20_MG_FD_203694 | JGI IMG/M metagenome (GOLD analysis project Ga0315279, IMG submission 203694) | Sediment microbial communities from Yellowstone Lake, YNP, Wyoming, USA - YL17G06_20 | ecosystem: Environmental > Aquatic > Freshwater > Lake > Sediment | place: USA: Wyoming | collected... | reverse complement strand
CTGCGAGGCGGCGGCGCCGCTGGCGTCCGAAGTTTGGCGGGGATGACGACCCTGGACAGGCCGCCCGCACTGCTGGCAGCAACCGAGGTGCACGCGAAAACGAATCCGCTCCACGCGCGGCTCCGGGATTTCAGTTTGATACTGGTCGAAGACGTCGTTTTCGGTGATTCCGCCCCCGCAATGCGGGCACTTCGGCGGCAACTCTGCTTCCAGCGTCTGATCCACCGTCGGCGGAACCGCGCGATGGCCTTTGCGCCCGTAACAGGCGCCCTTCTTGCGTCCTGGCTTTTGGGGATTAGCTTTCGGGCCGCGCCGGGAGAACGGCGCGGCCTGCCGTTTCGCGGCTCGCAGCGCCTCTTCCAGCGCGCGCCGCAGCCGCTCGATCTCCTGCTTCAATTGCTCTATTTCGTGTTCCAGGCGGGCGATCTTTTCGGCGTCGGTTTCCTGCGGCACGTTCCAGCATATCCGTCGGCGGGCAGCAGGCAACCAGAATCACGCAAAACGTTCCATCACCCTAAACAAATGCACTTGCACTTCGGGATCAATCTATCCATAATAATCTCGCCGACCTTGACTTCGGTTGGGAGATTAATGACAAATGAATCAGTAATAAAAAGCTCTTGCAATCGAGAACCACGAGAGTTAGAACCGACCGGATTTCCATTTCATCATTCCGTACAGTTAATCAAGGGCGGTGGGGCTGGAACTTCTCATAGGGGCACACACCAGGGGGGAAGCGGACTCCTTTGACCAGAATACTCGGGATTCGTACCACAAAAGGGCTAGAGGGGGATGAAAGCCATGAAGCACGTATGCCCGTCGGCTTCCATTGAACCATCACTTTGCCGTTTTCTTTTTCTGATTTTCTGCCTCAGCTTGGTCGTCATTTTCGCGCCTGCCTCTGCTGCGGCAACTGATATCGCTGTCGTTTCTGCGGCAAGCTACAAACCATTGCTGTCGCCGAACAGCTTAGCATCCTTGTTTGGCACAGGACTGTCACCAAGAACAAAAAGTGCTGCCCTCGACGCCAACGGCAACCTTCCGACTTCATTGGACGGGGTGGAAGTAGTCGTCGGCGATCAACCATTGCCCCTGATCTACATCTCCCCGGCCCAGATCAATTTCGTTTTAGCGGGCAGTTTTCAACCGGGCTCGCTAACGGTAACAGTCCGCAACAACGGTAATATCGTCGGGTCAGGCACAGTCAACCTTGCCGCCTGTGCTCCAGGAATATTCATCATCGGTAATAACCGGGCGGCGGTCCTTCACGCGACCTCAGCTCGACTCGAACCGTTCGAAGTGATCGACCCTCAAATGAAAGACGGCAGAACACGATTGGCGATTTATGCTACCGGCTTGAACGCACCGGCCGGTTGTTCTGCCGCAGACGTGCAGGTGCGCGCTCAACTAAGCAGCGGCGTGCCCATCTCTCTACCTGTGGAATACGCGGGCCCCCAACGGCAATTCGTCGGACTCGACCAGATAAATGTCGTGCTTCCGCCCGATCTCGACGCTGTTGGAGAAGTGTTATTGAGTATCAAGGTCGGGCCTGTCGAAAGCAACGCGCTTCCCACACTCATTCGGGCCGCGAAGCCACCGGAAGTCAGCCGTCTCTCTACGGACTCAGCACCTCCAATGGCCGAGGTGAGCGTTTTCGGATCGTATTTTGCACCTGTCTCTTCCCGCAACCGGATTGCCCTCGAACAAAGCGGAAACATCATTTCCTCAACGGTGCCCCACTTCGCCAGCGCTTCGGAATTGCGCTTCTATGTGCCATCGCAAACGCCGCCCGGCACCACTGCGTTTTCGCTTTGTGTTTACACCGACGGCCGTCGCAGTTGTATCTCGCAGTCGTTTGTGGTGTCCGCCTCGCCGGCACCGTCCGCGCCGGTTGGGCAGTTGCTGCATGACTACATCACCCAGACTCAACGGTTACTCGTGCAGCCCGCTCAACCGGGCGAAGATACCGCGGTAGCGGAGGGTTTCAACGACGCAATCAGAAGCCGCCTTGCTGGGTTCAAAACCAGTGTCGATGCAGCTCTTCGCGGCCAACCTGCAACAGTGAGCGCCGTTGGTCTCAACGGTCTGCAGGAGCTTCCCTTAACACACGACTCGATTCTGGCGTTTGAGGCAATGCTAGCCAGTGGCAGGCAACTGACCATTCTGAACGAGGCCATAAAGACGATGGAAGCCAGCTCGGGCAGATTTATTATGCCCCTCGCTTCTAAGGACCAGCGACATGACGCCTCGGGCTTGAGCGAACAGGACCTAATGCAGTTTGCACAAACATATCTGGCGGGTTCATCAGTCTATGATGCGCTTGATCGCCTATCCAAAAACCTCTATTTCAATTCCCTAATGTGCGCTTCTCACGTAACTCCGTTAGCTATAGTCGATGAGTTGTTCGAGAAGTTCAAGACCCTGAGCGACATCCGCCTCATGCGAATGGAGTTGCAATCGCGATTTTTGAACAGGATTGATGTTCTGCCGTATCCCCGCATCCACTTGGTTCCGAGTGGCGCCACGCGATTTTACGTTGCGGGCTATTTCACGCGCCGTTCTGCCAGCGTGTTCGGCACGTCAGCCGTGTCGTCGTTTTTGACCGATTGGGTCAGAGATAAACTGACCCAGATTGCCCTGGCAGAGGTTGGGTTCAGCAAGGATTTCCTGCCCCAGTCGTGTCTGAACGCAATCACGCCGGATGATCTTGATAAGGCAATCGAAAAGGTAGCGAGCGGCATCGTTGAGTCATATACAAGCAAGGAATCCGGCCTTGGCCGCGCAATAAACACAGCTTTTGATGAGGTCATCTCTCCTCCCCAAACCGTGATTCTTACGCCACGCACCACTGACGCCGTGAGTGTGGCAAAGGAATTCACTGTCTACTTTTCGCAGCCCGGCGCGCCGGACGGTGCGATTGTAGCCAAGGATCTTGAAACACCGCAAAAAGCGCCCGAGGTACATTTCCTGCCGAAATTCGGCGCTCTTGCTGAGGCAGATCGGGCATCGCTGCCGGGCGTGATGATCGTGGAAGTAAAGGCTCCCGCAACCTGGCTTCCGCCAGTCGTGAAAATCACCGCACAAGTTGACGGGGAGTCTCCAATGGCTGGCGAACAGGTCGAGTTCACCGCCCCTCAAAGCAGAACTCTTAAGGTTACGCTTTCAGCAGAGCGATCTGAGACGAGCCAGGGATCGATTCCCGAGCAGAACTATTGGTGGTACGCCATTCGGGACTCCTATGGGCAGGGGCGAACAATAACGGTGTCTCTGTCGCCTGGGACTTATCGGATCTATTGTGAGGCACGCAATACCGGAGGGCTGACCGGCCAAGCCAGCATCGTGATAAAGGTGAACGAGCCTCCTCGTCCGGTTGTGCGGCTAATCGCTCCGGAGTCACCCGTTGCCTTGCCTGATGACCAAGATGTCACCGTTTACGGTGCCGCATTCGCGCCAAACCAAACTGTCGATGTGTCGCTTAACGGTCAGACGGTTGGGACTCTGACCGGGGCGCAGATTCATGGTGTTCAGCCAACATCGTTCGTGATGCGCGTCAACTTCAGGCGAACTCCCGGCAGGTACTCGATCAGAGTCAACGATGTGCCGCGTGACCTGCATTCAGACTGGTTCTCATTTGCCGTAGCCGCCTATGATCCGCCCTCGGTCAAGATCGTCTCAATCGACCCTCTTTCCCCCTCTGTGAAGCGCGACGATCAGGTTATCAAAGTGATTGGGGAGAACTTCAAAGCTCCCTTGACCGTTACCGCATCTCTGCCCGGTGGAGGGTCGGTGAGCTTGAGTGGCGCCCAAACTGCAAACGTCACAGAGAAGTCCTTCGACCTGCTCATCACCCTGGGGGCAGAGGGGCCGTGGAGAATCAAGGTTCGTAATGGGGACGGCAACGAATCGAACGCTTACAGTTTCACTGTGAAACGCGCGGCGAGCACAGTGACAGTCAATCGCTGTGCCACTTCTCCAGGTAACGTCATTGCTGGACAATCGTTTGCTTTTACGATTGAGGGTGACGGTTTCGACGCCCAAACAGCAGAGGTCTTGTTCACTGGACCGGGTTGTTCCCCATGCGAGGTCCGAAACGCTGACTTGCGTTCAAAGAACGCCACGGCACTTGCAGCTCAAACGGTGCTCAATGCGGCAGGTGATTACACTGTGTCGGTGTGGAACGGCTCTGCAGGCGTTACATCGAACGGAGTGGGTCTGTCGGTCAGTTCCCCAAGTCTGACGCCCAAGATCGACTACGTGAACCCCGCATCAGTCGTGCTGAACCAGGCAACATCGATATCGGTGTACGGGAGCGGGTTCCAGGACGGCTTTAGCGCTCAGGTTAGCACGCCAGACGGGGTTCTTGATATATCGGATCGAGGGTACGTAAGCCCCACTCAGCTTCGGGTGGGCGCGCTCATGCGGGGCAGCGCTGCATACGATGCAACGCTCAAGATTACAAATCCTGGCGGGGCATCAGCCACAGCAGCGTTGCGCGTCAATTCCTCGACCACGCCCGGCTTTACAACTTCGGTCAATGCTTTCACTTGTAGGATCGCGCAGGGCGAAGCGGCTAGCTTCACGTTGACCGTCACTAGCGTAAATGGTTTCAGTGCACCAGTTGATTTAGACGTGGTTGGGCTCCCCGGTGGGCACGTAGCCGGCGGTACCGGTTGGAGTCCCCAGCGTGTCTCCCCGGCTGCCAATGGGAAGGTCAGTTCAACATTTACGATTCAGACCAACAACACTACGGCGACTGGAACGTTCTTGTTGACCTTGCGCGCTACATCGAGCGGGTACGCTACGCGGGAAATACCGGTCACTCTTGACGTGGCGGCGGCAGCCGTGGCGGCTCCGCATATCGATAGCATGAGTCCGAACCCGGTGCCAGGAGCGGCCACCGACCAGCCGGTGTTCCTCAATGGCACTGGCTTCCAGAACGGCTCGAACCTGAAGGTGCATGTCACCAGCGGCAACTTCAGCACCGACCTGGCCGGCGAGCAAGTCACCTGGCTGTCCTCCACCCAGATCAAGATCCTGATAAGCGCGGGAATGGCGGCTGCCACCTGGACGGCGCAGGTGATTAACCCCAACGGGCAGAGTTCGAACGTCTTCACGTTCTGGGTGACCGCGGCTGCGGCCCCGCAGATCACTTCGATCTCGCCGAATTCGGTGACGGTGAACCAGCAGAAGTGGCTGGACGTTTACGGCAGCGGCTTCCAGAGCGGGTTCACGGCCAAGGTGGTGACCTCGGGCGGAACCTATCCGATTGCCAGCGCCGGGCTGGTGTTTGTGGACAGCGGGCACGTGCAGGTGCAAGTGACCATGGGCGGCGCGACCCCCTACACGGCAACGCTGACGATCACCAACCCGGACAGCCAGAGCGGGAGCGGCACCTTCCAGGTAGTGGCACCGCCGGCCAATCCTCCGTCGATTACCTCTATTTCGCCTAGCCAGGTGACCGTAAACACGGCCACTTGGCTCGATGTCTATGGGAACTATTTCCAAAGCGGGTTTTCAGCAAAAGTCGTTACGTCGGGCGGGACCTATCCGATTGCCAGCTCTGGCCTGACATTCATCTCCAGCACCCACGTGCAGGTGCAAGTGACCATGGGCGGCGCGACTCCCTACACGGCAACGCTGACGATCACCAACCCGGACGGCAGGGCGTCGAACAGTTACGGCTTCACCGTCCAGGGCCTGCCTGCTCCACAGATTTCGTCGATATCGCCATCCAGCCCGACTCACAGCGGCAGCAATCAGACGGTCACGGTGTACGGCAACTATTTCCAATCGGGACTGACCGTTTACATCAGTTGGGGAACCGGCAGCACGACACTCAGCGGGACACAGATTCAAAATGTCACTTCAACGTCTTTCCAAATGATTGTGACCCTGGGTGGAGCAGGGGGTTGGAGCATCCGGGTGAACAACCCGGACGGAAAGCAATCGAGCACCTATTCTTTCACCGTCCGCTAGCAAGCATCGTAATCGCAGGGACTGGATGCCGCAAGGTGGACACGGACTTTCGGTGTGATTGGCTAAGAAGGCCATTGCGGATTAGATCACCGGTTAATGGATCGGCTGCACGGCTAAAAAGAAAGGCTCGTATCCCAAAAGTGTAATCACGTTTCTGCGGGCAGCGGAAGCTGCGCGCAGGTGTGATAGATGGCCGCAATGAAATTTTTGGCTCCTATCCCAAAAGTGTAGAGGCGGAACGTGGTTCGCAGGTGCTTTTCCTTCAATGAATTCGGCCCCTCGCCGAGGAAGGCGACCAGCGCGTTCCTGCCAGTCTCTCCAGCACCCCACAGCAAACCCCGTGAATTGCGCCGCCGCAACTGTTAACCGAAGGGTTGTAGGTTCGAGTCCTACCTGAGGAGCCATTCCTTTTTTTCCGAGATTCCCCAACCCATTGGCTGGCGGCATGCGGCGTGGGCCGCGTGGCGTGCGACCGCGCGCTTTCCGCGATTCTCGCAGCAGCTTCGTTGCCAAGGTTCGGCGCATGGGGCGCTCTGGCGCCCGGCGGCAGAACTCGGACGCGAGATTCGGATTTAAATAAGCCGAACTCATCCCTTGCGCGGCGCGTATACTTTGGCACGGAGGTGCGGCGATGCGCAGCGACCATCGGTCTAACCGGATAAGGAAAGGTGTCTCGATGGCGTCCGGCATCCTGTCCATCGTGCTCGGCGGGGTGGCGGCCGCTTTACAGGCCGCCCAGCCGGCCGAACAGTGGCTGCCGCAGGACGCGGTGCTCGTCGTGCACATCGCTCAGCCGGCCGCATTGCTGGATCTGGCCGCCGATTTGAAGGTTCCGGAGACCATCGCCGCCGCGCAATCTTCCCAAAAGCAGCCCGCGAGTTCCGATTGGCAGAATCTCCTCCGGCTCGGCGACGCACTGGGCGCCAAGCTGGGCACCGACTGGAAGGGGCTGGTCCGCAAATTAACTGGGGCCGGAATAACGTACGCGGTCTATCCGCGCGACACGAACGTCCTGATGTTCGACGCCGAGGACATCGGCGCCATGGAGCAGGTACGGCAGTTCGTGCAATCGATTATCGGCCACGAGAGCGGCGCGCCGGAGGCCTCCAAACGCGGGGTGTTCTACAGGGAGTTTCCGGGAGGAGCAGCCTGGAGTTTTGACGGGAAGCAGTACTTTGCGCTGGCCGGAAACCGCCTGGTCATGTGCAATCGGCCGGAGATGCTCAAGCTGTTGTTCCAGCCGCGCGAGCAGGGCGCCTTGGCTTCCTGGCCCCTGTACGCGCAGGCCAGGAAAGCGGCGGGCGAAGGAACCGCCGCCTGGGCTTTCGTCAACATGGCCCTGCTCAAGCAGGCGCCGCCCGTCCGCCAGGCGCTGACACAGGCCGGCTCGCCGCTGGAGGCCTTGCTGGGCGCCGCGGTAAAACAATCACTGGGCCAATCGAACTGGATCGCCATGGGCGTGCGTGTGCAGGGGCGCAGCCTTTTGCTGCGCGCCGTGACGGACGGCACAGCGGATCGGAGCGCGCCCGCGGCGTTTGCTCTGCCGCCGGACGCCGGCCCGGGCCCCCTGTCCAATCTCGCCGTGCCCCGCCAGCTTGCCGCCGCCAGCGTCTGGCGCGACCTGCACAAGTTCTATCTGGCGAAAGACGCGCTGTTCCCGGGAAAGACCTCGGGGGGCATCCTGCTCGAGAACTTCATGGAAATCTTCTTCACCGGCCGCGACCTGGCCGAGGAGGTGTTCGCTCGATTCCACCCGGCAGTACGGCTGGTGGTCGCCAGCCAGGAATACGATGCGGCCGTCGGGACGCCGCTGGAGCAGTATCCGGCCGCCGCCCTGGTTTTCCGCGTGGACCGTTCGGAGGACTTCGGCGAGGTGTTCGAGGAGGCCTGGCAGAAGGCCATCGGGATTGTGAATTTCACCAGGGGCCAGCAGGCGCAGCGCGGGCTGATCTTCGACAAGTCGGTGCACCGCGGAGTGCCGGTGACTTACTGTTACTTTTCGGCGCGCGGAGAGAAAGCCCGCGAGCGGCTGCCGGCGCGCTTCAACCTGCGGCCGGCGCTGGCGCGATTCGGCCCCTACCTCATCCTGAGCACCACCGACGCGCTGGCCAAGGACGTGATCGACGCCCTGAACCGCGAGGACGGGCGCGCGCCGCCGGCGCCGGCCGGCGCTCACACCTTGCTGGAAATCACCAATGGCTCCGGGATCGCGGCCCTGTTGAACGCCAACCGGAGCGCACTCGTGCGGCAGAGCGTTGTGGGGAGCGGCGCCAGCCCGCAGCAAGCCGAGGCGCAGCTCGGCTTGAACATGGTTTTGCTGCAACACCTCGACCGCGTCCGGTTCAGCCTTTCCGCCACACCCGGAGGGCACCGGGCCGAGGCCGAACTGCAATTGAAATAACGGGCGGACCGGCGATGACCATGAGAGACCAAACCGTGCCTGCCGCCGCGAGCGACCCCAAGTGGGCGTGGGCGCCGTACCAGCCGGGGGACAAGCGGCCGTGGAATCTTGCTCTGGCCGCGCATCTGCTGCGCCGTGCCGGGTTTGCCGCCTCCTGGAGCGATCTGCAACAGGCGCTGGCCGACGGCCCGCAGCGAACGGTCGAACGCCTGCTGCAGCCGCAGGCCGGCTTCCAGGAGCTGGAGCGCAGCCTCGAGGCCCTGGAGGCCTCGCTGGCAATTTCCGAATCGGCGGCGTCGGACGACTGCGCGGAGCTGTGGTTGTACCGGATGATGCAGACCCGCCACCCGCTCCTGGAAAAGATGGCTCTGTTCTGGCACGGCTACCTGGCCATCGCCGGGGCACAGGCAGGGAAGGCTTCGCTCGTGGTACAGCACGTGCGGCTGTTGCGCCGGCATGCGCTGGGCCGCTTCGACGCCATGCTGCGCGACGTCTGCCGCGACCCGGCCACGCTGATGGCTCTCGGCGCGCGGGTCAACCGCAAGGCCAGTCCCGCGCTGGAATTCTCCGGCGCTCTTCTGGGCCGCTACACGCTGGGAGCCGGCGCGTTCGGGGAGGCCGACGTGCGCGATACCGCGCGGGCCTTCACCGGCGCGGCCGTCGTCGCCGGTGAATACCGCTACCTGGCCCACGAGCACGATGAAGCGGCCAAGACCGTTCTGGGCCAACAAGGCAATTTCGGCGGCGAGGACGTGCTCCGGGTATTGCTGGCGCATCCCGCCACCCCGCGGTTCGTGGTCGACCGGCTGTACGGCTGGCTGATCTCGGAAACCGATGTTCCCGCAGCCTCGCTGCTGGCGCCGCTGGCGGACTCCTTCGGGCGCGACTACGACATCGCCAAGCTGGCCAGTACGATGCTGCGCTCCAACCTGTTCTTCTCGGCCGGCGCTTACCGGCAGCGCGTGAAAAGTCCGCTGGAGTTTGCGCTGGGCCTGGTGGGCGCATTCGAGACCTCCGTGGCCGCCGCTCCGCTCCACCGGCAACTGGCCGGGTTGGGACAGCAGTTGCTGGAGCCGCCGACGCGCGAAGGCTGGCCGGGCGGCCGGCGGTGGCTGAATCGCTTCACGCTGGTGGGCCGCAGCAATCTGGCCGCGGAGCTGCTCGCCACCCAGGGCACTTATGCGGGCAAACTCGACCCGCAGGCCGTGGCCGCCAAGCACGGATCGGCCGAGCCGGGCCAAATCAGCCGGTTCCTGCTGGAGCTTCTGGTGCAGAACGACGTGCCGGCCGAGGTTGCCGCCGAGTTGAGCCGACGCGCCGGCGATGCTCGCCAGTTAGCGCACGCCGTTGTTGCGCTGCCGGAGTACCAGTTGGCCTGAGCGGGGTCTAAGGTCCAAGGTCCAAAGTCCAAGGTCAAGAGCAGCCTCGGTTCGGCCCAGACCTTAGACTTTGGACCTTGGACTTTGGACCTTGGACCTTGGACGCACGAGGGGAGTCACGATGTCCCAAACGCGACGCAAGTTCTTGAAGACGTCGGCAGGCGCTGCGGTGTTCGCTTCCCTGGCGCGCGCCGCACCTCCGTTCCCGGTAGCGGCTTCCCAGGCCGCCTCCGGCCCGGATCGCCCCGGAACGATCCTGGTGATGCTGCAGTTGGCCGGCGGCAACGATGGGCTGAATACCGTCGTCCCGTACGAGGACGACCAGTACGCGCGCAACCGCTCGACGTTGCGGCTGACCGCAAACCAGGTTCACAAGATCGGTTCATCCCTGGGCTTTCATCCGGAGCTGCGCGGATTCGCGCGCCTGTTCCACGAAGGCCGGCTGGCCGTGCTCCAGGGAGTGGGGTACCCGAACATGCACCGCGATCACGGGGCCGGAATGCGGAACTGGCAGACGGCCAGTCCCCAGCCCGGCGGCCGGCAAACAGGCTGGCTGGGGCGGCTGGCCGACCAATGGGCGGACCCGGAGGCAGGCAACGTGCCCGCGATTTTCGTGGGGCGCATCCCGCAACCTCTGACACTCCGCGCCGCTGCCAACATTGTTCCCAGCATCCGCGCCGCGCAGGACTGGACCCTGGCCAGGGCGCCGGCCCCCGCCCCTGCCGAGCGCCGCGGCGCGCTGCTGTCATTTGCAGGCCGCGCGGCCGCTGCCGCCCGGGCGGATGCCGCGAAGGTCGCGGACGTCCTGCGCGCCGGCGCCGCGCCTTCCTACCCTGCTTACCCGCTGGCCGAGTCGTTCCAGGCCGTGGCCCAACTGATTCGCGCCGATCTCGGAATTCGGATCTACCTCGTCGAGCAGGGCGGGGTTTCCCCGGGCGGATTTGACAACCATGCCAACCAGGCCGGGAACCACGCGGTCCTGTTGCGGGAGCTTTCCGATTCGGTCGCCGCCTTCTGCGACGACCTGGCAGGCGACAAGCTGCTCGAGCGCGTGCTGCTCGCGACCTATTCGGAATTCGGGCGCACGCTTTCGGAAAACGGGCGGCACGGCACCGGCCACGGCGCGGCCGCACCGGTCTTCCTGGCCGGCGGCCGGGTGAAGGGCGGGCTGGTGGGCGCACATCCCAGCCTCAAAGACCTCGAGGCCGACGCCCCCAAGCCCTCCACCGACTTCCGCGGCGTTTACGCTACCCTGCTGGAACGCTGGCTCGGTGTGGCGAGCGAACCGATCCTTGGCGGCCGCTTCGCAACGCTGGACGTGCTGCTATAACTTCGCGAGTTCAAGCTTCAGAGGGCAGCCCTCATTTCGCTGGGCGGGATCCTGAAACGATGAAAATGGCGCGATGCCGCAGGGCGCGTCCCGCGCCTCCGACGTAGCGCCGGCGTCTCGCCGGTAACCGGCCGGCGACCGGAGGACGATTACCGGCGGGACGCCGGCGCTACATGCTGGCGGCGAGACGCCGCCGCGAGAATTTTCAAAGCAGCAACCTATGGCGCGCCGGCACAGACGGCCCGCCGGCCTGCCGCCGGCATCACATGCGGCTCACTTCCAGCAACAGGCTCCCGGTAAAGCGTGCGGGCAGGCGCGCTTGCCCCCTCCACGGCACCCAGCTCACGATTGAAGGGAGCCCGCGAAGCAGAGAGCGGCCCGATATGGTAGTATGGTACCAGTATGGCAATCAAGGCGACCTTCACCTTCGACGAAGCCACTATCGCGCTGCTGCGGCAGACCGCCGAACGGCTAGGCAAGCCCAAGAGCCAGGTGATGCGCGAGGCAATTCGCGATTACCACCAGCGCATCGGCAGGCTCGGCGAGCGGGAGAGAATTCGGCTGCTGCGGGTGTTCGATGGGATGATCGGCCGGATTCCAAGCCGGCCGCAGGCCGAAGCAGACAAGGAACTGCGGAGCATCCGGCTGGCCCGGCGCGCCGGGGGGCGAAGATCCGCGAGAAGGAAGGCGCGGTGATCGTACTCGACACGTCGGTGCTGGTCGGGGCCATGAGCGGGGACAAGCGCGCGGCGCCTGCCCTGCGCCGGGCCTTCGAGCGGGGCGAGTGGCTGCTGGTGCCCACCTTGGTGCTGTATGAGTGGTTGCGCGGACCGCGGCGCACACAGGAAGTGGCGGCCTTCGAAGCCCTCTTTTCCCTCGAGTGGCTCCTGCCGTTTACGCCGGCGGAAGCAGCCGTGGCCGCCCGCTTGTACAACAGCGTCCGCGGCCCGCGTGGCCGCGAAATCGACCTGGCCATCGCCGCCCACGCCATCACCCACGATTCCGTTCTCTGGACTCTTAACCCGGCCGACTTCGCGGACCTCCCCGGCGTTCGCTTATACCCAACGGTTCAATCTCGGTGAATCTCAACGCAGAGGTCCTCTCTCTCGGCCGCTCTGCGTGCTCTGCGACTCTGCGCTGAAACACTCGGCGGCGGCCACGTGCATGAACCGTCGTCGCTTCGCGACCACCTCCACCATGCCGTCCGCCGACTTGCACTGAGCGTTACGGAGCCGGGCGAGTGGGGGCCGGCAGTGACTCAGCGCGTGGCTTGGAGTAAGATGCGCTCATGAGGCCCCGCATTTACGCGGACACCTCGGCCCTTGGCGGCTGCGAAGACGAAGAGTTTCGCGAGCCATCCCTCCGCCTGCTGGAGGCCTTTGTCCGTGGCGAGTTGATTCTCGTGCTTTCGGAGCTGACCCTCCGTGAGCTGGAGGTTGCGCCGAACGAAGTGAGAAAGCAAGTCGCCCGCGTGCCGGAGGCGCATGTCGAAGCACTCTCGGTTTCTTCTGAGGCGGAGGAACTGGCCGCCGCGTACATCGCGGGTGGCGCCGTTGGCGAACGGATGCTTGCCGATGCCCTGCACATCGCACTTGCATCGGTGGCGCGAGTCGATGTCCTCGTCAGTTGGAACTTCAAGCACATCGTCAACCTGCAGCGAATCCGCGCGTACAACGCTGTCAACCTCAAGAACGGCTACCCTCTTCTGGAGATCAGAACCCCTCGGGAGGTCCCAGGCAATGAATGAGTCAAGATCCAAGTCCTTTGATTGCGTCCAAACCATGCGGCAGATTCGTGATCGGCTGAGCGAGGAGATCTCCGGCATGAACCACGCGGAGATAATCCGCTGGCTCCGATCGCAACGGTACTCGGACCCTTTTCTCCAACGGATCGCGGACAAGGCTGCCCAACAGGGCGCTGCAGTGGACGCGGCGTCCCCGCGCCGCTGATCGCCGAGCCGTTCGGGTTTTATCCAGGTGAGCCTGAACAAAAGTCGGGCGGGCCCTGCCGGGAGGGCAAGGTGAGCGTCAAGAATCTCCCGGCTGTGGTACACCCACGTCGCCCGATGCTTACTTGTCGTGCAGAACGACCTCGGTATCGAGGCGGTACCTGCCGTGCATTCGCATTGGGGCTATGACCCAGCGGCGGCTCATGGCCACCCTCAGGCCTTGCTTCTTCGGCCGTACGGCAACGTCCAGGGCGGGCGGTAGGCGCGGGCCACCAGCCGGTCGGCGCCGGCGTCGTTCACCACGCGCTCCTTTTCGAAGTCCCAGACGATCTTCGCGCCCGAACGCAGCGCCAGGTTCCCAAGGTGTGCGACCGTCGAGACGTGGTGGCCGGCCTCGGGGTTGGTCACCGGGGCCTGCCGGGAACGGACACAGTCGAGAAAATTCCGGACATGGGCCTGCCGCCCGTCCGAGTAGCGGTCGTTCGGGTCTTTGGGCCGGAGGAACGGCTTCAGCGCCTTCTTCTGCGGCTCGGGAACCAGCTCCCAACGATCCGCATCCACGATCAGCGTGGCGTCGCTGCCGCTGAAGCAGACGCCGTGCGGCCGGCCGCCGATGCCCACGCCGCCCAGAACCTGGTGTTCCCAGATCAGGGTGTAGCTGCCGAAATCGTACAGAGCCACCTGGGTGTCGGGGGTTTCGGTGTCGTCGGTGAGGACCAGCTTGCCGCCGGTGGCGGCCACCGATCGCAGCGGAATAGGCTCCATGGCCCACAGCGCCACATTCAGCAGGTGGACGCCCCAGTCGGTCATCAGGCCGCCGGCATAGTCCCAGAACCAGCGGAAGTTGAAGTGGAAGCGGCTGGGGTGGAAGGGGCGCTTGGGCGCCGGTCCCAGCCACATGTCGTAATCAACGCCGGCCGGCGGTTCTCCTTCGGGCTTGTTGCCGATGCCGCCCACCCAGTCCAGGTAGGCCCAGGCGCGCACCTGCCGGACTTTGCCCAACTGGCCGGATTGGACGACCGCGACTGCCTCCTGGAAGTGACGCGCGCTGCGCCACTGGGTGCCCATCTGCACGACGCGCTTGTGCCGGCGCGCCGCCTCCAGCATGGCTCGCCCCTCATCCACGGATGTTGCCAGCGGCTTCTCGCAATAGACGTCCTTGCCCGCCTGACAGGCGTAGATGGTGGGCAGGGCGTGCCAATGGTCCGGCGTGCAGACCAGGCAAACGTCGATGTCCTTCCGGTCGATGAGCCGGCGGAAGTCCTTGACGGTTTCCGGGCGGCTGTCGCGCGCCTTCTCGATCAGCGCCACGGTGTTCGCGAACCGCGATTCATCGACGTCGCAAATGACCGGGCAGTCCACCTCGCGGACATTCAGGAACATGGTCAAGTCGGCCCGCGATATGCCGCCACAACCGATCAGCCCCACCCGGATTCGATCGTTCGCTCCGAGCACGCGCCGGGGCGAAACCGAGGCGGCAGCCAACGCTCCCGCCGCCGTTTTCAAGAATCCTCTCCGATCCTGCGCGCTTGGCATATCCCCTCCCTTTCCAGTGTGACTCTGGCGCTTACATCGCTTGTTCCATCTCTCCGCGAGCGGAGCCTCGTGCCTCGCCGGCGAGAACTGCCCGCGGCGCGGGCGCCGTGGGGCCTTGTGGCAGCACCGTGCCAATCGCCAACCAGGAGCGGCAACACTCACGGCGAAAACCGGTAGCCCACGCCGCGAACCGTATGGATGTGCCTGGGGCTTTGCGGGGTGTCCTCCAGCTTCTGGCGCAGCCAGGCGATGTGGACGTCGATGGTTCGGGATGAAACGCCGGGCTGATACTCCCAGACGCCTTCCAACAGTTCCTCGCGAGAGACGACCTTGCCGCGGCGATCGATCAGGCAACGAAGAAGCTCCAGCTCTTTCCCGGTCAAGCTGACGGGCACGCCATTCTTGTGTACGCCGCCCCTCTCAAAATCGACCTCCACGTTTCCGAACTGGAAGCGCGCCACGCGAGGAAGGTTTTGTTTCTTCACGCGGCGCAACAGGGCTTCTATTCTGGCCAACAACTCGGGCGGCTCGAAAGGCTTAGTCAGGTAATCATCGGCCCCCAGCTTCAGGCCGACAACGCGGTCGGTAAGCTGTGTCTTGGCCGTCAGCATCAGGACGGCCACATCCTTTCCCCGTTGCCGCAGCTCCCGGCAAACTTCCAGGCCGTTCTTGCCGGGCAGCATCACATCGAGGATGACCAGATCGAATTGCCCGTTCGCCGCCCTGGCCAACCCCGTGGGTCCGTCGGTGGCGCTCTCGACTTCGTAGCCTTCCGCCGCCAGCAGGTCGGACAGGGTGAGCACCAGTCCCGGCTCATCCTCGACCAAAAGGATGCGTGGATTCATGACCATGCTCCGGCGGGCGCGGCGGGAATGCGCACGATGAACTCGGTCCCCTTCATCGGCTCGCTCTTCACCCGTATGCTTCCCCCGTGGGCTTCCACGATTTTCTTCACCAGGTTCAAGCCCAGCCCCGCGCCGTGTACCTGGTCCTGCACCGCCCGCCGGCCGCGAAAGAAGGGATCGAAAATGCGCTCCTGCTCGTCCTCCGGGATCCCCGGCCCGCGATCCGCCACGCGTATCTCGACCATGGCCTGATCGTTGTCGCCGGTTTTCGAGGCAAAGACGCCGATCCAGTTGTTCCCTTCCCTTCCATACTTCGCCGCATTGCTGAGGAGGTTTTGCAGGGCCTGCTTGAGAGCGGTCGGGTCGCCCAAAATGAGAGGAAGCCCGGGGTCCACGTTCTTCTCAACGACGCACCGGGCCCCCTGGAGAACGGCCTTGCTGGCTTCCACGGTTTCTTCGATCACCGTCTGGACAGATAACGGCTCGGGCTCCTGGATGACGCGGCCCTCCTTGGCGCTGGCGAACCGCAGGACCTGTTCGACCAATTCCGTGAGTCGCCCGCTTTCCTGCTGGATCAATGCGCCATAGCGTTCAACCTGGCTGGGGCTGTTGGCTACTCTGCCTCGCAGATTGTAAGCGGCGGTGTGGATCACGGCCAGCGGCGTCCGCAACTCATGGGAGACTCCGGCGACGAAGTCCATTTGGAGCTCAGCGAGCTTCTGCGCGCGCCGCGTAAAGCGAATCAGGGCGGCAACGCTGGCCGCCATCAACAGGAGGATCCCCGCGGTAACGGCCAGGTTGCGCCAGCGGGCCCGAGAAACAACAGCTTCCAGCGAGCCGGCGCGGTTACGCACAAACATCTGCCACCGCCCGAACTCGGGCCCTGGGCCTCTACCTGGCCCTCGCTCGCGCGCGCCGGGCGGCTGCGACCGCCTGAAATCACCCCCCGGGGCGCCACCCGGCGCTCGATCGGGCGCCCCCCGGCCGCGAAATATCTGGTCGTACTGCAGCGCAAAGAGGCTGACCGACGCATCCGCGCCGGCGGCAAGCCGCTTCGCCTGATCGGGGTCCGATTGATATATGACCGATGGCGGGCTGGTCTTAGTAAGGACTTCCACCTGGTAGTCCGCACCGAGATGGCGCTGGACCAGTTCCGGCAGTACGACAGTGCGGACGTACTGAAGGTCCGGCTCCAGGATCAGCCACATCGCTTCTCTTCGACCGAAAGGGGCACGGGGAGCGCCAGGCGGGGGCATCCGGAAAAGAGGCAATTCGAGTATAAGCGCTTCTTCTTCGGATGGCGGACCGGGCGGGGTGCGGCCCTGCCGGCGCTCCGGCGAAGGCCTGAATTCCAGGCGGTCCTTGATGGCTTTCCAGGCCGGCGGCCAGTCGGTCGTCGTGAAGCGTCCGCTTTGCGGATCGAGGCTTCGCAATGCGACTGAATCCTTCTGCGCCACCACGATGGCGATGCGACGAAAGATCTGGCCCTGGTGGGCCGACTTCCTCCACTGCTCGTAGCGGCCCGCGACTTCCGCCTCGACCGCCCCGGCATCCGCCTGGATCTCGGCCGGCAGGAGCGCCACGCAGGCCGTGCTGATTTCAGAGTTGAAGTCCTGGCTGAGCCGGTTGAGATTCGCCTGCAGGGTTCCTTGAAGCCGCTCGCGTGCCGCAACACTGACCTCGCCGATCCAGCGATATTGCAGAACGCCGAGAACTCCGCAAAGAACGAAAAGCGCGCTCACAAATAGCCAAGAAAGCATGGCGCGCTGTTTGTTCTTCTCCATGTTCATAGACCGCACCGGCCGGAAAAATCGCCCGGCCGACGACAGCGGTGTGTGTGGCGGCGACCCCGCTTGGCGCTGGGCATCCGCTCCCTCGGTTCATTGTACGTGACCGAGGCTTAACGTGCCATAAAGGGACGCGAGAGAATCTGTTAAGAATGTAAAACTTTGAAGCTTAAGCGGAACTTGCATGGCT
>Ga0315279_10005024_pt1 | contig 17395 bp, 16 predicted proteins | sample YL17G06_20_MG_FD_203694 | JGI IMG/M metagenome (GOLD analysis project Ga0315279, IMG submission 203694) | Sediment microbial communities from Yellowstone Lake, YNP, Wyoming, USA - YL17G06_20 | ecosystem: Environmental > Aquatic > Freshwater > Lake > Sediment | place: USA: Wyoming | collected... | reverse complement strand
TAAAAATCCGTTTGGTAAGTCCAGCTGCCTCCTTTCTAACACCAATCGGAAGCTCTTGCGTTGCGTTTACCTGCAGTGCACCAATGACATCTTGTCCGACAACCCATGGGATCGTCAATAGAACTGACTTTGCGCCTTTGCCCGGCCTCTGAGCGAGTGCCATTGCAACTGAGACTAGTTCCCTCCTCTTGCGTTCGTTCTCCTCAAGGTGCACACCCTTTATCAGGGGTTCCTCTCGCCAATTGCTTGAATACACCGTGCATCGCGTGGTGCACGCATACGCGGTAAACGAACGTTGTGCATCCCAGCGATATCCAGTTACCAAAGACACAGGGTCAGTCGCACCAATGGCCCCCTCTACTCGCTCCCCTTTCAAGTACTCAGCTAACTCGGACTCGACATCTCTGTAGCGCGAGATCTGATCTTCCGTTGGAATATGCTTCAGCGTCAATGTGTCACCCGGGCTGCTGTCTACCACAAAAAACTGGAGAAGCATGCTGTTCTCTCTCAGTTCCTTGAAGCCATCATGAACAAGTGGCAGATTCTTCTCAACGAGTTCTTTTGTTCGCGAGAGCGCGTGCGGCGACACTAAAGAGTCAACCAGACGAGTTCGAGACACGCTGCGTTTCACCTGATTCAACCCGTGTGCTCTGGCTTTTGCTTCGTGAGTCGTGATCTTGTCAATGCATCTGGAAAACCACGCCACAACCTCTTCTGCGTTGACAGAAACCTCCAGCACTTGTGCTGCCCGTTCAAACTGAGGCCTATCGAGATAGAACTCAATTCTGTCAAGAAATCGATCCTTCTCGTTCTTATAATTGAAGGTCAGCGTGACCACGCCTTGAATATCAAGTATTCGGCTTCTTAGAGCTATCTTTCGCCTGTCGCTCTCACAATACCTCAGAGCTTCAATTGGGAGGATGTCCACCATGCAGGACCAGAGAAATGGACAGTCAGTGGAAACCTCCTTTGGGGGACCCTCCGCTCTCTTAGCAACCGCACATACATAGCGATACTCTGACTCCAACACGTTGCCAACAAAACGACGAGGACCAAGCAGAACCACTAATGGCACGTCAAGGGTTAGTTGCAATTCCTCCAGAAAAATAACAAGAGAATCTCCGGCAGGTCCGAAAGACTCAAGACCATTCTTCAGGCCGCAGTACACATCAAGTAGCTGTGCACCGATGATTCCGTTCGGTGACAACACGTTCTAATATCCCCTATCCCCTGTTTTGCCGAAACCGTTACAGAGGTACTCTGTTCTATCGCTTTGCAAATCCCTCAGGATATCTCCTGCCGGCCCAGAGAGTGTCACGCAACCTCCTGTGAGAACATAGCCCCTTGCAGCAATTGTCAGTGCGGAGTAAATATCATGGTCAATCAGCAAGATCGATATTCCAAGATTCTTGTTTAGGTGTGCAATGCTCGCATAGACTTCGGTAGCGACATCAGCTGCCAAGCCAACGCAAGGTTCATCAAGCATCAGAACTATGGGCACCGACATCATCGCCCGAGCGATGGCTAACATCTGCTGTTCTCCTCCGCTGAGCGATCCGGCCGCGTCGTTCTTCTTTTCGCTCAGGACCGGAAAGATCTGGAAGACGCTATTCAGAGTACTTCTTCGCACTTTCCGAGCCCTTGAGAAACGGGAGGCAAGTTCAAGATTCTCTTTCACGCTCAGTGTGTTAAATAATCTTCTGCCTGCGGGAACTTGGACTATTCCGCTTTCCACAATTCTGTGCGGAGACCAGCCATTGATCCTACTATCTTTAAAGAATATCTCACCTGATTCGACTCTGACAAGACCTGAAATGGCTCTCAACAGAGTGGTTTTCCCGGAGCCGTTGTCGCCCAGCAGGCTGACAACTTCACCGTCTCTCAGTTCCAGCGAGGTACCCGAAAGAACAATTGTATTCTGCAGTTTAACGCACAACCTATCAATATGAAGCAACGCCATCTTGTTTCGGTTAAGGATACCGCCCGACATGTTGCGCACCTAGTGCTATACTTTGAGGAGTGCCCTCAGCGACTTTAACTCCATGGTCCAATGCTACGACCCGAGTTGCCAGGGCCAAGATCGGACGCATCAGGTGTTCTATAATCACAATTGCAGTTCCCGACTGATTCGCACTCTCCAGGATCCTTATGGTATCATCAATTGCCGTCTGACTTAGCCCGGTAAAGACCTCGTCCAGAAGAAGGAGTCTAGGTTGCGTCGCTAGCGCCTTTGCGAGTTCGAGGCGCTTCTGATACCCTGTGCTTAGCTCTCCAGCCCTTTTTTCTGCAAATCCACGTAGACCTACTGCACCGATGATCTCTCGTGCCCGGCCTTTCGCCTCTGATAGGTTCTTGGTTCCGTTTAGCGCTGCCACCACAATATTCTCGAGTACAGTTAGACCCCTGAAACCCCTAGTCATTTGAAAGGTTCTAGTTATCCCTTTATTACATATTTCGTGAGGTGGTAAACCTATTATGCTCTCTCCGTTGAAGACTACCAAGCCTTCATCAGGAACATCAAAACCCGACATGATATTGAATAGAGTCGTCTTGCCAGCACCGTTGGGACCGATCAGTCCGATTATCTCGCGATCGCAAACGTGAAATTCAACACAACTCAGAGCTTCGACGCCGCCGAATCTCTTGCTTAGCTGCCAGACCTCCAATATGGTAACCGTTGCTTGCCCATTCATTGGCTTCCTAGCAAGTCCTCTTAGGATTTAGCCGCTTCGCTATGGTAGGGACCATTCCCTCAGGTAAGAAAATGCAGGTGAACATCAGAATCGCACCGAAAATCATCATGTGTACTCCAGCCCCCCCGTAGGTGACGAGAGAGCGCGTGAATTCTCCCGACAGAGTCAGAAGGAGCGAGCCAAGAATAGGGCCCAATATGGTGCCCCGTCCCCCGATGATCGCATTTACAGCGAAGGTTATGGAAACACCAATTCCCAAGCTGCTATTCGGCTCCAGAAACAAGTAGTACTGTGCGTAGAAGGTCCCACCTAGCGCGGTTAGGAACGCGCTTGCAACAAGCGAAACGAGTTTGTACTTCCGAGGGTTTACCCCAACAGCTTCTGCTCCAAGCTCATCCTCGCGTATTGCCAGTAAGAAGTAACCGATTGAGTTGTGTCTCATGGCGTTGACAATCAGGACCGATAGGATTGTCATTCCGTAAATAACGTAATAGGCAGACAGATTGCTCAACTGAAAAACCGCGGCCCCGGCGCCCTCGTGTAAAGGAATTTGTAGACCACTTGCACCGCCTAATACGGTCACATTCAAGGCCACCAAGCGTGCCATTTCAGCGAACGCAATTGTGACCAAGGCAAAGTAAGGACCTTTGAGCCCGTATCTGAAACAAAGAAACCCTATGGCCAACCCCAGTGTCGCAGCGCAGCAAGCACCAATGAGCATTCCTGCCCACGGTGTAACGCTATAGTGCAAGAAAAGAAGAGTGGAAGTGTATGCTCCTGTGCCAAAAAAGAGCGCATGCCCCAACGACAACTGGCCTGCGTAGCCGCCCACGATATTCCAGCATTGGCTGAGGTAGGCGTACAGAAGCACCAAGATGATCAAATGCAATACGTAAGGGCTTAGCAAGAAAGGAACGACTAATGACAAGCAGGCCGCCAAGACTAGGATGCCCCATCCGACATATCCGATGGCTCCTGGACCACTCAGCCTAAACGGTGAGCCACTCACGCTTTCTCCCAAAGAGTCCCGATGGACGAAACAGCAGGATCAGGACAAACAGTCCGAATGAAACAACTTGTTTCAAGGAGGCGGGAATGAAAATCGCTGCCAATGATTCGCAGACCCCTATCAGAAAACCCCCGAAGAGCGCCCCAAGAAAATCACCCATCCCGCCTAGCACAACCACGACGAAGGCAGTCAGAGTAAACACTGTGCCCGTGAACGGGGAAAGTGGATAAAAGGGAGCTATTAGGGCTCCCGCAATGCCAGCACAGGCGATACCAATCCCGAAAGCCACTGCAAATATTCGCCCGACATTGATGCCCGCAAGAAAGGCACCTTCCCGGTCCTCAGAGCATGCACGAATTGCCTTTCCAATTCCCGTGTACCTGAGTAATGAATACAAAGCGAGGATCATGCCAATAGCTGCAATTGAGGCAGCAAGCCTGGGGAAACTGATAAGAGTATTGCCGACGCTCAAGCTATACGTTGAGGACCTTATGCTCAAACCCCTAACGGTGGGATAGAAGAACCGAAGCGCTGCATTTTGCAGGAATAGGGCAAGCGCAACGGTCAGCAGTATCTGAATGTCCTGAGGCCCCTTCATGACAGGGTTGACCAGAACGGTTTGAACAACAGCGCCAAGAGCCATGAAAAGAGGAATACAAATCAGCACGGATATGTATGGGCTTAACCCAAGTTTGGCGTTCACATAGTAGGCCAGGTACATTCCCAACATCAAGAACTCGCCATGGGCGAAGTTGATTATTCTTGAAACACCAAAAATTAGGGTCAGACCCACTGCTACTAAGGAATAGACACCTCCAATCAGCAATCCATTAATTGTGGCTTGCAATAATACTGATATGTCCATGCCCCGTTGTTCTACCTAGTAGGCCAAATTGCGTTCTCACTTGCAACATCAAACGGCCACACGGTGACGTACTGCCCGCCGATTATCTGAACCATCACTAGCGAAACGTCCATGTTCTGACCACTGCTGTCAAAATGGATCACGTCATAGGGCAGGATATCCGCTGGCCCTGACCTAATCTCTGTCTTAGCCAACGCATCTCGTATCTTGTCCCTATCGGTAGACCTAGATTGTTCTAGGGCGTTCCTCAGAACGTAGATAGCTGCATACGCAATTGCATCTTGGGGAACGGGATCTTCTCCAAAACGTCGCTTATATCTGTCATAAAACTCTCGTGCACCAGGCTTCTTTAGATCCTGATTCCAAAGACTGCTAGTCAAGACGTGCTCTGATAATGCGCCAGCAGCGGAAACAAAGTGCGGATTGATGTATCCGCCCGTTGATCCCACGAAACCGAGGGTTGGTTTATACTTCAATTGTGCCATCGTGCTCACTATGAGAACCGCGTCTGTGTCATACGAGGTTGCCAAGATAACATCAGGATTGATTCGCTTGATCTTCACGATCGTCGATGTGATGTCAGACGTTTGAGACGAGTAGGAGAAATCAGCTACTACTCGGTATCCAAATTCGGCTGCGGATTCCCGTTGCCCTTTGGCATTTGACTGGCCGAAATCGGTGTCCTCATACAAGAGCGCTATGGTGGCCACGTTCTTCCCGGTCTTTGCACCTATGTCTTTTAAGAATCGCATCTGATCTCGAGCCATCCAACTAGATTTGGCAGTTATTCGAAATACGTATGCAAAACCCCGTTCGGTGATCTCGTCTGCCATGGGATTGTCAACTACGTATGGGGTTCTAAGGCGTTCAGCCAATGCAGTCGTAGCCGTCGCCACAGAGCTCTGAAAACATCCAACTATTGCACATACTCCTTTCTTTTCGATAAGACGTCTAGTTTCCGATTCCCCCACATCGGGTTTCCCTTCCGTGTCGCCGTATACTAACGTGATCTTTGCTCCCCTCAGAGAAGCTATTCCTCCCCTACTATTGATCTCATCAACCGCGACCTCATAACCGTTCTTGATTTTCAGACCAGTTATTGCTTGAGGTCCCGTCAGAGGAAGGAGGATTCCAACCTTGATCTGTTCTGGTTTTTTCCCGCAATGCAACGTGAGAGCTACAGCAAGAAGCAGAACAATACTCAGGAGTCTTTTCATTGCCATTCCCCCTTTGCTTTCCCTGCGGGCTACCACAGTCTCAGGCGTAGTCTGTAGTCTCTTGTCCTGATATGGTAGCCCTATCAGTAGTACAAGGCCACTCATATCCGCAGGTCGACTCTAGGAAAAGTCCCTACTGCGCGTCTGTTTTCCGGTGACGTGCGATTTCATGCAATAATATCGCTTCGGGAGCTCAGGCCTTTCATTCTCGCAATTCTCCAGTATTACCAATAGAAATCAAGAACAATTTTCGACTCACGATCAGCGTATCCCCGTCTCCAAAGGGCTTGTGAATCCGGTGATTTCAACTACGTAGGCCGTGACCAAGTTGAGGCTGGTTCTCGGTCGATTTCCGTAACTCCACGGAATAGATGGCCTCAAACGGGCCCCTACCGCTTCCCGTCGTCTGCTCGTCTGCCGCAACAACCCTGGGGAAAAGGCAAGGAAAGTGCTTCGAGGACATTCACGTTGGCGGACAGCGAACGGCAAGGCAGGCTAATCTGCCCGGCACACTTTACTCATCGGATGAGCTCACCTACTATCCTGAACCAAGGGCACCGGCTAGCTCCTCCTGCTATCAGTCATCACTCCATCACTCTTTCCATCCAACGCGGAACTACTGTGCCAAGCTAGAACGTCACAGTTCTCTGTTCCTTGCTAACATCCTGCTAACAAAACATCCTAAAACACCCCGAAAAACGAGAAAACACCAGGAAACGTTAAACCGTACAACTCTTTCTTGTTGTTACAGTTACGTCCCCGGTGTTCTCTCCTGTTCGGGCATCACAAGCCTCTCATAACTCAAAGGTCGCTGGTTTGTGGCTGCCTCCTCCAACGATGGAGATTCAGCACCCCCCAGTCGAGATCGTCCTCGGCTTCGCTGAGGGCCCTCGGCCTCAGTGCCGATCCTCTGCCCGGTCAAGACCCCCTAGTCGAAAAGCACGCGCACCTTCCAGGCGCTGACAGGCAAATGCTTCAGGTGACGCAAAGATCGTATCGTCAAAACCCCACGCCCGCCTACTGCCGCTCGACGACTATGCATTCCGCATCTTTCTCGGCAAACTGATCCAGGATTTCCTTGACCTTTGCAAACTCCAGATCGGGTTTGGAGAGTCTTATCTCCAGCTCCCTCACAAAAACAATGTCCTGACTCGAAGGCATTGAGTACCGAACTGAGTACCTGTAGTACTGTGTGTTCAGCGTAACAGGTTCCGGCAGGCTTCCAGCCTTGTAACCTTGAGGCAGTTTCACCAGGACAGAATCGCATGCCGACCAGCGATGAGGAAACTCGGGTCTGTACTCTTTGAATTCCTCTTCCTTCTCAAGCCTCGGCTTTGCAGATGGTTCCACCAACTCTCCGGGGCAAAGGCTAATCCGGCTGTCGCCCGGGAAGAAGTAACTCTCGCTCGCAAACTTTGCGGTAAACCCGAGCGGTGCGTCATCTTCGTCGAGGCTCTCAAACGAGTAGTCACTCAATACTGCACCACGCACCATCCCCGAGAATTTCTTCTCGTAATAGGCCTTAAGCTCTGACCCCGTCGTCTTCCGGCAGTAAGACCGTGTCAAGTAGGCCCTGAGCCCGGTTCTTCGTTCTCTGCACACTCCTTCCAGCCCGCCGTCATCCCTAAGAACTAGCTCTGTTCGTCTCATGATTCTATTCGATTCCGGCTCAGAAACTGGAAGCTTTATGAACTGCGCTTCTTTCGCATGTTTTCCCTCATTCCCACCTTCTGCATTTTTCTCCAACCGTAGCGCCAACGTACCTTCCGCATCATCCGGTACGAGTCCAAATGGACAGAGCTTATGTCCACCATCCAGCATGTAAGTCTTGCCCCCAATCGTGGCGCATGCAATTTGCCAGTCAATCCCGCCCCACTCTACAACTCGCGGGTCGAGGGCTCCACTACTCCGCCAACGCACCAAGATTGGACAAGCACTTATTCCTATTGAGCGAAGCATTGATACGAGCAGGGCGTTCACGTCGGCGCAATCACCCTTTTTCTCCTTAAACGTCTTCTCGACCTCTTGCGGCGTCATGTATCCTACGTCATAGGGCGCACATTCTATTTCGTGATGGACATACCCGAGCACTGCTCTTGCCTTTTCGACAGAGTCTCGAATCGAGGCAGTCAGTTCCAAAGCCTTCTTCTTGACATCACCCTCAAGACGGACTTTTTCTTCGAACTCCTTTGCAGATTGCTCAGCATATTTTCCCCAACCGAGCCAAGGCGACATATCGAACGCAATAAAAGGCATTCTGTCCGCTGCGGGTGGGCAGAGATCCCCTCTCGAAAATGCAGGAATGTCATCGAGTTCCCAAGTAAAGATCTTTATGGCCTGCTCTCTGAGTTGCCCTGGAATTGTTTCGCTTCGTGTTTGAGGGTTCAAGTTGCATTGTCTCTTTATGAACCCGACTCTTTCCCAACCCTCTTTGTCCTTCAACACGTCCTCAGGAAGAGAAAGCTCGAACCTGCTCTTGAGAACAGGAATCCCCGCGCCAAAGTAGTGACTGCGGGCAAAGTGCCTGTTCCGTCTGTACGAGAAGTCTATCAGCATTCGCTTCTCAAGCTTCGGAATCGCAATGATTGTTTGTTTCAGACCCTTCCAGAGAGGTTTTTCCAGAATGTATTTCTGGTCGAGCTCTTCAGGTTTTTGTTTTTCCCGTTGGACAAAGACCTTCAAGCCCTGAATGCTCTGGCCCTTGGAGAACATTATCTTGTGTTCGCCATAGCTGGAACCGGCGACCGGGTCCAGAATGGCGTAGGTCTCGTGTACATCAGTGTACGGGCCACCGCCAGAAAAATCGAAAACAGACTTTGCTTCATCCAGGACCATGACCGCCGGAAAAGCTCCTCCAAATCTCCGCTCCAGATCCAACCAGAACGCTTCGGAACCAGGCGGCGTCTTGGACGACTCAGACCCTCCTCCTGCCATCACAGCGGAGGGTAAAAGAACCCCAAGCGCTACCGCGACTAACACGGCTCGAAGAATCATGACAGACCAACTCCTTAGCCCCTAGCCCGTCCGGGCGTTCAAGCGATATCGCCTGAGGTTAAGCCTCACGTTGTCGAAGAAGCTACGGACTGCGCCGTAGTCTTGGGGCTCAAAATACTTCTTGCCGAGAACGAGTCTTCTTATGAAAAGTAGCCTTTCTCCCGACCGGATTGTCTTTGCTTCAAACACCCCGGGCAGCCCCTCAAAACGCGCGTCTTCTTTCGGTTCAATTGCCAGGCTTTGAGTAGAATCAGCAAACCCGAGCGTGTCTTCAAAACCATAGTAACCAAAAATCCAAATGGGATCCTTCCTCTCCGGAGCTCCAAACGACGGAAGAAACCGAGGAACCATCAATCTCTCAATAGGCACTGAGATGCGTCCTCCGCTTTCCTGGCCTATGCGAGGGATGTTGACTCTGTAAGCGACCGAGAAGATGGAATCGGGGCTGTCCACTCCAAACAACTCGAGAGAATCAATCCCCACCCCAGGGTTTAGCCTGCTCCACCTGTCTTTGTATGATTTTTTGACGTCAACTAAGCCCGCTTGAGCGCATGCCGATCTTTCCCACATCGAGGCGGGAAACTTTAATCTTTCCCTGACAACGGCGGCGATAGTTTTCTCACCGGTCAATTGCGCGGACACGTGTGAAGTGTATTCTGATCCCTCGGTCGGGGGTGAAGGGGTTTCGGTAACGTATCCCCCGTCTTCCTTGAGAACCATTGCGGTAACGCTTTCGTACGGCATAAAGCCAAAAGGACAGTGACGCGTGGTGGGATCTAGCCAGTACGAACGCTCGCTTCCTTGTGCAAACACAATCATGTGATTGAAGTGAGCGGGGTCAAACAGGTCCTTCTCGACTCGACCGTATTGGCTCGTCAGTACAAGGGCAGGATAAGCCGAAACGCCCACGGCTCTTAGAAGTGAGACAAGAAGCGCCGCCTTGTCCTTGCAATCACCATAGTCGGCTCCGTCTATCTCATCCACAAAGTGCGGCTGCCAGCCCCCCCTGCCAAGGAAAATGGCCACATATCGCGTCTTCTGAACATACTCGTATAGCGCCTTCACTTTATCACTTTCAGAATCGTGACTTGCGACAAGCTCTCTGGCTTTCCGTCGCAGATTCTCTGAGGGCACTATCCTCTCGGCGAGGAGTTCTTTCCAATACCACGCTCCAAAATCGCGCGCATTTGCCATCTTTCCTGCGGGGCTCGCCGCGATTCGAGAATGCCAGTAGTCGCTCGGAGGAAGGTATGTCTCGGCTGTAATCGCAGGAATGCTGTCGAGGGCCCAAACAAGCTTCGTTTTGCCCCTGTCGAAGCTCTCCACGGGTTTGGGAACGGTACCGTAGGTGCGATATTCTGCGCTCCACTCCTCCTTTTGTGCGCCTTGTGCGTCTTGAGCGTCTTGAGCGTCGGGCCCTGCCCTTCCGGGAAAGCTAAGCTCAAACCTCGAGTGAATCGTAGGGGCGTCAACATAACCTATGTAGTGCACGTAACGCCAGAAAGGTGCGCTCATGCTGAAAGTGCATGCGGTCTCGAGCAGGCTGTGTTTTTTGACGTCGGGAAAACGGTAGGAGAGCTCTTTGTAGTCAGAATAGAGAATGTACTCTTCCATCGCAGGGTGGACAGCCTGGTCGCTGCCACCCACATCTGAGATGCGTCCGTCTTCGTTTATAGTGCGAGCCTGAAACTCAACCAGTTTCGCGCCGAAGGCAGAGGAATAAGGGAGAGTTTCGGATTTGTACGCTTCGGCTTTGTAAGGGTCTAGCATCGCGTCTAATGTGTGCCTCAGCCAGACCACTCGCCCGCTACTGGAAACGTCGATCTTTGCCTCGTCAAGTATTCGAACCACTCCATAGTTTGAATACAGCGAGTCAAGAGAACCCCACATCTGAGGAGTGTTGTACTTCTTGGGGTCTACAAGCTGCATCGAGTGAGCTTTGTCCCACACTTCTCCAAGCGAGAAAAGGCCGAGCAGGACAAGGACTGCCACCAGTAGGAGGCGGGCAAACACCCTTGAGATAAACTCTGACCAGGTTCCGGCAAAGCACCATGCGAACAAGTTCTGCCAAGGCACCGTGCGGCCATTTGACAAAACCTCCGGTTCACAGAGCTCAGCGTGATTTCGTGTCCCAGAAAAACGCCGTGTCCCGGAAAGACGTTGTGTCAGTCGTGGGGATGCCAGTAGCAAAGCACCCTCCGTGGTTGCGTTGTCACAAAATCAGGAGAATCCTGCCCTAAGTTGCCTGACCCAGTTGCGGGAGGAATATATCACACAGGTACCGCAAAGTCCACGCAAAGTGTAATAATGAAAAGGGGCTTTGGTGGGGGGGGCGCCATAGCTTGACAAGGGTGGCGCCGGGGCTTAACACGTGGCCGCGTTGTGGCCTAGCACGCGGGCGCACGGATGCATCCAAAAGTCAGTGGAACCGACATCGTGATCAGCTGCATCTGGGTCGCCAGCAAGCACCTAACGCGCTTCAAGGCACGAATCTGAGGCTCACATAGCAGATTCCTGGAGGATAAACAGGAATCTTGATTTCTTTCCCTCGAGAATCTCGGAGAATTACCTCTTCTGACGATACCTCGGCAATAATCATGTCAGAGCTGTCATCCAGTATTACTCTTTCCCCATCAAAGGAGACTCTCCTTCCGATACGCTTCCGCAGCACGTTGACACCAATGTAGTGTCCCCGTCCAGCTTGTGATGCCAACCAACCCTTAAGGATTTGTGATTGCTCCCCGCGCGGATAGATCTCTAAGTACTTGGTCGCTGCTTGCTTGGCTTTCGTAAGTTGCTTCGCCTTCTTTGCGAAAACGAAGAGATTGAATAGTGCGCCTTCGTCTGCAGGAAAGATCTCAAGAGTCCTTTCTGCATGCTCTATGGCTTTATCCATGTTTCCGACTTCGTCATAGTAATATGAAAGATTGTAGTGCACGTCTCGGATGTTTAATGGACAGTCCTCAGGAATCTCGCGCAACAACGCTTCTTCACAGAGTTGTATTGCTTCTTCCCAGTTCTTCTCCTCTTCGCAGTATTGAGCGAGAAAGACGTAGGGCATAGCTATGATGATGTTCAGATCCACTGCCTGCTGGTATTCGTCACGCGCCTCTGCAAATTTCCCCCGGGACCGTAGACATTCACCGAGATTGAAGTGAGCACTCGCTACCTCTTTCTTTAGCTCGACGTCTCTTTCGATCTCATCCTCATCGCCAGCGAGGGCAACTGCCTCACTCCAACACTTGTAAGCCCTGTTGTAGTCGTTTTCCCGGAAATACTCATGGGCCTCCTCTGCCTTCGATCTAATCTCTTGCACCAGAGGACTGACTGGCTCGTCGCACTGATCAATGTTCACATCATAAGTCTTCTTCAGGTCCTCTTTGAGCTCTTTGATGCACTGCGACAGCTCGTGGACTTCCGTACACCCCTTGTCAAGGGCTCCGGCACTTTCAAGACAATCTGATGCTTGCTTAAGCGCGGAAGAGATTGCGTGCACCCTATCTCTTCTCTCATCTCCGCGAGCAGAGAGGTTGTTTGACAGAGCGATAGCTTGGACACAATGATACCTGGCTCGTGCGAGAAAGAGGTCCACGTCGGTACCAAAGAGCTTTTCCTCATCGTCCAATATGAGCCCCACTTCAGTGCCACAGATCATTTCTCCAAGCATGCACATCGCAATCCGTCGTCGTACGCCCTTATGCCGTGGGAATTCCTCCAGGAGAGGAAGAAATACCTCCATGGCTTCCGAATACTCACCGAGCTCGACGAGGAGGATACCTAACAGGTCTTCGGCTTCTGGAAGAAAAGGGATTTCCCGAACTAGAGCTTTCAGCTCTTCAACAACGGCCGGTACACTGTCGGGATCGGTCCTCGACCTGCCGAGTAAAAAGTTGTAGCGCTCGCTTCCGGCTGCGTCTGCCGTGCGCAATTCCGCAACCGTATAGTACTTTTCCAGTCTCTCAGCCAAGTTCGGGTTACCCTCTGCAACCTGCAGAAAACAGTCGCCGGGCTGAGGAGATCGCAGGATTCGCTGGAGAGTCTCATCAGCAGCATATACTTTGGCAAGCACCTTTGCGGGGTTCATGTGTACCTCCAGTCGCCTGAATGGGTCGGTGAAGTCCAGTTACCGTTGTGCTGCCAGTCTACCCTGAGCCGAGCACGGCTTACGTTACCCTCGATGAGGCATCGCTCAGTCGACGTCGTTGCCGGGCCAGGCATGGCCTTTGCTGTCGTTCGTGGAGGTCGGGCCACGTGAGAGCGCACCAATTCTTTATTATTCGACATCAGACACACGATTGTCAGACCATGTCACCTTGGATAATTAGAATCTCCGACTGACCTTACCGTGGCATTTTGCCGGCGCGGTTCTATCAGGGTGAAACCCCTCTTCGTTGTACAGGGTGCACGTTGCCTTTGCATGGTCAGTGGACCAGACTCTGCAATGCACACAGTCAACGCACCTGTCGCCAGTCCTGATTGTCGTCACCTTGCCTCCTTTGATTCTCACGGACGTGTCTGAGGCTACGCAGCCGCACCGCAACGTAGGACTCTGTCTGGCGTCTTTGATACAGACGAACGCCACAGATTAGGGTATCGGCTGTGCTTCCCCCACCTCCTTGGTGCTCGCACCAAACAGAGGTCATAGGTGCCCCAGGGGCTTCGTAACCTGAGTCCAAGAGAACGGACAAAAGCCAATGCCAGGATGAGCACGACGATATCACGAACATGAAGTTCAATCAATGAAAAAGCCAAGCCACAGCCAGCATTGAGGGAGATTTCCCGCTCTTGGGCCTTCGTTTCTCGCTCACAACGGCGCTCGGAATCGCAACCACCGGCGCCGTCGGAACCCTCGCGGTTCTCGGGGCCCCGTCACTCGCAATTGCGTTCGGAATCACAATCACCGCACCGTCAGAGCCTTTGCAGTTCTCGGGACGTTGCTCCCTCACAACTGCGTTCTTATTCGCTCGATTTGTTGTGTGTGCGCACGTTCGTGCCACAATGCCCGCCGGACCACTTTACGTGCTGACCAGAGTTCGCCGCAGTTTCGAGTTATCCTCTCCTCGGCAATAAGCTCCACAAGCCGCGTCCGCGCGTTTGTCCGTACCACGTCCAGCTTCTCGAGCGGATCGTCAGGAAGCTGCTTTCGGTCAAGCCCCATACCTAGCTGCTCAAAATACCAGTTTTCCGCACCCGCAACATGCTCAAGGATTCCAGCAATCGAGCCGCGCGTTTCGCCAGCAAGTGGCTTACTCAACTGCTCTCGCGGCAACGACCCCACAACTTCAAGCAAATCTTGGTGTGTCCACTTTAGCAACCGAAGTGCTACTTCAACATCCCAGTAGCCAAGGGGACGACGGTCATCCTGGAAGAACGCATTAACCAGATATTCAGGATCTTCGTCGCTAGCAAAAGAGTGAAAGGTTTCAACAAGCTCAGCCTCAAACGGTCCGCTGACCACCGGCAATGAGCTCTCGTGACTTGCCAGCCACCGGTAGTATGCCTCGATGCTCTGAGGGGCACGACTCACAGCATCGGCTTCAGTATGTGCTGAGCTAAAACAGGCGGGAAGGTCAAGCACCCACGCTACCCACCGATTTGGTTCTACATCTTCAACTGCCAACCGGTAACGCATTTTAGCCTCTACGCTTGCTAAGATAGTAGTGCCACAGAAGCCGCGCAGCGACGGCTCTCCATGGTCGCCAAGGTGAGGCGATTCGATCCAGTTCTTCCGGGTCCGGCCGAGACGAAAGCGCTTTGAGTTCTCGTATTGCGGATGCCAATGCCAAGTCACTCAAAGGCCAAATATCAGGGCGCAACAAAGCCATCAGAAGGTAGATGTCCGCTGTCCAGGGTCCTATGCCTTTTACCTTCATCAGCATAGACCGAGCAGATGGATCGTCCATCGAGTCTAATGCGTCAAGGTCGATTTCGTTATTGAGTATCGAGAGGGCCAGTTCTCGGCAGTAAGACGTCTTTTGCCTGCTGAACCCGATCTTCTTCAACTCACGATCGCTGAGCTCAAGGAACTTCTCGGGCGTAACAGCCAGAGTAGCCTCTTTGAGTTTTATCAATGCCGCTTTGGCGGACGCTAGCGAAACTTGCTGCTCGAGAATTATGTGTACAAGCGTTGGAAAACCTGGCTTACGCGCCCACATGGGAGGCGGCCCAAGTTCTGCGTTGATGCGCGCAAGATCCTGATCAACATCACTCAGAAACGCCACCCCCAGGGCAAGGGTTGTGATAGTGAGAGATGTTGGTTGACTGGGCGATCTTGGTTGTCCAGTCTTACCGCATTGTCGCTCTGTCATGCTCGTTTTGTTATCGATCACGTCAAGTCCTTGAGTTTTTCCGATGACAAGAGGGTATCAAGATGCCTCTCTCGCCACCAAGCATCTCCCCTCTGCCCAATAGCAACCACCTCCCAACGAGAGCCGCCGTAACTGCGTCCAGCTCATCGCTCGTCATTCCATCCACCAATCCTCGGACTCCGAGCCGCTCCAGCCCCGCACGAAGACCCTTAAGATCACGGTGCTGGCGAGGAATGCCCCAAACATCTTGCGCCGCGCCGGGGAAGCACTCGACCGTTCGGTAGCCCATCGCCTCAATCTTCGCTTTGAGCGCAAGCCCGCGTTCTGTCAACATTCGCATCGGACCAATCGTCATTGGGAAAAATCGGATACCGCGCCGCAGCAATTCGCGGTCGCAGTCGCGAAAATGCTCGCCCGAGCGGTCGTGAATTGTCTCTCTTCCTTTCGGCAGACTGAGCGGAGCGTCTATTGGGACGAGGTCAGACCGCGCTTGCTTGACCGAGTTTAGTATTTCCTCATCGCTAAACACAACGCGTGTCTCTGCCCTCTGGCCACGCAAGACACACACCCCCGTCGGGCGGCGCGGAGACCCGGCTAAGTCCACGCCAACAACGACAAACGGTTTGCGATTTGCCATGATGATTTTCTTTTGTGAGCTACAACCCGTACGAATCCGGAATCGTGCTAGTGAGACCCGCAGTTGAACTACACTATTTGCCGCTTGATCTGACGGGCATTGCCGAGGAAACCGGGATCCTTTTGCTGGATTAGCGGCTTACTCAGGCTGCTTTTTCCTTGTCATTTGGTTTCCACGGGCTTGAATTCCTTGCATCCGGGCGCAGCCATGAATAGCTCGTAGACATACTCGTCTTCGCTTACGGGCTTGGCCACAGCGCGAATTCCGACTGAACGTCGGGACCTACTTTGAAGGCTCGCCTTAACCAGCTTGCTTGTTCACCCCAAAGAAGGTTGGCCCTCACCAAGTAGCTTCGAGTCAGATCACCTTAAGGCCACACCCAAAAGGTAGGGCCATATAATCAATGCCAAAACAGCCTTCCAGAACGAGAGCCCCACAAAGCCAACTGTGAAAAGCCAGCCGATGAACCAGATTGGCCCGGCGATACCTCCTGCCACGACCGAGTTCCTGCAGCTTTGTTTGTCATCTGCCATATGAACCTCCTCTTACCAGGGACCCGTTAGGGAGTCGCCTCATTCATAGGGACCCGCGTCCATAAATCGTTCGGAACTTGCCAATATACTACTCGTAGCCATGGCACAATCAAGGGAAAGCTTAGCGGACTTCCCGCGTTTTTCCTCGTGACAACGGAATGCGTTTCAGCTGAGGGTGCGTCCGCCCCGTCAGGGGCGGGCCCGTGTGCCCTCGCCCGCAACACTGACAAAACCCACACTACTCTGTCAAAGACGCCGGCCGTCGCCGAGACACATCAATAACAGCGCACAGGCAGCAACCGGAAGCTGCAAACGCTTGTTCGACCGCGGCCTACGCGACGATCCTTTCCAGCCTCTCAGCAATCCATACCTTGATTATGGACTGGCGCGTCACACCAAGCCTTCGGGCCTCCCTGTCCAAGGACTCAATCATCCATGCAGGTAAATCAACGTTTACTCGCTTCTGCTCAGTCCCGGGCCGCCTCGCCCTGGAAAGATCCAAATGAGGAGTCACGTTCTCGCCAAGATCGAACTTCCTATCAAACTCCTTAGCCTTCATATAACTCGACCTCCTCCCTACGGGAGCGTCGCACGGAGACAATCCGAGCTGTCTCACCACGATAGGTGATTACAGCAGACCACCAGGTATCCCCAGTCCTTCCTACGACGAGATACCTCGCCTCATCGTGTGTGCGAGCAGGAATCTCGACCCGTCTGTCATCCTGCCAAAGAGCCTGCGCCTCAATGAAGTCAATAGCATGTTTCTTCTTGTTGGCGTCGCTCTTCCGTTTGTCAAAAGCAAACTCAATCATGGTATAGAAAATATACCTTTTCTGGGATGTTGTCAAGTGGACATTGATGAGGAGTTTCCCCAAAAATTCAGGTGTTGAAGAAGGAAGTCTGCAAGCCGGGTGGTCCTGTTGCTGCGTGAACGACGAACGGCTTCCTCACTCCCTCTAACAACCTCCTTATGCCATCGGCGAGGGCATAGTACCGAAAGTCTGGTATCCCAAAGAGCCTGCGAGCGGCCACCAACGCATGATGAGCCAAAATCCTCAACCTGGCCCGATCCCCCAGATACACTGCAGCAAAATACATAGCACACAACACCAGCACCATCATGTTCTGCAAACGCTCAT
>Ga0315279_10005022_pt1 | contig 17409 bp, 9 predicted proteins | sample YL17G06_20_MG_FD_203694 | JGI IMG/M metagenome (GOLD analysis project Ga0315279, IMG submission 203694) | Sediment microbial communities from Yellowstone Lake, YNP, Wyoming, USA - YL17G06_20 | ecosystem: Environmental > Aquatic > Freshwater > Lake > Sediment | place: USA: Wyoming | collected... | reverse complement strand
AGATATTTTTATGTAAGATAAATCTTTATTAATGGTTTTTATATTAACATTCCTTCTTACAAGAGTTAAATTTAAATAAATGGGCCCGGAGGGATTCGAACCCTCACCGAACCTCTAAAACGAAAAGATGGGCCTACTGGGATTCGAACCCAGACGAAAGAGTCCGAAGCTCTTCAGGCTATCCTAGTTACCTCATAGGCCCTTAATAAATCAATTACATTACGGTTTCTTAAAGTTACAAATTTTAAAATTTTTAAGGAAGGTTCTTTAAATCCTAGACTATAACTCCGGTTACCTTTAACATTTTTCCAATCCCATTTTTTCATTTTGAAACCCTTTGCTATGAAAAAATCTAATATTTGATCTCTTAATATGTTGCTATTTGTGCTCATTCCAAAGGTAAACATATGTGTTCCTCCTTCTGTATCGAAAATCCCTGCTATAACTTCGCTAATTAAATTTTGTGACAAATTTGTATATTCAGGTATTTTTATAAGAGATGCTTTTTTTCCAATAGGTGATTCAACAACTCTTTCAAAAAATCGATAAACGATTTTCGAATTTATATCCATAAAAATACTTTCTTGTTTTCCTTTAGTCTTATCCGGATAAGTTTTCGGATTGATGTTGAAAATATTAAGTGCCAAATTACATAAGATATTTTTAACATAATCTATTGGCACCATATGAAAAGCAATTCTCCATTGCCTATTTCCTTCAGCATTTATATTAATAGGAATAGTTCCGTCTCCCATTAGTGCGCCATAAAAATAAAAAAAATCTTCAGAAGGTCTTTTAGGCAACGTTACTTTATGAATTGAATTTACGTTTAATATATCGATTTCCTTTATTAATTTCAGCATTTGTTTCTGATTTTTGCAAATTATCTTCAGAACGACAACAGGAATTCCATAGTTTCCCTTTATCCATTCTGAGATCGTTTGTTTAGATATCAAAACTCCAGTTTCTTCTCTCACCTTTTCTTCCAAGAAGGAAATATAATCTTTGGGTAAAAGTTCTTTTACAACTTTTAATAAATTTTTTCCTCTAGCTCTTATCCAAGATCTAGGGGCTCTATCGTACTTCTTATCATGAAGTTCCAAAATATTGAAGTAATTTTCTATAAGTTTCATTCTTCTCACCAAAGATTATTGGTCATCATTAATTAATAATATATTAAATATTAATAGTTATTGGTCATCATTATTTATTGTGCGACTTAAAGAAAACATATTAAAAGAACGGTTAAATAAAATTAGAACTTCCATAAGTAGTAAGGATTATGTTAGCATCGAAGAACTGTCGAGATTAACAGGAATATCTCGTAGTAGTGTCAGTAGATACATTTACGACCATTTGAAAAAAGAAGTCGAAATTAAATCTTATGGAAACATCGTTTTAATAAAGAAGAAAAATTAACCAAAGCTTAAAGTTTGCTGAGAATTAGCTGCCGGATTTTTTTTGGATCTGTTTTTATTTTGCTTTTATGCATTACTTCTGACACTAGTTTGTCTATCGAACTTCTTATTCCAGCTTGAATTGCAAGTAAATCTGAAGTATTTTCTGCAACAACTTCGTTAACTATTTCTTCCAAATTTTTTATCTTCTGCATATTTAGAAGTGCATAAAGCTAATATAAATCTTGCTACACACCACAGTTAATATTCTGCCTTTCGGTTGTTTTTGACCATGCGATTACGTTTGTAAGCGAAATGTCAGACATTCTATAAACCTTCCAGGAAACATAGGCATTGCCAGAAAACTGAGTGCACATCATAAGACTTCCAACCTGCAAAATTCCTTGCTGTGCTATCGGAATTGAAGTAATTAAAACATTTCCATCAGCATCTGTGAGCATAAAAAGAACTATTGCGCTCTCGTTCATACTATTGAGGTAATCGAATTTACAGTTGAAACCATTTCTTATCGAAATGCATTTCAAATTCGTTGCATTAAAAACTTGCGTAGTAATGTTCGAAATAGTTATGTTAAATGAAGATGCATCTATAGTCCAAGATTTAGGATTAACGCACCCTCCAATTGTTGTATTGTCAGTCGTGTCCCCTGCTCCATAATAGACAATAGTCGACAAGTCACACGTTCCATTTGCATAGCTAAGCAGTCCTGGCCCAAAGTTGCAATATTTTTTTGTTTGTATAGTTCTTGAATTATCATGCAATAACCAGTTTGTTCCATCCGAAGAATTTGTCCAAAATATTTTGTTGGTATCAATCGAGCCATATACCATGAAAAATCCAGCTGAATTTAAAAATTTCACATCCCTATCACTTCCGACAGGGGATGTAAATACAGGGTTTGCATCGTTCTGAACATTGAAATGAATTCCGTCATCAGATGTTGCTAAAGAAGTATCTGTGCCATTTCCAGAAGTCGAATTAGTGAAATATAAGTAAAACTTATTATTGTAATACAATATAGACGGCTGGTTAACAAAATTAAAAGTGCCTTCTGGAGGAATTATTACAGGTTGAGGATTGCTATTTGAAGAGTATTTGCTCCAATTTATTCCATCGTTTGATGTGGCAAGAAATATCGAACCTTGAGCATTAATCGAAACATTTGTAATATTCAGTGACACTCCGGTGTAATACATGTAGTAAGTGCTATTCACTTTGACTACAGAAGGCTGGCAAACATAAAGCGCATCGAATGAGTCTTTCGTTGGTCTCAAAACAACTTGCCTAGATGACCATTGAACAGAATCATTTGATTCTGCGTAATAAATGCTGAATACATCTGTAGAGTTTTTGGGAGAAAGTCCGCACCACCACATTTTGTATGTGTTTCCTTCTTTCATAACCGCAGGCGCAAAATCAAAACCGTCTGCATTTGAAATAACTGTTCCGAGATAAGACGAAGAAAGATTTAATGATGTTGGGAATGCGAATTTGTAAAAAACTGGTAGAGGAGACTCGCTGAAAAAAACTGTTTGAAAAATGAATGTGTTGATTGCTTGCTGAATTTGTTCGCTTGTTAGAGGTTGAGATGGGCCAACAGAACCATAAATAGGCATAGTGTTAAAATTTTGATTTGCAAAAAACATTTGGAAAACAAAGAGCGCTGCCATGAGTCCTGCAAATAAAACAAAAAAGACTGTTATAGCGCTAGTATTCTTTTTGGCCACTAACGTCGCCCATATTTTTGGTAAAGGTGTTTCCATTTATCTTCAGGTTTTCTCATTTTCCAGAAATAGAGCACAAAAACTGCAACAATTATTACAACTACTATTGTGCCGATTAGCGAATAATTTATTTGAGGATTTTCTTCAGACTGAGTCGTAGCAGTTGAAATGCATTGGTTATTCATGCACTCATAACCTTCATCACAATATTTGCTGTAATAATCTGGGTCGCCAACGCAACAATCAAACGGGCAAATTGATTTTTGCGGCACGAATATTGTAGTAGTTGTAGAAGATGTAGTAGTTGTAGTTGTCACAATAGATGAAGTTAAATTGACATTAGTGCAATTTGATTTAATTCCTAAATCACAAAATGCTTCGAAATAATAATTTTTTGCTTGCGCTCCGATCCAAACAAAAGAGCTGTTAGCAAAAATAATTTCCTTTGAAGGAATTCCTGTACATTGAGTGAGATAAACACTCATGGTTCCACTTGGGCATTCTGTTACATGACAATAGCAAGCTCCAACTTCACAATTGCTGCAATCAAGCGCGAGTACGTTTGAAAATAAAAGCAATATATTTACAAAAAATGCTACTAAAATAATTGATGCTAAATGTTTCAGCAATTAATCACCTGTCTTTCATTCGACTTCGACCAATTCACTGCATTAGTGAGACTAATGTCAGACATTCTGTAAGCTTTCCAAGCAACATAATATCTGCCAGAAGAAACTGAACTGCAATAAAGCAGCGAGCTAGCAGTTCCACTACCCTGGCTAGCAATAGGAGCTGGTGACTGAACAACATCGCCATTGGGATTTGTAAACAAGAAGACAATTACAGCATTCTCACCAAGATTATTTACATAATTAAATCCACAAGAGAATCCTGCTGTTACTGCTGAGCATGCAAAATTGCTGTAAGAAAAAGTTGGTTGCACAGTGGTTGTAGTTGTTGATGAAGTTGTGCTTGTAGTTGAAGTTGTAGTGATTGAACTTGGTGTTGTGCTATACCACTGACATCCGTTTTGTGACTGGCATGCAATCTGATTGTTATAAAACGAATCGCATTTAGCAGAATTTCCGCTGCATGTAAAAACTTGATTGTAAGTGCAATTATTCGAACTCACGCATTTGCTTTGATCCCCATTCCAAGTGCTGCATGGCTTTGCTTGGCATGTGTTTGAAGTGAAGTTGTAGAAGCATTGATAATTGTTAGTGCATGAAACGAGTGTTGAAAGTCCATTGCAGAAAGTTGTTGCGTTAGTTGTCCCAGTGCACAAGCTAGTTTTGTCGCTCCATGTGCAGCTAGCTTGATTCGAACAAGAGGCCCCACTGGTCAATGAAGCACAAGGCGTGCTGGTAAAATATGAAGTTCCTTGTGTGGAATGGCAAGGTGGATTCAAAGGACTAAATCCAGCCCAAGCGCAACCGCTTTGTTGGCCACAAACGTTTTTGTCATTTATTGAGCTGCAAGTTGTAGCACTGCCAGCGCATGGGGTTGTAGCATAAACACAGCCCTGAGCCAAGTTGCAATTGTTTTGATTAGCATTCCATGTGCTGCACGGTTTCTTCGCACAACGGTTTGTTGTGGTGTCCCATTGGCATCTGAAATCAGCAGCGCAAGAGCTTACGCTGATAACTTGCGAGCAATCATAACTAACAGTTCCAGCACACATAGGATAAAGTACGATATTGCCGAGATTCCACGAACAGTAGTAGACGTCATAGCCGCCATAGCCGTCACCTACTACTGCCCCTACGACGGCATAGGAGGGTGGGGTTCTTGGAACCCGGATTTGAGCCTGGTTGCAACTATCTTGAGTTGTATAACTTTGACAGCCTGATGGCCCAGAACAGTAAGCATTTTGAAAAGTTGAAGTTGGATTGACCCATTGGCAATTTGTCTGCTGCGTGCAGGAAGATTGCGAAAGGAAGCTGCCGCAAGAAGCTGCAGTTCCAACACAAGGCGTTTCAGACCATTTAATTTCCACTGATGTTCCTCCTGGGGTTATGCTGGCTGCGTGGGTCACATCGGTTGCAACAAATGTCGCCGGTCCTAGAGTGTTTCCACTTTGGAATGTAACACTGCAAGAGCATCCGCCGCCCTGCAGATAGCAGGAAGGAGAACTGAATGTTCCAGATTTGTCGCTCTGAAAAATAATTTGTGTGTTTGCATCGCAGGTCGTCCCCGGCTCGGTGACAGTCAAAACTGTAGATTCCACAAGTCCTGCATTTGCAACATGAATGTAAATAGATTTGGGATTAGCACTTACAGAAAGCGTCGGGCAATCAATCCCTATACTGCAACCGCTAGGCCCTATACTGCCAGTGAGGGGATTCGCTCTTATGAATGGTCCATTAGGGCCGTAAGCAACATATCTAGAAATGAGAAAGGATACAACAAAAGCAGCACTTAGGATAATCAAAACAGCAATCAAACTATGCACTTTCATTAATTATTATTTCATTTTTTATATTTAAATCCAATTTTACGGTTTTTATATTTTGGAACCAAAATAACATTAATGATTTAAATGAACGAGTCGCAGAAGGATTTTTTTGGAAAAATATTGCTGATTTTTGGTTTAATCTCTCTTGCTTATTTCATTAACTCTGATAATGCGAGTTCAAAGTATCCGTTAATTGATGTTCACGAGCATATTATGTTGAACAACAGCGAGACTGCGAAATTGATTGTCATTATGGACCAGCTGAATATTTCGAAAATTGTTTTGCTTGATACGCCTGGCATAACGTTTGGAACTAGTGGCAATTTCACAGATTACGATGAAAATATTCAGATACAATTGAAGATGAAATCTATCTATCCTGGAAGATTTTTGGTTTTGTACACTTTTCCTCCTTGGGATAAGGATGGTCCTAGTAAAATTGAAAAGTATTACAAGCAAGGTATAGACGGATTAAAATTTTACAATGGAGTGATGTATGATCTTCTTGGTCCAATTAATTCTTCTCAAATGTACGCAGCTTATCAAAAAGCGAGAGAACTTAATTTGTCTGTAATAATGCATGCTGAAGCCTTGGATGAAGAACAGTTCGCAGAGTTCGAGCAAGTGCTGAATGATTTTCCTGATGTAATATTCATTTGCCCGCATCTTTGTGGTGCTGCAGAAAATTTGACAGTTCTTGATTTCATGTTTGCCCAACATAAAAATCTTTACGCAGATTCCGGGCCGTGGCATAGAGTTGGAAAATATGCTGCAAAATATCCAGAGACTTTCAGACAGTTTTTCATTAAGCATAGCGATAGAATAATGTATGCTACTGATATTGTTAGATCAGATGATGCCAATTCAAATTTGAATATGTCAAAGTGGTTCAAGTGTGACAGGGATTTGCTTGAAAAAATCGATTTCATTTGCTTTAAGGAGAAGGGTTGGCTCAAAGGAATGCATTTGCCTGAGGATGTTTTAAAAAACATTTATCAAATAAATCCGAAGAAAGTTTATAAAAACGCGTGATTTTTTGATGAATTCGCAAATAATTCGCATATTATTTTATAACGCAATTTTTGCTGGAATTGGAATTTATTTAATAAGAACTTTTTTTAACACGCAGTACAATTCTTATGTTTTATTTCTCCTTCTTCTTGGTCTTGTTTTTTTTGATTGTTTAATCGGAAAAAAGAAATTGTCTGCATACGGAATAAAAAAACCTAGAAAACAGGATTTGAAATTTGCCTTAATGATTTTCGCAGTTTTTTTTCCAATATCCATAGCTTCAAGAGTCTTGTTTCCGAATTTCGATGCTTTGTATGCTAATGTTTTAGGCTTGCAGTACTCGAGCTTGTTTAAATTTTTGATTTTTTCAGTACCAATCGTAATTTTAATAGAAGAAGTTGGGACAAGATCTTTATTTCAAAGCAAACTATCTTCGGTGTTCAACAGAAGATTTGCAATTTATGCAGCCATAATTAATTTCACACTGCTTCATTTCACTTGGGCTTTTTCTTTGGATTTTCTAAATTTTTCGATTACCTTTTCAACAGTTTTTATTTATTCGATTTTTCTTGCATTGTTGTTTGACTATACAAAAAATATTTTTTCAACGATTGTCGTTCACATTCTCGTGAACATAACATCTTCTTTTCAAATTATTTTTCACATTTACAATCAATTTTCTTATGAAATGATCTTATGGGGTTTATGGGGAATTTTGTTTATTGCATTCTTTCCACAATCAATATCTTTTCTTAAGAGAGCCTTTACTTCGTCAAGGGGAAAAATAAAAACAATTTCCGAAAAAACTTTGCTTATATTATTTTCAGCATTTTCACTGATCACAATAATTTTTGTGAATTATTTCCTTTAGTAAGGAGTAGTTATGTATTCAAAACAAACTATGAAAAAAGTTGTGATTGAAAGAATTCCCGCAATTATTTTTGTTTTATTTGTTATGAGTTCTTTTTTTATTCCTCCTATTCCTTTGAGTAAAAGAATAGATGTGTCTGTTGATAAGGCAAAAGATTTTGTTGCAGGTAAAAATTTGGATGAAGATATTTTTGGCAATGACAACGATATTTGTCAAAAAGATCGTGCAAAGTGTTCAATTAATGAAGAAAATTTCTTTTACAAACAAGTTGACACTTATCTGGATTTTGTTTATTTGAAGGACGAATCGTTTAATACTTCTGGAGTTGAGAAAAAAATTTCCGAGGCAGATATTTTTTTGAGAAATGAAGTAGCAATTTTCCCAAATCGCACAATTGATTACACATATATTGACAGTAGCGGACAAAGTGGGAATATTGCTCTGGATACTTCTTGCATTCTTGGATGGACTTATAACGACAGTTATATTTACAACCAAATAAGAAATCAATTGAAATCTTATGGATGGACAAACCCAAAGACCACTGAATCGTTTAGAAAACTGATTGATGAGACATGGTGTATTTCTCTTCTTGCTGAGAACAATGAAAATCCAGTAATTATTAAACAGCAGATTGATAACAAGAAGCAAGAATTTTATAATTTCATTGATGGTTCAGATTACTTGGATAGAAAAATAATTTCAGGTATTCATCTCCTTCTCATGTTTGACAGATTGCAAAAATATGGTTACGATATTTCTCAATATTCTGATTTCATAGAATTTACAAAGTCTTATGTTGTGAATGAAACAAAAACAGGTAGTCTTTACTATCCGTTAGAAGTTTACAATAATGTTCTTTATACTCTTGCAAAAATTCACTATCCGGATAAAGTTTTCTTACAAGATTTGGCAGAAAAAATATTGTTGATCCAGAACCAAGATGGTAGTTGGCTGCTTAGTACTGAGGGAAGATATAGAATATTAGAAACATTAAGATGTAGTATTGCACTGAATTTGTTTAAGATAAATTATTTGTAAAATTTTGTGACACTGATGGAATTGATATAGTTGGAATTGTTATTGGAGTAACGAGAATATTTTCTATACTTGTGGTTTCTGTAAGATTTTCAGGAATTTCTAAAACCGAGCCAGTAGTTTGGTTGTTTTGCTGATTGCTGAATAATTGCAAAAATTGCTGGAATAAATTATTGAAGAAATCTGCAATTTGATTTGCTACAGTAGCTGATTTTATTGCAGTAATCAACGGACTACTGCTTTTTATCAATATCATCATTGGACTACTTCCTGTTGCTGTCTGCGATGCTGTTGCTGTTTTTGATGCCGATGCTGTATGTGTTCCTGTTGCTGTATGCGATGCTGTTGCTGTATGCGATGCTGTTGCTGTATGCGATGCTGTTGCTGTTGCTGTATGCGATGCTGTTGCTGTTGTTGAAGGAGGCGTAGTGACCGTCCAATCATAGTATCCTTGACTATCTACAATCACAGTCACTGTTTGACCAGTAGCACTGTTTATATATTGATTGCCTGATATTTGCGTGAGAGTGCCTCCTCCAAGACTGATTGTTGTTGGAAGTGTAGAACCAGCTTTCGTTGAAGTTATTCCAAAACTGGTTATAGTACTTCCTTGTAATTGGGCAGCAACGCTGGAGTCGATGCCAACATGTACGATGCCGGCTGAGCTTATCTGGCCGCCAGAACCATCATTGTTGGTAATAAGTGCTATATTTTGATTAAACTGATTCTCGCCTACTGTGATTTTTTGTGTACCAGTATCTATTGCATGCGTTGCTGGGTCATATGTTACTTTAGTGGGGTCAACTTTTATTGTTCCAGCACCTGGTATTTGTAAAGTTGTTGTGCTACCTTGTGTTTGCATGGTTGCACCATTTGCATAGCTTGTTGTTTGAGACACAACTGTTCCCTTGTTTGTTACGGTTGTTGTTACAATACCGGTAGTAGGATTGGTTTGTTGTGTTGATACAGTTCCATCTGAATAGCTTACAGTTGTTGTATGCGTTTGAGGATTTACTACAACATTTGCAGTAAGGCCAGTGTTAGTTTTAACACTATAAGATAATGATTGAATGGTGCCAGAGTTGTCTATATTTACATTTACAGTTACCTGTTGGCCATCTATTGTTGCAGTGAAACTTCCTGTGGAGGTTGGATTTAACAACGAACTTTGTTGTGTAGAAGGTAAAGTAGTCAAGTGTACTGAATAAGTATTGTCACCAAATGTTATAGAAGTTTGTGTCAATATACCATTGACTTTTTGTGCGACAACATTTCCTGCTGCATCATATAATACAGTTGTTGTTCCTCCAGCGTCTGTGCTAGTCGTTCTGCTGCCAAGAAATGCATTGCTTGCGCTAAAGAACGATTCAATAGAAGAGTCAGGGGTACCATCACCATTAGTGTCCGGGCCATTTGCCACAAGACTGGATCCTTGCACTTCACCATTAGCTGCATAAAAGGTATTTTCATAGCTGCTTGTTCCTGCGTAGCCAGTCGAGCCTTGAGACAGGCGGTCAATCCAGCTACCATCTGCATTAACTGTTCGGGTACCTGCGAATACTACAGTACCTTTAGGAGCAGTTACAGTACCTGGCCCAACATTTGTTCCAGGCCCACTAGGTACAATAGCACTATGGTATTGGTAAAGCCCTCCAGTGACGCCCAGAGCCCCTGTAGTATCGACGTATAGATTAGTTTGTGAATCAAGAGAAAGAGAAATTTGTCCAGAATCTCCTCCCGGAAGGTTAATAGAAGTCAATGTGTTGGTCGTGGGATTCACAGAAAACTTAATTTGATTCATTCCACTACCTAAAGTTGCAAGTGGACCAAGTTGACTTAGAGTTGCTATTTGGGAAGCTTGTAATTGCTGTTCTTGCGTTTCTAAACTTGCAATCTGACCAAAGTAAGCGTCTTGCGCTCCACTCTCACGACTGCCCCCAGCAGGAACTGGTTGACTTTCCAAAGAAGTTAGTTGGCTTTGAATATTCGCAATCTTAACATCAAGATTACTTACTACCATGTCAAGTGCTGCGTTTTGTGTAATATCTAGCGCGTTTGCAATTGCGTTGGCATTCAAATTTATTTCGTTTTGATTTGTTGTGGATTGCATTTGTGTCATTAAATCACCAACTGTGGAATATATTGGGTTATAATGCGAATATCCTTTTATTATTCCTGTTGGAGTATTTACCATTATGTTTGAAGCACTTTCATAAGCAGTTTGTTCAACTGAAGCTGTTATGTCAACAACTTGTGTTCCTGAAGGTGTACTCATTTTTCCAAGTTGCGTATACGTAGTCTCAGTTCTTGTCACAGTCCCATCAGAATTGATAGTTCCTCCTGATGCTGCGACAAGGTTTGCATATTCTTGGGCATATATCTGATTAAAAACAGGATTGTTTGCCAAAAGAGTTCCTTGGCCAGAGAAAGCTATAAACAAGCTATTGAGAGTTTGGCCAGCAATATTTGCTCCAGTAGGACTCATTAAAAAGTTTCCATTATTTAGTTGAGCATTTGCAAATGCAAATGGCGCTGCTTCAATTGCTGCAAATGCAGCTACCATGACACCAATTCCAACTGGTCCACCCAGTGCTCCTGCTACTGCTGTAACTCCTAACATATCGGCAACACCTACAGCAGCAAATGCAGCTGTGACTCCAAATGTGACAGTGTTTTGGAATTGTTTTGGTGTTGATAATCCAAGTGGCATATTTCCTGTAGCAACTGCTGCGCATTGGTATCCGAAAGCAAAAATCATGAGAGCATCCATAGCTAATCCTACAAACCTTCCAGCTGACATTCCTGTTTTTGCAGCTGCAGCTCCCGGAGATAGTTCTTCTGATTTCATCACAGCTTCCAAATTTTCTAAATTAACTTCTCCATTTCTCATTATTACTTTAGCTTTGCTAGGCATTCCACTTTCTGTAATATCATAAACACTAATTGTTTCTCCGTTAGAGAATTTGAATTTTCCTTCTTCTAAAGCCTGCATAAATTCTTCTATTGTTAATCGTCTGCCGTCCATCCCGATCCCCTGACCATAATTGATATCTGAAAACGCTTTTCCTGAATAATCAACAGTATTTCCGTTGACATCTATGAGGAATGTTTCAACATTGTCTCCACTGTAGACCACAATTCTTTTTTGTTGAACACCCTGACCGATCATATTTGAAAATATATTATTCACTTCTCCAGCAGGATTTGAAATTGATCTGGCCGTACCAGTTAAAGTAACTTTTTGCCCGTTTACTTCAACAGTTCCTGTGAATCCTTGTCCCGTTACATCTGGGTTAACTTCTAACATAGCTACATCGGTCATACCTTCGATTGTAACTCCTTTAGCAGTTACTCTCACAGTTCCTTCTAGATTTATGTTTGTTGCAACTGTTTCTCCTGAAGTTGTTGCAACTTGTGCAGAGTCAGCTAGTGATTGTTCTGTTGATGAGAGTGTTGTACTTCTTATGGAAGGCTCGCCACCATTTGCAGCATCAACTGAAAAGGTATTAGATTTAGTTAAATCAATATCCTGAACAGGAAGATCTGTTCCTTTATAATTAACATCAATTTCGGCTGCAGAAGGATTATTCGGATCAACAGTTATTTTTATTTTTGCATCTCCCACAGTAGTTTCAATTTGTCCACCATTTTGTGCTAGTGCATCGGACAATGCTGAGTCAGTTGAAATTTTTATAGACGTTGTACTACCAGTTTGTTCAGTTATTGTAGTTAATCCTTTTGTTGCTTGAGCATCTGTTAATTGCAACGACACTTGAACTGCTTGTTGTTCAGCTGCTTTAGCCATACTTGCAACTTGTTCAGGTAGAGTTGGTTCTTCTCCAACAAGTTGAATTTCTTCAGCACCTTCAGGAATTGTACTTGATATTGTTGCACTCAGTCTTTCTATGTTAGTACTTTGTATTCCTTTAGGAGCCAAACCATCGCCGAATTTTTCATAATACATATCAAGAAATTCTTGCCATGTTCCTTTGAATTTTAATTGTTCTGCAGAAAGTTTTAGTGATTCGAAATCTTGTTCGCCTCGCCATCCAAACTCACTTCCCCATTGTTCTGGTGCGACTGCATTGCTTTCTCGCAAATCAGGAAGTTTTATTCTCTCTCCATTAAATTCAATTTCGATATATTGAGGAGCTACGTTACCTGGATTTGAAATTATTTCACCATTCGCAATTACCAATGTCCCTTCTGTACCGAAAACATCTCCTGTTATCGAACCTTTTCTAACAAATACATCTGTTCCAGTAGCAAGGTCTCCAGTGACAACATCTCCTGATTTCAGATTAGCTTTGGCAAATGCTTCATTTAGTTTTTTTGCAATGTCTGCAGTTGTTACATCATCCGCTGTGTAGATAGTTATGTATTTTCCAGTTTCAACTGGATCGCCACTTATCCAACTCTCATAAGTATCAATCGTATCTACAACTTTGAAAAACACATCATTCTCTTTGCAGACTTTTGAAACAATATCTAGTGTGCCAAGAAACTGATCTTCTGCAGGCGATATATGAATCTTCATTCCAACATCTGGAAGGGCATTGATATTTCCTGTGTCTGCATAAAGGAAAATACCTTGTTTCCTCAAGACTTCTATTCCATTACTCCTCATGATATCTGTAGCCGTTTTTCCTGCATAATCTATTGAATCAGATAATGCTGTTGCGTAAGCTTGTGTACCAAGAACATCGCCTTCAGATAAACTTGCAGCTGCAGCATCAGTTGCAATTACCGGTTCAGCATTTGGTTTAGGAATATTTTCATCAACAATTTCTACTTCCATAGCTTGCTGGTTTGCTTTTTGATTTGATTCATCAACAATTTCTATAATTTCAGGATCTTTTGATGTTGTAATTTTTCCACTGTCTTCGAGTTGTTTAACAATGAGTTTTGAATATGTGTCAGCATTGCTTCCTGATAAAACAGATGAATGCCTTTCTACTGCATCTGTGTGCAAGTCAATAGCTCCTGCTGTGCCAGTTTGGTATTCCTTCCAAAGTCCACTCACTTGTGCACGTGTTGCCATACGCCATGTTAGTTTGCCATCGACATGGCTGTATACTCCTCCCATAGGCGCATCAGTATCATAGCTTGAAAGTGAGAGCATATCTCCGACACTTAGATCTCCAATGTAATTGGTATGATCATGAAAGAATCCAATCTTCGTCCTTCCTGTTCCAACATCAATGCTATTTTCGAATGCGAATGACAGTTTTTGGTTGCTATATTTACTAGCTGCTATTTCTTGTGAATAAGTAGCTGAAAACTGATTTCTCTTTGTAACAGGGTTTAGATCATAGACAATCCGGCTACCGTCTGAGTCAATGTAAATTCTAGAATAGCCTTCAACTAGCTGTGCATTTCTTCCCAAAATATTTTGCAAATCCATTTTATAGAGTTCAGCCTGCCTCATCACGGCATCGTCGAGATTCGAAAAACCTTCTACAATCGGATGTTGTAAATCATATTCGGCATTAATTAAAGAAAGACCTTGTCGCTGACCCAATGAAATATCTTGGCCTAGCTGTCCATCTAAAAGTGTATAATGAACTAATTTTACAGGAGCATCAACTTTTGCAAGTGCTTCATCAACAATAATTGCTTCAGACAATCTTGTAGTCATTGCTTGACTCATAGATATTATTTTTGGAGTAGCTGCAACTCCACCTGTCATTTTTGCATAATCAATTGCTCCTTTCACACTTTCTCCATTGCCTAATGCTTCAGCCATTCTAGAAACTTCAGCATCAGCTAAATTTTGGATTCTAGTGTAATCGGTTTCAGTGATTGTCAAACTATTTTGAGTTGCAATTTGTTGAGCAGTTGTAAAATCATTAGCAGATTTGATTTGATTTATTGCCTGCTCAAAATCTGCAGACGAGGCTTGAGTTCCACTTACTAATTGCGTTGCACCTCCTCCACTTTCTAAACTTTTCAAAACGAATCTACCATCAATTTCTTCGACTCCATTTTCAATTTGCGTCTTGATTTCAGGATGTTCTGTTATGCCTTCTTTAGCAATCAAATTATTGAAATCATTTCTAAATTCACCTAATGTTTGTTCAGAATATCTAAAATTCGTTCTGCTAATGAAATCAGAATAACTTTCTCCTGACAAAGCGCCTTTGTCATAAGCAGCCTGAAGTTCTGATTGAAATTTATTTTGCCAATTGAACATTGAATTGCTGGCTTCACTTATTTCAATTGCTGGAGCGTTTCGAACACTTCTGGCTTCAACTACTTTTTTGATTGCTTTTGAAGGGTCTACAACAGTCGAACCGACTTGTAGAGCAGGGCCCGTCATTTCAGAATATCCATTTGCTTCAAACACATACTCATTATAAACACCGACCATTTTAGATCCTACATCTTTGATGTTACTTCCAAATTCTTTGAGTTGATCAAGATACTGCCTAATTAAGTCAGGATTTCCAAAAATAGCATCATCAGCTCTAACATTGAGAGCTTCGAACTGAGTTGCAAGTCCATCTATGGGATCAAATGAACTGACAGCACTATCAAATCCTAAAATTCTATCCTCGGAAAATTTAATAGCTTTACCCACTTTATTTGGTCGCCATTGAGGATCACTCGTATCTATCAATTCCGCTCCTATTGCTTTCAATTTGCTGTTGAATTTTGAATCAAAAAGTTTATCAAAGAATTTGAATTTTCCGTCACTGGTAATAGTTGCACTGAATTTCAGGTATACTTCTTCAGGGACTTTAATTGCAATTTCCAAATCTGAAGCTTGTTCCATAGAACCAAAGTAATCTGGGCTGCCAAGAACTTTCAAAACATATTGGCCGTCGGTCAATTCAGAAATTCTTTCTTGAAGAATCTTAATGAAAGGATCTTCAGCTAAACTCGCTTCCATAGCTGTTTTTTCAATTTGAGTTCCAGTTTCAGCATTGAAATTTACAGAAATTGTTTTCACATCAGAAAGCTGACTAGTTTCCACTAATTTTTGGTTAACTAACAAAGTTTTGCTTTGACCTGCAAAATTGGATAATGCATTTGCTTGATCTTTACTTACAATAATTCCAAAAATTTCATTTTTCGGAACTGAATAAACATCAAATCTAACATTCGAGCCAAGCCTTCCTCTGCTTATATCTTCAATAATGCTTTCGAGTTCAATTCTACTAATGGTCGCGTCACCATTTGGATGCGAATGAGCAATATAAATCGCTCTATTTGATTTAGCAAGAGGATCATTTTTGAAAAAATCATCAATCGTTGATGGAAATACTCCTGTAGAAGTGCTTTTAATATATTTATCTGCAGAAACGATGGTCAATGTTTGACTTTCAGTATCCGCAAAACCAAAAAGAAAACTTTCGGATAATTGTTGTCCAGCAGGATTTGTAGCTTCAGCTAATTGAAATGCTTTTTGTTCAGCCTCTTCAATATTTGAGACAGGAATTTTTTCTCCTTTGTAATCTAAAACTATTTTGTATTTAGTGAGATCTAAATCTGAAAATGCAATTTGTTTTTTCCCACTAAAAATATTTTCGAACCACCAATAGACAGGATCCAATAATGAAATTTTTCCAGTAATATAATTTTCAGAATCTTGAGCTTTAACAACTCTACCAAAAAGATTTTCAAACCAATTAGCAAAATCAACAAGAGGGAATTTTCCAGTAAGACTACTTGCAGTTGAATTTGATACTAATTGAACAAGAGATTGATTTTGATTAACTAATGTTGAAGTAAGAGTAGGAAGAGTAATAGGAACAAAACTCATTTGTGGATCAGCAGTTCCTACAATTTGATCAGCTCTTTTGGCAACAATTTTTTTGTTTGCAGTATCAGAAGATAAAGAATAAGTTGCAAATTCAAGACTTTTTTCAATAGTTTGACCGTTGAGTATGTTAAAGACTTCGCTAGAAGTTAAAGAAGAAAGAATAGTTTGAACTGAGGAATCAGAAGTTTGAATATTTGTTGCGGAATAAGAAGCAGCTGAAGTAGTGTTGAAAATATTTTCATAAGCATTTTTCAAAAACAGAACTGATTCAGTTTCATGCAGAGTTGTTAGAAAAGTCGAAAAATCATTATTATCATTTAGTATTACAATTTTTCCTTGATTAGCATCTGCATCTATTCCAGGAATATTCTTTGCTGAAATAAGATAACTGAATACAACTCTCGAGTTATTGTAAATAGTGAATTTAAGACTTCCATAGCCATCAAATCTTATTGCATTTTCGTCTGATGCAGAATATCCAAGAAAATCAAAATCATTCTTTCCGACATTCAAAAGTTTGAGAGTGAGCTGAAGATTTATGTTCTGATTGTTGTTTACAAAACAGAGGAATTTGTAAGTGGTTTTGGTTTCTGATGAAAATATTTTCTCTCCAGTCTGTGCGCAAACAGTACTAGAAGAATTTAGAAATTCAAATTTATCGTTTGCAGAAAGTTGCGATAAATAAGTAAGCATATCTTGTTGATTAATGAATTTGCGTTGTAGCTTAGATCCGAAACCAAGATTTATTTGTGCAACTACTGCTTGCCCAAAAGTACTGCCGAAATAAACTAAAACAATAAAAATGGAAATAATTTTTCTGTTGATATCTTGAATTCTTTCTTTTTTCATTCAATCACCTATAGAAAACTGAAGAATTCTTCCTGTTGATTTTTGCTGAGAATTGATGATAATGGTGTAAGTTCCTTTTTGTCCGCCAAACAAATCTAGTAAATCTTCTCTGCTAATTGTTGTAGAACTTAGCGAACTGCAATCAACGGTTTCCAAAAACTGTATTTTTTTGCTCGGGCCGCTGACAAAAATGTCGCAACTATCCAAGCCAGAAAGGGAGGCGGTATTATTTGCAAGAACTACTGATTTAGTGGAACTATCATAATAGGGAATGTTTT
>Ga0315279_10005021_pt1 | contig 17411 bp, 17 predicted proteins | sample YL17G06_20_MG_FD_203694 | JGI IMG/M metagenome (GOLD analysis project Ga0315279, IMG submission 203694) | Sediment microbial communities from Yellowstone Lake, YNP, Wyoming, USA - YL17G06_20 | ecosystem: Environmental > Aquatic > Freshwater > Lake > Sediment | place: USA: Wyoming | collected... | reverse complement strand
CGTCGCCTGTATGCGCAGCCTGCTCATGATCTGCCGCGCCGTACTCCAGTCCGGCGAGCCATGGTGCGATCTGTGCCCCGTCACCACTTGACCACCAAGACCGTTGACCACCAAGACCGTTGCTACGTAGAGATCGACTCCTCGCGCGTCAGCGGCGCTCGCCCGCAAGCACCGTTGCGCCCCAGGCGGCCACGGCAATGAGGGCCACCGCGGTGAGCATCGTGGACGATGCGGTGAGCAGCCCGAGAACGCGGTTCAGCTCGTTGAGGAGGTACTGCCACCCGAGTTGCGCGCGGACCGACTGCATGGCAAGGTCGACGTCCCAGCCGTCCATCCACCCGAGCCAGAGATCGCGCCAGTGCCACATGCCGAACGCCGAGCCGGCCGCGAGCGCCAGGCCACCGACGAGCCAGCCCCATAGGCTCCAGAGCGATGGCGCAGGCAGTACGACCGGCGGCGGGAGCGCGGCCAGCACGTTGTCGGCAAAGGACGGCGGCGCCGCGACCGTTGGCGCCTCGCGCAGCGTCTCGGCGAGCACGCGTTCGAAGCGGACCTCCCCGCGGCACGCGGCACATTCCGCGAGGTGCGCCTCCAGCGCCGCCTTCTCGCGACGTCCGACGGAGGTTCCCATCGACCCCCACCGCGCCAGCCGCCGCGCCTCATCGCACGTCATGACGTCCATCCCTCCACGGCGCGCTCGGCCACGAGGGCCTTCCTGAGCTGCGCCTTCGCCCGATGGATGTGCACCTTCACCGTGTTCATCGGGATATCGAGGACCCGGGCTATCTCGTCGTAGCTCTGCTGCCCGTAGTAATATAGCGTGAGGACGGCGCGGTAGTGGTCCGGCAGTTGGCCGAGGTGGTGCGCCAGTCGTTCCCGCACGTCGTCGGCTTCGAGCACCTCGTCCGGCAGTGGCGCGTCGGGATCGGCGGGCTCGTGCGGGTCATCCTCGTCGTCCTCTGGCCCCAGGCTCACCTCGTGCTCCTGCCGATGCGCCTGCTGCTCGCGGCGGTCGAGGCAGGTGTTCCACGCGATGCGGTAGAGCCACGTGCCGAACTGCGCGTCGCCGCGGAAGGTCGGGAGCGCGCGGTAGGCTCGCAGGAACGCGTCCTGCGCGATGTCCTCGACGTCGCTCCGCGCGCCGACGAGGCGGCTGACGAGGCCGAAAACCGCGTCCTGGTGCCGCCGCACCAGCTCGCCGAACGCCCGACGATCCCCGTCGAGCGTCCGTCGGACGAGCTCCGCGTCGTGGGCGGTCCCTGCGGTCGTCGACGCCACCATCGCCTCCCGGTTGTGTCGCTGCCGTCGTACGTTCAGACGGGAGATCGCAGAGAGATGTTACGCACGCGGGCGGGCACACGCCAAATGACGCGCGCTCACCTCGCCCTGTAACATCCTGCGACCGTCGCCCGTCTCACCCCGTGGACACACCGACGATCCAACGATTTCCGATTCGTACGAGAAGGGGGACTGCGATGAGACGGACAGCTTGGGGAGCCCTGGTGGCGCTCGTGCTGTTCACCGCGATGCCGGCCGCGGCCGCGAAGGTCACGATTCAGGCGAGTACCGGGAGCAACCGCGATTCGACGGTCGTCGTCCGCGCGGGACACGACTCGGTCGTGATTTCCGGACCGCTCGCCAACATCCCGCCGGAGGCGTGGGCGAAGCTGAGCCCGAAGCAGATCCAGGACTTGGCGGAGGCCGCCCTCGTGTTCAACAGGCATGAGGGAGCACGGCCGTCCTGGTGGGGCCAAGGCCTTGGCGCGGGGAAGAACCTGGTCGCCCTTGGCGCGGTCCTTGGCGTGCCACTCGCCTTCTTCCTGTTCGTCCTCGGCATCGTGTTCCTCGTCGTCCGGAACAAGCGGAGGGCGGCGATGGAGCTGCACCAGCAGCGTCTCGCCCTGATCGAGAAGGGCGTCACCGATCCGATGCTGCTCGGGGCGCTGAAGCGGGAACCGAAGGCGCCGCGGGTGTTCCGGCTCATGATCTGGGGCAGCGTGTTCCTCTTCGGCGGCGCCGGCTACATCATCTGGAAGGCGCTCGACGAGGGGATCAGGCACGCGGGCTTCGGGTTCGTGTTGATGCTGATCGGCGTCGGGCTCGGCCTCGCCGCGCGTCAAATGGAGCGGCGCTTGCCCGCGAACGGCGAGAAGGCGACCCCGCCGACGGATGCCGGCTCGGCGCAGGGCGGCGAGACGACGGCGTGACACCCGTCCCGAGAGACGGTTCCCGCAAGGGCGTCGGGGATTGGTCCCCGGCGCCCTCCGCACGTTGTACGTGTCGCGTGGGTTACGCATCGCGACCCTGTCCTGCCGGGTCGCAGGTTGTGGGCCGCATCGAAAGGGGGAACTCCAATGAGACGAGCACCCTTGGGCGCCCTAGCGGCGGTCATCCTCCTCGCGGCGATGCCCGCGGCGGCCGCGAAGGTCACGATTCAGGCAGGTGCCGGGAGCGACCGCGACTTGACGGTCGTCCTGCGCGCCGGACACGACTCGGTCGTGATCTCCGGGCCGCTCGCCAGCATCCCGCCGGAGGCGTGGGCGAAGATGAGCCCGGAGCAGATCGAGGAGTTGGCGCAGACCTCCTTGGTGCACAACCCGGAGAAGGGCGGGCGGCCGCTCCGGGACCGAGGCCTTCTTGGCGCGGGGAAGAAGCTGGTCGCCGTTTTCGTGGCCCTGGTCGCCATTTTCGTGGCCCTTGGCGTGGCGCTGGTCGCCGTCTTCGTGGGGCTTGGCGTGCCACTCGTCGTTTTGCTGGTCGTCTTTGGCGTGCCACTCGCCTTTGTCGTGGGCGTTGTCTACCTCGTCGTCCGGTGCTGCTCGCGGCGGTGAAGCGGGAGCCGAAGGCGCAGCGGGTGTTCCGGCTCATGATCTGGGGCAGCGTGTTCCTCTTCGGCGGCGCGGGCTACATCATCTGGAAGGCGCTCGACGAGGGGATCAGGCACGCGGGCTTCGGGTTCGTGTTGATGCTGATCGGCGTCGGGCTCGGCCTCGCCGCGCGTCAGATGGAGCGGCGGTTGCCCGCGAACGGCGAGAAGGCGACCCCGCCGACGGATGCCGGCTCCGCTCCGGGCGGCGAGACGACGGCCTGAGCCGCCCATCAGAAGGGACTCATCGCAAGGGCGCTATGGAACAATCCATAGCGCCCTTCGCGTTGTACCGGCACAACGAGTGCACATCGGAACCTATCACGTCGCGCGCCACGGCCGAGGGCAACGAGACCGGAGAAGGCTATCGAAGAGAACGACGCACATCCGGCCCCAGCCGGGATGCGAGCGACGGCGACTTCCCATATGACGCATGTAACACGTCGCGCGTCCGACCGTCTAACGTTGTGGAAAGCGAAAGAGATGAACCCAATCGGGAATCCCAGGGAGGATAGGACAATGAAGCGCACGGCTCGTTTCCCGGCAGCGACTGCGGCGGTGGTCGCCGCGATCGTGGCGACCGCGCTCGCATCGAACCATGCTGGTCCGACGACCACACAGTGGGGCGATATCCCGGACACCGTCGTCACTGCGGTGCGGCCGGCGCATCCGATCCCGGCGCAGTGGGGCGACATCCCCGACCTCATCGTGACAGCCGATCGGAACGCCGCGACGCAGCAGCCCGTGCGGCTCACGCTGCGACACGTCGCCCGCTCGGGCCAGTTGCCTGATCTGGTCGTGACTGCCCGTCGGCCCGTCTACTGGATGGCCAAGGGGCCGGCCCATCGCACGGCCAAGCGGCCGGCCCATCGCACGGCCGCCTGCGTCGGCGCCGCGAAGGCGGACAGCGTCGGCCGCAGCATGTGACGGGGCAGGGACAGGTTCCTCGGGGCGCATCGGCCGACGCCGGTGCGCTCCGTTCCATGTACGCCGGGTACGCCGGCCGGAGAGCCGCCGCGGACACCGCGCGGGCGACGTGGTATCTTCTCACCGGCAGGCGGCTCGCGTCCGCTGATGGGAACGCCCGACGCGTGGGATCGTCCATTGAGGGAGGCGCGATCGGACCATGAACGCGACGCCGCGAACGGCGCGGCGACGAGGCTGCGATGTCCATCGATACACCGATTCCGACAGACGGGCGTGACGCCGCCGATCGCAGGATGATCCTCCAGTTCCGCGTGTCGGGGCCGCCGCGGGAGATCGTCTTCAGCGAGAAGGAGACCTCCCGCTCGCTCTCCTACGATGGCGTGCCCATCGACTACTACGACCGCCAGGGCCGCCTCGTCGGCATCTTCATCGACGACCGCCACTACCGCCGCGGCCTGGATAACCGGCTCCTCGAGAAGTTCCGCCGGCCCGGCGAGCGCGTGCGCGTCCGGCGCGACGTGGACGAGCCGCGGAAACGCCGCCTCATCGACGACGCGTACTCCCGCGCGCGGAGCGTGGCGGAAGAGATCCGCCGAGGCAGCCTCGCGGACCTGCGCGCACACGGCCTCGACCCGTCGGCCGATGCCCGAACGCTCCTCCTCGACAAGCTCGGGCCGATCCTCTCCTACGACTACGCGCGGTTGGAGGAGGAGCGGCGGGAGTTCGACCGCGTCTACGCGCCGGTCAGCATCCTGCCGCCGGATCAGTACATGAGCCTCGTCATCCAGATCACCATCGGCTGCTCGTGGAGCCGCTGCACCTTCTGCGACTTCTACCGGGGCCGTCCATTCCGCATCAGGACGCCGGAGGAGTTGCGGGGGCACATCCGCGGCGCACTTGGGTTCCTGGGAGAGTCCGCGACGCTGCGGAGGTCGGTCTTCCTCGCCGACGGCAACGCGCTCGTCATCCCGCAGGGGAAGCTTCTCGACCGGCTCGCCGTCGTCCACGAGTTCTTCGCGTTCACGCCGCCCGAGATCGAGGGCCGTGCCGCGCGCGCCGCGTGGCGCCGGGCGCACCCCGGCTCCTTCGAAGGCCTCTACAGTTTCCTCGACGCGTTCAGCACGCTGAAGAAATCGGTCGCGGACTTCGAGGCGTTGCGGGCGCGACACCTGCGTCGCGTCTACGTCGGGCTCGAAAGCGGGAACGACGAGCTCCTCCGCTTCCTGCGAAAGCCGGGTGACGCCGCGGGCATGATCGAGGCGACCCGCATCATCAAGTCGGCGGGCCTGGCCGTGGGCATCGTCATCATGGTGGGCGTCGGCGGCGAGGGCTTCGCGCAGCAGCACGCGCGCGATACCGTCGCGGTCGTGAACGAGATGGGTCTTGGCGAGGGAGACTTCGTCTACCTGAGCGACTTCGTGAACCATCCCGGCCTGCCGTACGAACGCATGGCGCGGGAAGCAGGCATAGGCGACCTCCCCCATGCCGCCGTCATCGCCCAACGAGAGCGCCTCCGCGCCGGCTTCCGGTGGCGCGACCCGGCGCATCCGCCGCAGGTGGCGCTCTACGACATCCGCGAGTTCGTCTACTGAGACGCGTTGCCGGTCGCGCTCCCCGACACGAGGTGGTGCTCGTAGAGGAGCGTGAGGTAGACGACGGAGAAGGGCAAGGCGAGGACCGTGATGCCGCGGGTGATGACCTCGCGCCAGACCGAGTTCGGCATCGTCAGCGAGACGGCGATCGCGGCAACGTCGGGCAGGGAGATGACGAGGAGCGCGGCGGTCGAAAGCTGCCACGCCTCGCGCACGAGTTCGAGGGAGCGGCCCACTGCGCGGAGGAGGAGCCGGCGCTCGATGATCACCACCTGGTCGGTGACGAGCGTCACCCAGCTCCACACGAGAAGGAACCCGAGGAAGACGCCCGGCCCGGCGGTCATCAGCAGGATGGTGACGAGGACGATCAGCAGATCGGTGACGAGCAGCCGCACGGTGTCGGCGGGCGATACGCCGAGGACGGCATCGCCCATCGAGAGCCTGACACCGATCAGGCTGCCCCAGACGAACCGCACGAGCGCCCCTGCGCACGGCACGATGATGAGCGTCTCCGCCAACGCCGCCATTCCTCGGTCCTTGATCGGGAAGAACCAGAGGAACACGTAGAACGGCACGAGCCGCACCGCGCTGATGGCCAGGAGCGTGCCGATGTGGCGGAGGTAGTGCGACACCGTCCCGCGGAAGAGCGGGAGGAAGTGGGAGAGCGGCTGCGGGTTCGCCTCGCTGTTCGGGGACTTGCTCATACGACCGCGCACTGTCCTGAATGGCCGCGGGCGCCGGGTAGTCCCGGCGACACCGGCCTCACTGCAGCACCGAGATGCCGATGAGGATGAGGTCGCGGTCCCGGTTCGGCAGGCTGCCGAGGCCGCGGATGGCGCCCCTCTGGACGCGGTAGTCCACGCGTAGCGCTGCGTTCGGCACGAGGAGCCACTTCACGCCGGCGCCGTACTGGACGAAGCCATGGGTCGCCTTCGCCGTGACGGTCTCGCCGGCGACGACTCGGCTGCCCCAGAAGTGGTCGTACGCGTATCCCCCGATGCCGAAGATGGCGAACCCGTCGGAGATCGGGACGTTGAGGAGGATGTTGCCACCGACGACGACTTCGTTCCCGGTGCTGTCGAGAGCGCCGACGGCATGGCGGGCGTAGCCCGTCTCGAGCTCCCCCTCGAGCCCGGCGATGCCCGGCAGGTAGCCCCAGTGGCCGAGCACGCTGAACTCGGACGTGTTGTTGCCGGCGGTATCCTTCTGCTTGCTGTACGACCCGCTCACCCCGTACTCCTGACCTGCGGCGCTGAGGGCGGGGATCACCTGATCCTGAGCCGATGCCAGCGAAATCGCCCCGAGAAGGACGAGAAGGCCGGCCAAGCGACCATGCATCTCAGACTCCTTTGGCGCTGACCACGCGCATTCGTTCGAGATCCACCGCGGTGAAATGTACGCAGCGATTGCGCCCGGTACGCTTGGCCTCGTACACGGCCTCGTCCGCCGCCTCTACGAGCACCCGCTCGTTCGGATAGTCGTTCTCGCCGGGCAGGAAGGTCGCCGTGCCGATGCTGACGGTGACCGACAGGCGCTTCTCCTCCGTCTCCGTGCGGAAGAGCACCGTCGTATGCTCGATGTCCTGGCGGACACGCTCGGCCACGACCCTGATGCCTTCGTCCGGCGTCTCCGGCGCGACGAGCACCATCTCCTCCCCGCCATACCGCGCCGCGATGTCGATCCCCTTCCGCATGTTCGCCGCGAAGCGCGCCGCCACCCTCCTGAGCACCGCGTCGCCCGCCTGGTGCCCATGCATGTCGTTGAACTGCTTGAAGTGATCGATGTCGAGGAACAGGAGCGAGAGCGGCCGGCCGTACCGCATCGCCCGGCGAAAGTTCTCGTTGAGCGACTTGTCGAAGAACCCGCGGTTGTAGAGCTGCGTCAGCCCGTCGCGGTTCGCCGCCTCCTCGATCTGGCTATAGAGGATCGCATTCGAGATCACCGGCGCAAGGTACGCCGCCGCGAGCACCGCGATGTTCACGTACTCCTGGATCTGGTCGTCGGTCTTGAAGTCGTTCAGGTTGAGCACCCCGATGGGCCGGTCCTCCACCTTCAGCGGCAGGCAGACCGAGTGCTTCTTCTTGTAGACGCGGTTCTTCCCCTTCTGATCAGGCAGGAGGCCCGACCGGTCCACGTCGTCGATGAAGAGCACCTGGTGCATCTGGAGCGCCCGCCCCATGATGGCGCTGTCATCCTCCTTCACGATGATCGGTTCGCGCGGATCGAGGTTCGGCCGGTTCGTGATCACCAGCTCGAACTCGCGCGCCTCGGCATGGTAGAGGAAGAGGCTGAACGTCTCGGCGTTCACAAGCTCCGGCAGCCGCTCGTACGTGATGTCGAGGATCGCGTCGAGGCGAAGGTGCTCGTTGATGCTCCGGCTGAAGCTGACCAGTTCGCGGACCTGGTCGATCTGGAAGGACTTCATCGTGAGCTCGGCCTCGAGGCTGCGCTTCGTCGAGGAGAGCTCCGCAGTGAGACGTCGGAAGCGCTTCCGTTCGACGGCGTTCCGGATCGTCTGCCCGGCGGCCAGCACGGTGAAAGGCTTCTCCAGGAAATCAAACGCGCCCATCTTCGCCGCACGAAACGCCGTATCGGCAGTGCCCTCGCCGGTGATGATGATGACCTCCGCATTCGGGCACACGCGCCGGCCCTCGCTGAACAGCTCGAAGCCATCCACGTCCGGCAGGTGGATGTCGATCACCAGCACGTCGAACCGATCCCGATGGTGATGCATCAACTCCCGCGCCTCGGTGCCCGTCGTGACGACCATCACCTCGTACTCGGCCGAATCCAGGATGTGGCGCATCAGGTCGCCGATCTGAGGGTCGTCGTCTACGACCAGGACCACGTTTTCCGCAGCCATGCCCTTCCCTATGCCCGCGATGGGTTGGTACCAGCGTCGCGTGAGGTCAGCAACCCCGCATGCGTTGAGGCATGTTGGAACCAAAGTAAGGGTACCGCCGCGATATAGTCAAGAGTAGAGCGCGACGGGGCAGGGCGATTGCATGAAACACGAGGCGCAGGGGCGATCCGTCACCTGCCAACCGATCCGGCGATGAGGGAGCCAATCGGCTGCGCCCGGCACGTCGTCCTGAACGGTAGGGATTCCCCGGCGAACGCTTCGCGTTCGCTTCACGTCGCCTGCGGCGACGCCGCTCCCGTGCCCGAAGGGCACGCGGGATGACCGCGCGCGTTCAGTTGCGGAGTACCACCGAAGATGCGCCGTCATTCCGAGCGGAGCGGCGAGGTACTGGCGCCTGTTCGGCTGATGCCTGCGCCTGCCGCGAAGTCGAGGAATCCCTACCGCTCGTCGTGCTGGCCCCTTCTGCGAATCGTGCCCTACACGCCGCTGATGCAATCGCCCTGGGCGACGGGGGACGTTTCCAGGCCGCGTTGTTCGGCTTGACGTGCCCCCGATGTTCATGGTACGTTTTTTGTTCCGCGGCACGGCCGGTTCCGCGGTTTCCGGGTCGACGGACCAAGTTCCTTTCGGGCCGGGGCCGGTCGCCGTGCCGGTGGGAGTCGGCGGCTGCACCTCCGCGGCTCGCGGCGCTTCCCGTATCGAGAAAGCGGCGGCATGTCGCGTCCTGTCAATGTGGGTCTCGTCGGCCTGGGCACCATCGGCACCGGGGTGGCCCGCCTCTTCTTCGAGCAATCCGCAGGGTTTGCCTGGCGCTACAACGCGCCGGTCGTGCTGCGACGGATCGCCGACAAGGATCTCGCCACGGACCGCGGCGTGGCGATCCCCGAGGGCGTTCTCACCGACGACGTCATGAGCGTCCTCGCCGACCCCGACATCGACATCATCATCGAACTCGTCGGCGGCATCGAGCCGGCGCGACGGTTCATCCTTGCGGCGATCGAGCACGGCAAGCACGTCGTCACCGCGAACAAGGCGCTCCTCTCCGCGCACGGCGACGAGATTTTCCGCGCGGCGGCCGATCGCGGCGTCGACGTGCTGTTCGAGGCGTCCGTCGGCGGCAGCATCCCCATCCTTCGGGCGCTGCGCACGAGCTTGCAGACGAGCCGCATACAGTCCATCTTCGGCATCGTCAACGGCACGACGAACTACATCCTCACCCGTATGGCGGGCGAGGGCGCCTCGTACGCCGACATGCTGAGGAGCGCGCAGGAGCACGGTTTCGCCGAACGCGACCCGTCCGCCGACGTCACCGGCAGGGACTCGCTCCAGAAGCTCGTCATCATGCTACGGCTCGGGTTCAGCGCGGTCGTCAGGCCGGCGGACGTGCTGTGCGAAGGCATCGAGGGGATCACCCCGTCGGACATCGCCTACGCGAACGAGCTCGGCTACACGGTCAAGCTGCTCGCTGTCGCCAAGCGGCAAGGGGACCGCATCGAGGCGCGGGTGCATCCGGCGATGATCCCGAGCGACAGCGTCATGGCCGGCGTGAAGTACGAGTACAACGCCATCGAGGTCGTCGGCGAGGAGTTCGGCACGCAGGTGTTCTACGGCAAGGGCGCGGGGCAGCGCCCGACGGCGACCGTCGTCGTCTCGGACGTCCTCGACATCGCCGCGCGCGTGCGCTGCGGCATGTCGTGCTCTCGGGTGCACGAGCTGCTCGACGACGGCGCCTCGCCGGCCCTCGTGCCGCAGGACGACCTGACGGTGCGCCACTACGTCCGGCTCGAAGTGGTGGACCGCGCCGGCGTGCTGAGCGAGATCGCCCGCGTCTTCGCCCGCGAGAACATCAGCATCGAGTCGGTCATCCAGAAGGGCCGCGCCACCGGGGAGACGGTCCCGCTCGTCATCATGACGCACGAAGCGCGCGAGGCGGCGCTCCGCGCGGCGGTGGACTACCTGGCGAAGCTGGCCGTGGTCCACGCGCCAGTCCAGCGGATCCGAGTCGAGGATCTCTCGTGACGGTCGATCGGGGGGGCACATGAACGCACAGGGACCTACGGGCGCGTGGCCGGGCGTCATCCGGCGGTACCGGAGCCTGCTTCCGGTGAGCGACGCGACGCCCATCGTCACGCTGCTCGAGGGGAACACGCCGCTCATCCCAGCGGTGGCGGTGCCGCGGCTGGTGGGCGCGGAGGTCTCCCTGTACTTCAAGTTCGAGGGGATGAACCCGACCGGCTCGTTCAAGGACCGCGGCATGACGGTCGCCATCTCGAAGGCCGCGGAAGAGGGCGCGACGGTGGTCGTCTGCGCCTCGACGGGGAACACGAGCGCCTCGGCCGCGGCGTACGCGGCCCGCGCGGGGATCACCTGCGCCGTGCTGATCCCGAAGGGGAACATCGCGAAGGGCAAGCTCGCCCAGGCGATGATGCACGGCGCGGTCGTCATCCAGGTGGAGGGTTCCTTCGACGACTGCCTGCGCCTCGTCCGCGAGATGGCGGAAGCGCGACCCGTGGCCATCGTCAACTCCATCAACCCGTACCGCATCGAGGGGCAGAAGACCGGCGCCTTCGAGATTTGCGACCAGCTCGGCGGCCGTCCGCCCGACTACCACGTCCTGCCGGTCGGCAACGCGGGGAACATCACGGCCTACTGGAGGGGCTACCGCGAGTACCGCGCCGCGGGCCGGATCGACCGGACGCCGGCGATGCTCGGCTTCCAGGCGGAGGGCGCCGCACCGATCGTGCTCGGCCGCCGCGTGGACAAGCCCGAGACCGTCGCCACCGCCATCCGCATCGGCGACCCGGCGAGCTGGAAGGGCGCCGTCGCCGCCCGGGACGAGTCGGGCGGCCTCATCGAGGCGGTGAGCGACGCCGAGATCACCGACGCGCAGCTCATGTTGGCCCGGCACGAGGGCGTCTTCGCCGAGCCGGCCTCCGCCGCCAGCGTCGCGGGCGTGGCGAAGCTCGCGCGGCGGAAGTTCTTCCCCGCCGGCGCCACGGTCGTCTGCATCCTCACCGGCCACGGGCTCAAGGACCCGGAGCGCGCCATCCACGTCGCGGAGCCGCCCGTCGAGACGGCGGCCGACCTCACGGCGGTGCTCGACGCGCTGGACCGCGCGCGGGTTCACCGCGAAGCGAGCGTTCGATAGCGACGATCCACCCTCCTGAAGAAGGGCAGAGGGAGACGCAATGAGCCTGATCGTCATGAAGTTCGGCGGCACGTCGGTCGCAACGCCGGAGCTCATCCTCCGCGTGGCTCGACGCGTCATCTCGGTCAAGCGGCAGGGGAACGACGTGATCGTCGTCCTCTCGGCGATGGGCCACACGACGGACGAACTGCAAGACCTCGCCGCGAAGGTCTCCCGCAACCCCGCCGAGCGCGACATGGCGGTCCTGATGACCACCGGCGAGCGCATCTCCGCGGCGCTCCTCGCCATCGCGCTGAACGATCAGGGCGTTCCATCCCGCGCGTTCACGGGCTGGCAGGCCGGGTTCGTCACCGACGGCGACCAGCCGCTCCGCGCGCGGATCCTCCGCGTGGAGCCGCTGCGCATCCGCGACGCGCTCGCCGAGGGCCTGGTCCCGGTGGTGACAGGGTACCAGGGGATCACCGAACGCGGCGACGAGACGGCGCTGGGCCGCGGCGGGAGCGACCTCACCGCAGTCGCGCTGGCCTGCGCGCTCAAGGCCGACGCCTGCGAGATCTACACCGACGTGGACGGCGTCTACACCGCCGATCCCCGCGTCGTGCCGAGCGCCCGCAAGATGCGCCACATCTCCTACGAGGAGATGCTCGAGATGGCCAGCATGGGCGCACAGGTCATGCAGGCTCGTTCCGTCGAGTACGCGAAGAAACACGGCGCCGTGCTCCATGTCCGGTCTTCCTTCAGCGAAACGCCGGGAACGATCATCCAGGAGGTCGATAGCACCATGGAATCCGTGCTCGTCCGAGGCATCGCCCACGATATGACGGAGGCCAAGATCACCCTCCGTGGCTTGGCCGACCGTCCCGGCATCGCGGCGGCGCTGTTCAACCGCATGTCGCAGAGCAACGTCAACGTGGACATGATCGTGCAGAACGTCTCCCAGGACGGGGTGACCGACCTTTCCTTCACCGTCCCCAGGGCGGACCTGCGCAAGGCCATGGACGCCTGCCTGCTCGTCCAGCGCGATATCGGCGCGCGCGAGGTCATCGCCGACGAGGAGATCGCGAAGGTGTCCGTCGTCGGCATCGGGATGCGGTCTCACTCGGGCGTCGCCGCGAAGATGTTCGAGACCCTCGCGGCGCACAACATCAATATCGAGATGATCAGCACGTCCGAGATCAAGATCTCCTGCATCGTCCGCGAGTCGCAGGGAGAGAACGCCGTCCGTGCCCTCCACTCGGTGTTCGCCCTCGAGCAGGACGAGGAGTACTGATCGCGTCTCAACGTGTCGCAGGGGCGGGTCGTGAGGCCCGCTCCTGCGGCGCGATGGCCCTGCGCGGACCTGCGCCGCGGCTCGTGGATGGATGCGGCAAGGGCGGACGATGCGCCGGGGTAGTCCGTAGCGTCGACCTCACCGTCCCTGGCTTTCCGCCGTTCCGACGCCCCGCCGAATGCTCACGATCACCCCGTTCTCCGCGGTCACCACGGTGCGCACTCGCTCCGCGCTCGCGTCCCACCCCCGCGATATGACCGTGTGGTAGTTGGGACCGCCGGGGATCCACGTCGTCCGCTCGACCGTCCCGTCCTCGGTCGCGACCTCCTCGACCCCGTCCGGTTCCCCACACAGCGCCAGCGCAACGTCGCCCGACATCCCCACCGTCAGGCGCCCCATCCGGATTGCCGCGGTCATGCCGCACGTCATCTCCGGATGGAGCGCGATCACCGTTTCGACGGCCGCGGCGACCGCACCCGCACGGGTCGGATGCAGCGACGCCGCGTCGATCCATCCCTCGACGAACTTCTCCTGCCGCCGGTCCATGCGCTCGATCTTCGCCCAGGGACCCTCCTGCTGTGCCACGCTGATCGGCGTGTACCACGGCGCCGCTTCGACGGCCTTCCCCGAGTCCGGGCTATCGTAGAGCGCGACCTTCCCGTCCACGTCCCACGGGGCCGGCCCGCGGACGTACATCTTCGACGCGCACGCGGCCGCGACGACCACCACCGACACCCACACCACCGTTCTCATGGCCTTGCCTCGTTCGCAGGACGCGCGACACGGAGTGATGCACCGAGCAGTTCCCTCGCGCGCGTCCCGTGGAGACCGACGATGACGCATCCGGTCGCCTCGGTATTCGTGACCGGCACTTCATTATCAGGACACGACCCGCTCGGCGGCACGAGAACGACCCGGCGCATCGCCGGACGCAGCTACCGGAGCGTCGCGTCGCTCGCGTGCCTCCCATTCCCGCGCGCGCCGCGATGGGTGATATTCCGGCATGGCCGGACGCCCAGAAGGGAGGGATGCGACATGACGTCGAAGGAACGGATGATGCTCGCGCTCGGCCGCGAGAAGCCCGACCGCCTGCCCGTGACCGTTCACCAGTGGCAGGGCTACCACCTCGACACGTACATGGGCGGGATGGACGCGCTGTCCGCCTTCCGCATCACCGGGATGGACGCGGCGGTCCAATACTTCGAGGCGATGGGGCAGTTCTGGATTCCCGACGCGGAGCGGCACGTCGTCCAGTCACCGGAGTGGCGCGACGAGATCACCGTGGTCGACTCGACGTCCTCGCACAAAGTGCTCCACCACGTGGTCGTCACCCCCGAGGGCACGCTCACCTACAAGACCGAGGGCAACCGGAAGACGACCTGGATCACCGAGTACCTCATCAAGCGCCACGAGGACGTCGAGCTCATCGAGAAGTACATGCCGGTCGCGCGGCTCGACAGGGAGAAGGTCGCCGCCGCGTACGACGCCGTCGGCGACGCGGGCATCCTCCGCGGGTTCGTCTGGGGCGATCAAGCCGGCTGCTGGCAGCACGCCTGCTGCCTCATGGACGCGCAGGACCTGATCATCGAGGCTATCGAGAACCCCGGCTGGGTGCACCGTCTCCTCGGCGCGCTCCTCGAGCGGAAGCTCCGCTTCATCGACGAGTCGCTCCGCGGCGCGAAGTTCGACCTCATCGAGACGGGCGGCGGCGCGGCGTCCGACACGGTGATCAGCCCGGCGCTTCATCGGGAGTTCTGCCTGCCGTATGATCAGCGGATGCACCGCGCACTCCACGACGTGGGCCACATCTCGACGTACCACACCTGCGGCGGCATGATGCATATCCTCGACCTCATCGCCGAGAACGAGGCCGACGCGTCGGAGACTCTCGCGCCGCCCGGCGTCGGCGGGAACATCACCGATCCGGCCGCGGTGCGCGAGGCCTTCGGCGGACGACTCGCGATGATCGGCGGCATGGACCAGTTCAATGTCCTCACCCTCGGCACGCGCGAGGACATTCGCGCCGAAGTGGAGCGGCTGTTCGGCGGCTTCGGCAGGGACGGCGGCTACATCCTCTCCGCGTCGGATCACTTCTTCGACGCGCGGCTGGACAACCTCCGCGCCTACGCCGCGGCGGCGAAGGAGTGCCGGTACTAGCCGCGTCGTGGCCTGCCGCGCGGCGCGTTCCGCCGTATTCCGCACGGCGTCGCACTCGCGTATATTCCGGTCCGTGACGGTGTCGGATCGACGGAAGGAGGCCGTATGACGGCGTCCGGTGCGCCCGTCGCCCTCGTGACGGGCGCGAGCAGGGGCATCGGGCGCGGCATCGCTCTGGCCCTCGCCGAGGCGGGCTACGACGTCGGGGTCAACTACGTCCGCAACCGCGAGGCGGCGGAGGCGACCTGCGGCGAGATCGCCGGCAAGGGCCGACGGGCGGCGCCTCTCGCGGCGGACGTCGCCCTTGCGGCGGATCGCGCGCGGCTCGTCGAGGAGACGGTCACGGCGCTCGGGCCGATCGCGCTGCTCGTGAACAACGCCGGCGTCGGGCCGTCTGCCCGCGCGGACATCCTCGAAGCGGGCGAGGAGAGCTTCGACCGGCTCGTGGCGACGAACCTCAAGGGGCCGTACTTCCTCACGCAGCTCGTCGCGCGGCGGATGATCGAGTGGCGCGCCGCTGGACTCCTGTCACGTCCGAAGATCGTCTTCATCACGTCGATCAGCGCGTTCACCGCCTCGACGAACCGCGGCGACTACTGCGTGAGCAAGGCTGGGTTGTCGATGGCGGCCACGCTCTTCGCGGCTCGGCTCGCCGCCGAGGGCATCGGCGTCTACGAAGTCCAGCCCGGCATCATCCGCACCGACATGACCACGAAGGTGCAGGAGAGGTACGACCGCCTTATCCTCGAGGAGGGCATCCTGCCGATCGGTCGTTGGGGCGAGCCGGCCGACGTCGGCCAGGCGGTGCGGGCCATCGCCGAGGACCGTTTCGCCTACTCCACCGGCATCGTGATCCAGGTGGACGGGGGCTTCCACCTGCGCACCCTGTAGGCCGCGCACGCATCCGCCGCGGGAGGCTGCTCGATGATACGGCTCGGACAACTCGGCGTCGGCTCGTGGGGGCGCAACCTCCTGCGGAACTTCGCGCTGCTCCACGACTGCGCCATCACCTGGGTGTGCGATCCCTCCGCGGCAGTGCACGCGCAGGTGAAGCAGACGGCGCCCTCGGCAAGGGTGACCGCCCGGCCGGAGGAGGTGTTCTCCGCCACTGACGTGGACGCCGTGGTGATCGCCACGCCCGCGGTGACGCACGCCGAGCTCACCCTCGCCGCGCTCGAGGCGGGTAAGCACGTCTTCGTCGAGAAGCCGATGGCGCTCTCGGTCGCCGATGCCCATCGGATGGAGGAAGCTGCCGCGCGCGCCGACCGCATCCTCATGGTGGGTCATCTCCTCGAGTATCACCCGGCGTTCACCCGCGTGCGGGAGATGATCGACGCCGGCGAACTCGGCGACGTGTACTACCTCTACTCGACGCGCGTCAACCTGGGGAAGGTGCGAAGGGACGAGAACGCCCTCTGGAGCCTCGCGCCGCACGACGTCTCCATCGCCCTCATGATGATCGACGACGACCCGATCGCCGTGGCCGCCACCGGACAGGCGTACCTGCAGCCCGGCATCGAGGACGTGGCGTTCCTCAACGTCCGCTTCGCTCACGGGCACATGGCGCACTGCCACGTGAGCTGGCTCGACCCCCACAAGGTGCGGCAGCTCACCGTCGTCGGCGCGCGCAAGATGGTGGTCGTCGACGACATGGAGCCGTCGGAAAAGGTCCGCGTGTACGACAAGGGGGTGAACTGGACGGGGCAGTACCAGAGCTACGGAGACGCCTTGACGCTCCGGGAGGGGGATATCTACGTGCCGAACGTGGCGATGGTGGAGCCGCTGCGGCTCGAGTGCCAGGCGTACCTCGATGCCGTCCGCACCGGCGTGCCACCGCGGAGCGACGGGCGTGACGGCGCCCGCGTCGTCGCCGTGCTCGGCGCCGCGGAGCAGTCGCTCCGATCGAACGGCATCCCCGTGGCGCTCTAGTGCCTACTTGCAGAAGAAAGTGTGCCAATACTGCGGAAGAGAAAGCCCATCTGCTGGGACTTCGACAGCCAATTCCGCGTACATGAACTTGCGCAAGTAGGCACTAGGAGACTCTACGGCACGATCCAATCGACGAAGCTGCGCTGGCCGTCGCGCACGACCTCCACGCGATAGCGTTCCCCCGAGAGCAGGGGCGCCGCCGCGCGGCCGCCGCCAAGATCGACGCCGCCGGCGATCGGCTTGCCGTACGTCACCGGCGGGACGATGGAGACGTTGCCGTAGCCCCAGAGGACCTGGTCCACGGCGCCCGACGCGTTGAAGTCGTACACCACGATGCCCTGGACCGGCTGCTGGTCCGCCCACTTGAACACCGGCACGGTGGAGCGGCTGATCTCGATCGTGATGTTCCCGCCCCGGTTGATGGGATTCACCAGCCGGTTGCCGCCTCCGCAGCCGATGAAGGTGAGCGTGGTGAGGCACGTGGCCACGACGCGGCCCGTTGCACGGCGGCGAGCGAAGGACGGAAGAGCGCGAAAGCTCATCAGGTGTACCTCATGCTGGCCCAAGCCGGCGCTGCGCCGGGAGTCGCGGCCGGCGTGGCGTGCATGATCCCCTGCCGGTGGCCGTTCGGGCGGATCGGGAACGTCGGGTAAGATACG
>Ga0315279_10005020_pt1 | contig 17413 bp, 18 predicted proteins | sample YL17G06_20_MG_FD_203694 | JGI IMG/M metagenome (GOLD analysis project Ga0315279, IMG submission 203694) | Sediment microbial communities from Yellowstone Lake, YNP, Wyoming, USA - YL17G06_20 | ecosystem: Environmental > Aquatic > Freshwater > Lake > Sediment | place: USA: Wyoming | collected... | reverse complement strand
TAATTATTTAATGGAACTCGAAAGCTCAGAATTTCCGGTCTTAAAGAATGCTAATTTTTATAGATGTATTGAAGCTGGGTCCATTCTCATTATCCTGGTCGGAAAAGCCGAAATTCCTACCTTTATTGGTCCTCGCGGCAAACTTCTTAAATTATTTCAAGAGAAATTTGGCAAAAATATTCGTATAATTGAAAAAGTTTCGGATCTTAAGAAGACCATAGAGGATCTAATAGTGCCAGCCGAATTACAAGGCATGAACAAAATCTATCTTCCCACTGGCGAGGTGGAAAGTAAAGCTAGATTAAAATTAGGAGATCAGAACCGGCTTCCCGCTAAAGCCAGTGTCCTTGAAGAAGTTATTTACCTCCTTACGAATGAAAGGATTCGAATTGCTTTCGAATAATCTCCGAGTGCCTTGATATTCGCAGGTGCCTTTATTAATCATAACAAAGGCAAGTCTTTTGTAACTTGATCTAATAGTTCTTCAGGAGCTGGCCCTATTCCCAAAGTTGTAATGGTCCCAGGCGGAATTTGGGTTAAGCCTCTATCCTGGATTAAAACTGCAGGCAAATCTAATTTTCTCGCCTCTGTATAAAGGTCCTGCAATTCTTCTTCACTTGATACCTTAACGACAACTTTCTTCTGCCCTTCATCGATCCATTTCTTCAGCCATTTCTTGTATTTCCGCGTCTTATTTGCCTCTTGATATAGAGATACTGCCGCATGTGCCACCTGGACTGAAATCTTTCCGCAAGACATTCCCAGATCATTCCGCACTACCATAACCTGTTTGTATTCGAACATTCGTTTTACCTCGTTAAGTAAAAAAGTAATAAAATGTTATTACTTTTTATAATAAAATGTTATTACATAAAAAATAAAACGCATGTGAGACCATTTATGTTACTACAAGAATTAACCGCACGCGATTTAATGAACACCAAAGTGATTTCCGTCCATCCGGCTGATAAAGTGGCAGCAGTGGATCTTTTGATGGTCCGAAAGGTACTGGGTGGAGTACCTATAGTAGATGACACAGAAAAAATCGTTGGAATTCTAACCTCTAGGGATATCATGATTTCTAGATTGCGTACAAGTATCGCTGGAATGCCCGTAGATACTATCATGACTAAAAATCCAATCACGGTCGACCCAGATGCGCCTCTTGAAAAAATTTTAGGATTAATGTTAAGTCATGAGATTGAACGCATCCCTGTCGTTGAAAATGATAAATTAGTAGGATTAATTGATGAATTCTCTGTTCTTTCCACAATATATGAGAAAATCATTTCACAATAATCATTCTTTGAGGTAAAATTCATAGGATTGTTTAGGATGGAAGTGCATCCTATTGAAAAGGAAATCGGTATCGAGACTTATTTGACTCAGAGTCCAGGGATTGGAGGGAAGCTCCGCACAAATTATGAAGATTTTATCGTTGAAGAAATTTCTTCTCAAGGAGAACTTATTAACAGTCTTACCATAGATCAAAGCAATCCTATAAATGACTTAAAAATCGAAACCTTACCCTTAAAAAGTCCGACTATCTGCCTGGTCCTCGAAAAGTATAACCTTGAAACATTAACAGCGATTTTGAAGATCGCGAAATTTCTCCAAATATCTTCCAGAAATATCGGATTTGCTGGATTGAAAGATAAACGGGCCATTACGGTTCAACAAATTTCAATTACCGGCATTGTTCCCCAGCTTTTATTAAATTTTCAGAGCCCTGGAATTTATTTAAATCGAATTCAACCAGGAAAACCAATCCGCTTAGGAAACCTCAATGGAAACCATTTTAACATCACAGTCCGTCAGATAAATGAGTCATTTGAACAACTTCAACAGAAAATTGAGCAAATTAGAATGCAAATTCAAGATTTTGCTATTCCAAATTATTACGGGCCTCAACGATTTGGCGCTTTACGTCCGAATTCTCATAAAATAGGGCGCCTTTTGCTCCACGAAGATTTTGAAACTGCCACTAAAAGCTATCTAACTGACATTTTTCCACAGGAAAATAAAAGGATTCAAGAAATCCGAACCAATTTATTGGAATCATGGCCGCACATAATGTGCGAGCAATCACCTTTCCCAAAAGAATTAATTTACGAGAATAAAATAATTGAGAATCTGAAAAAGACCACCTTCAATTATAAAAAAACTTTGAAAAATGTATTCCCTTTTCGCTATCTTCTTCTTTTTATCCATGCATTTCAATCTTACTTATTTAATAAATTGTTAAATGCCCGTATTAAAGCAAACATTCCACTAGATCAAGCTCTTGATGGCGATCCTGTCGCTATTTTAGACAATTTTTCACTTCCGACCCAAGTGATCTACACTGCATCATCTCATAACATCACAAAATTAAATGAGGCTATTTCAGCAAATAAAGCCCTAGTTATGGCCCCGATTTTCGGCTATAGCTTCGATTACTCCCATCATCCACTTGCTGATTATATTGAGCGTTTAATTGAAGAAGAAAATATTGATCTATCACTTTTTCAATCTGCTCTTGATCAGAAGCTCCATATTAAAGTCGTCTACCGTCCAATCGTCTTCAAACCGAAAGAATTCAATGTAATAGTTGATGAATCCTGTATCGTTAAATTCACCTTTTCCCTCAATCGTGGAAGTTACGCAACCACTCTTCTCCGCGAGTTCATGAAGACAACCCCTCTTAATTATTAATCTGATTGCTAATTTTAGTAATTCAGGAATTATTTCTAAAAATAGAAATAATAGATTTGAAAAAAAGAGTGGAATGAAAGATTACGCTTCAGGAGGAGGTGGCGGTTGTTCTCCTGTGGGTTCCTTTGTTATTGGACCCTTTTTCGCCTTCTTTTGCAATTCTTTTGATTTAGCAGTGAATTGTGCCGCTAATTTCTTTTCTCCAAGATCAACTGATAACGATGCAGCTTCTTTATAAATAACAGCTGCACGTGCCCAATCCTCTGATTCTTCCGCTTTATCAGCACGCATTAGAATTTCACGTCTTTGCTCCTCAAGCTTTGCCCTGCGCGCTGATAATTCCTCACGCTTGCGCTTTTCTTCAGCTTCAAGAATCGCTTGAATTGCTACTTCCCTGATTTCACGTGACTTAGCGAAATATTCGGATGCCTTATCTTCTTCTCTAAGTTTCATTGAAAGGTTAGCCGCATAGGTGTACAACCTAATCGCTTCTTCTGGTCGCCCAGCGCGCTCTGCCGTATCAGCTCTAGCTAATGTCTTCATCCGCCGGGTGCGGAATTTAGCTTCATTAAAGGGTGCGGCGGCGATCATGAAAAATGACCCAAACAGCCAGATAAACGTCAATATAATGGAGGGCCAGAATATGCCATAGGGGAAAGTAATCCCATATGTTGCTAGTTCTTGGGGTGAAGTGACAACTTGCTCTATGAGCTGTATTTGATTAGATAGAACCCCTAGACTGCTAAAAAGCAAAATTAAAGCGATTACAGACGATACGAGTAAAAATAGGCCCGAAATTCGGATGCCTATATTGGTCCGAAATAGTGAAAATAAAATTCCGATTATTCCAACGGCAAAAATCAGCCAATACATTAAAGGTAAGAAAACAAGCAGGTTTTGTGCAATATCACCCCTTCCAAGACTTGTAAAATAAGCTGCATAATCCGCATAAGATCCAGGGAAAGGTGATAAAATTGAAAGGTTGCCTATTGCTATTTCAAGAATTGTAAGTACCATAAGCAACGACCCGATGAAGCCACACCAAGCTCCTCGAATCTCAGAATCGTTTCTTCTAGCTTCACTCATTTTCGTATTTGCCTCCTCTTCTGAATTTACTCTCAAGCTCGGGAGATCTTACAGGAGAGTGGTTAATAAGCCAATTTTCATACTAAAATTCATACAAAGATAATATTTTAAAAGATTTACTGTGTTAAATCAATTAACACATTTGAGACCTTTGATAATGTAGCTTTTATTTTGTTCCATTATAAAAATTTTTGTGTGTGGTTGAATGCTTCGAGAGAATGAATTGTGGACGGAAAAGTATCGTCCGATGACTTTGGACAATCTTATTGGACTAGGACTGGAAGATAAAATACAACCATTAAGAGGATTTTTGGAAAAAAAGAATCTGCCGCATTTATTGTTTGTAGGTCCGCCCGGATCAGGGCGAACTTCGACAGCCTTAAGTTTATTACATGACTTATTTTTAGATTATTTCAGTTCCAACGTCGAAGAGATTAGTGCCACCGATTCAAAAGATTACATCCTGAAATATAAACGGAAATGGTACAATCTTGCACAGCAAGATTACAATCGGCAAGAATCCGGGTCTCCCGGACTAAATTTCATTCTAAAAAGCATCTTTCGAAATTTCCCAATGATGCGTACATTTTCTGATCTCCCTTTTCGGGTGCTTATCATTAAAAATGCAGATAGCCTTTCAATGGATATTCAACAGGCACTGCGTCGAACCTTAGAAAAGAGTTCACGGACCTGCCGATTTATTCTCATCTCTGAAAATCTCTCAAAAATCATTGCTCCAATCAGATCTCGCTTTGTGGTTTTGCACTTTAATCCATTAGAAGCGCCGCAGATTACAGCTATTTTACGTTATATCATTTCAATGGAAAAAATAGACATTGAAGAAGAAGCTCTTTCTGCCATCATCTATTTAGGCAGAGGAAATATGATCCGAACCATAAATATGCTCCAAGCGGTTGCTTCTGTCTTCGAAGGAAAGCCAATCGGTTCTGATTCAGTTTATCAAGTAAGTCAGCAATTTATCGATTTTAAAGTGAAACAAGTCATCGAATTTGCTCTAAATAAAAACTTCATTGATGCAAGAGAAAAATTACGTGAATTATTTCTTCAATATGGACTATCTGGAAAGCAAATATATGATAAAATTCGTCGAATAATGGTCAAATTCCCAATTCCTGAAGACTGGAAAGTCGTTATTTTCGAGTTAATGGGCGAATATGAAGTACGCATGCAAAAAGGGTCCAATGAAGAGATCCAATTAAGTGCATTTCTCACGCAACTGGGGGTGCTGCAACTTGGTTAGCCACGAACTAGTTTGGACCCAAAAATATGCGCCTAAAGATGAAAAAGATATTGTCGGAAACCCTTCGGCAGTCCAAGCCGTCAATGGCTACTTAATGAATTTTAGCCAAAAGGCTCCCACGAAAGATACAAAGTCGAATGCTATCATTTTGGTAGGGCCTCCTGGCACGGGAAAAACTGCCACTGTTTGTGTAATGGCTTCTAAATACGATTATGATCTACTGGAAATCAATGCAAGCGATGTTAGGAATGAAGAAGCAATAAGACGCAGAATTGGCGTTGCGGCAATGAAAAAATCAATGAATAAAAAGAGGACCCTAATCCTGGTTGATGAAGTCGATGGAATAAGTGGCGTTCAAGATCGCGGTGGCATCGGCGCCCTCCTTAAAATAATCAAAGAAACAAAAAACCCCATTATTTTGACTGCAAATGACTTAAACGACCAAAAGTTTAGTACCTTGAAACGGAATATCAGAGAAGTTAAATTCAAATCCATCCAGAAAGCAACCATTTTAAAGGTTTTACAAAAAATCTGTAAATTGGAACGTATTGAATATGATGATCAAGTTCTAGAGCAAATATCAGAAAATGCTGGAGGCGATTTGCGAGCTGCCGTGAATGACTTACAAAGCGTAGCTACTGGAAAAAAGACGCTTCAGATAGAGGATATTTCCAACCTCCATCAAATTCGTGATGAGGAAAAAACCATTTTTGAAGCGTTGCAGGCAATTTTTCATGATCAGAACATTGCGACCATTCAAAGAATTCTCTGGCAGGTTGATATTAGCACCCGCGACTTTGAATTACTCATGCAGCGCATAAATGAGATAATCCCAGAACATATGCAAGACCCTGAAGAATTGGCGAATGCCTTTCAAGCCTTATCGAACGCAGATATAGTGTGGGGCGAAATTCGGCGAAAAGCTGAAAAAGATGTATGGCGACTTTTCCCATACTTCTCATTAGAATTAGCTGCGGGCGTTTCTCTAGCACGGACTAAAACGCCCTACAAATTCGTCAACTATTATGCGATATTCCCACGATTTTTCTTTCAAAATATCGGGAAATTACGACGCGGCGATATGGCTGGAATTGGTGAAAAAATTAGAAATATAACGGGATTAAGCGTTTCTAATGCGATTGAAGAATATCTCCCCTTCTTAAGCATCATATTTCAGTACAACCCTACTATTGCTAAAAAAATTAGCGAATATTTTAATTTTGAAAAGAAAGAAGAGCAATTTCTAAAAAAATTTTGGAAATAAACTACTATTTTTAAAATATTTACATACGAGAAACTATTTCAACCTCAACGCGCTGGACTTCTTGAATTGATGAAATTGCAGTTTCCACTGGGTCTGTGCCACCCAAATCATCCGGCATGATCACCACTACCTTGAGGCATTTTAAACCGTAAGCGACGTCTTCCTCTGTTATTTTATGAATGCTGACTCCTTCTGGAAGAACTTCCTTGATTTTCTCCTGTAATTGCTCTAAATCCGTATCAATTTCCTCTGGAAGAACTCTCAATTGAACTAATACATCCGCCATTTTCTCATCACCCTTCATTTTTTATGGACCAACAAAATCACAGTTCGAGCAGCTATATGGACGAGCAAATTGCCGGCACCGCTCACAACGCCATATGGAAACACTACCGCAATTTGGACATACAAACTTCACGGCAAACTCTCTTGGAACCATGATTCTTCCACAACTTACGCAAATTGGCGTATTTACTATACTTCTGCTTTCTACCAATTAAATCGAATCTCCTATTGATAGGCTTAAAGATTTTCAGTTTTCTTTATGATATTTAACAATTTATTTGTAACTCATTACTCTCTTAAATTGAAATTAATTTTGTGAACTTCAATTTAGAATCTTTCGGAGAGCTTGAGTTTTATAAGATGTTAATATTTTTAAATTTAAAATTTTCCCCCGTAAGATAATATTCATTTGGAGAAATTAATGATTGGCAAGTTTATGAATTTAATGAATTAGAATTCCACTAAGAATTGCTATTCCAATTTGAATTATCTTAGGACTAAAGAGAACTCTTTTGATGAGATTCCCTTGCATATCCATATCACCAAATTCCTCTATTATTCTCGGAATTTTTTGTTTAATAATAGATGCAAAGAGTTCATCAAGCATTATATCCGGGACTGAATTTATAACTAACCGCATCAATTTCATTAACCTTAGTTCCCTTAAATAAAGTCTTTGCCATTCCTTTTGATAATTTTTCAACATATTTTCAGAAAAATCATTTTGGGTAATTGCTTCTGCCGCAATTTTTCCGGCGATTTTGGCACACAATCCTCCAAATACTACACCTCCGCCCGTTGTTGCTTTAACTTGTCCGACTGCATCCCCAATTCCCATAAAACCAGCCATATACGTTTTTTTAATTGGTCCCCCTAGAATGATCCAGCCACCGCCGCGCTTATATATTGTTCCATCTTTTAATTTCTTGGATGCTATCGGATGTTTTTTGATGAAATACTCAATATAATCTTTCGGTTTTCCGAAATTACTCCCAACAGCAACCCTTGCAGAACTATCCGATGTTGGAATGATATAAGCAAAAAATCCAGGTGCTATTTTCCTTCCTAAATAAATTTCGACAAAATCTTCGTCTATTCTTAAATTATTCATATCATATTGTACTGCTGGTACTATTCTGCTTCTGTACGGCGGTTGTAATCCTGCTTCTTTTATGAGTTTCGCCTTAACCCCTTCACCATCTATAACTACTTTGGTATCAATTCTTCTTGAAATCTTTCCTTCCTGTAACATCAATCCTGCTATTTTTCCCTTGTCCTTTATTAAAGAAGTGACTTTTGTATTTAAATGGACTTTTCCCCCTTGCTCTTGGACTTGATCTACCAAGAATTTATCGAATTTTGCTCTATCTACTACATATGCCTGATCTTGCTTTCGCTTGACCTCAAAAATATAACCTGACGGAGAATAAAATATTGACCCTTTCACTTTATGTTGAATACAATCATCTGGCACTTTTATTCCTAATTTTTTGAATCCACTTACGCTAATAAGACCCGCACAACTAATTGGCATCCCTATCGAACGATCTTTTTCAAAAATTTCGACCTCGTTACCCCTCCTTAAAATTTCCAAAGATGCAAACGCTGAGGCGGGTCCCCCTCCAATACAGGCAATATCTATCACGGATTCCTTAGTCAAGCTCCTTCATTCCTAAATCAAGTTTCGTTATTTGCGTAATAACTTTCTTCATTTGAAATTATTGATGAATATGTTTTAAGGTTTTTTCACTTTAATGCCCAAAAAAACCGAAAAGCTATAAAGGTTAGATAGTCCTTTTTTAATTGTCTGAAAATCAGTTAGAATGGTTGAAAAATATATGAAATTTCTTTTCCGGGGTACGATGGTTCACATTCTCTTACAAGAAAACGCTGAGATCTCAGAGATATACCAAGATCAAATGATACATCCCCCTGAAAAATTTAATATAGAAGTTCATTTAGATAAAAATCATAATATAGTTAGCGTCATTCTCCTAGATGTTGGCACAAGCACTGAAAATATAATCAGTGTTCTCAAAAATTTTATTATAAGATACAAAAATGAGGCGAAATTTCCAAATCTATCCGTCACTTTTGAAAATATTATCAAAGAATTGGCAAAACAAGAACCGCTGTATCCAAGAAACTTGTTCAGACTCGATATTGAATGATGCTATTTTTTGATTGAAAAAAACGGTTTTTAAGAAAAATTCTAAAAATCAGAATTCTCTTTATTATATGAAAATACTAATTGCCCATTAAAAATTAAGGAGTCATTAAATTGGAAGATGAAAATGAAGGTGAGGAACCAACAGTAGAAGCGGAAGTAAAAGTCGCAGAAGCTAAACAACGCGATGTGGGACGATCAATTGTTCGACTGGACTCCGAAACCTTTCAAAAGTTACAGATAAGAACTGGCGATATCGTTCGGATTAAGGGGAAAAACCGTATTACTGCAGCTATTGTATGGCCGGCCTATCCGGAAGATCAAAACCAGGAGATTATCCGAATGGATGGTCGACTACGAAAAAATGTGGGAGTCTCTATTGATGAAAAGGTAATCGTTTCTAAGGCAAATGAAAAAACAGCGCGCGAAATTCTGCTTGCACCCACAAACGTGAAAATAACTGCCGGCGATCCGTATGTGGAAAGTTTCATCAAAAGAAAATTGTTGAATTATCCGCTCACCCAAGGTGATGTTATTCATATCCCGATCGGAATCGCTCGAGAGGTACCATTTCAAATTATTCAGACAAAGCCAAAGGGGATTGTAATTGTAAAGCAAAATACCCTCCTGAGGGTAAGCGAAAATCCGAAAGAAGAGGTAGCCGGTGGAATACCTGTCATAAATTATGAAGATATCGGTGGATTAAAAACCGAAATTACACGAATCCGCGAAATGGTTGAACTTCCTTTGAAACATCCGGAACTCTTTAAAAAATTAGGAATCGATCCCCCCAAAGGGGTATTATTACGTGGGCCTCCCGGTTGTGGAAAAACACTCCTCGTTAGGGCGGTCGCGAATGAATCTGATGCATATTTTAAACCTATAAATGGTCCCGAAGTCATGAGTAAATTCTATGGCGAATCTGAGAAACGGATCCGCACTATTTTTGATGATGCCGAAAAAAGGGCTCCGAGCATTATTTTTATTGACGAATTAGATGCGATAGCTCCTAAGAGGGAAGAAGTAACAGGTGAAGTAGAGCGTCGAGTCGTTGCTCAATTACTAGCTCTTATGGATGGCTTGAAAGCACGTGGAAAAGTTGTTGTTATTGGTGCTACCAATAGACCCAATGCCCTCGACCCTGCTTTACGCCGCCCTGGACGGTTTGATCGCGAAATAGAGATAGGCGTCCCTGACAAAACTAGTCGTAAAGAAATTTTACAAATCCACACTCGCGGAATGCCGTTAACTGATGATGTAAATCTAGAAGCCTTAGCGTCAGTTGCTCATGGGTATGTAGGCGCTGACTTAGCAGCGCTGTGTCGAGAAGCTGCCATGAGCGCACTCCGACGATATTTACCCAAAATAAATGTAGAAGAAGAGGAAATCCCCACTGATGTACTGAATCAAATTGAAGTGCGCATGGAAGACTTTACCTCCGCCTTGAAAGAAGTTCAACCCTCCGCAATCCGTGAAGTATTAATTGAAATCCCAAATGTTAATTGGTCTGATATCGGCGGTCTAGATGATGTTAAACAAGAATTACGTGAATGCGTTGAATGGCCTCTTAAAGACCCTGAAAGCTTTAAAAGACTGGGTATTTCGCCCATTCGCGGGGTGCTGCTCGTAGGACCGTCAGGATGCGGTAAAACCCTATTAGCGCGTGCCATTGCCACAGAAAGCGAGGCCAACTTCATATCTATTAAGGGTCCCGAGATATTCTCAAAATGGGTAGGTGAATCCGAAAAGGCAATCCGTGAAGTCTTCCGTAAGGCAAGAGTTGCTGCCCCTGCTATCATATTTTTCGATGAAATAGATGCTATCGCACCTCTGCGTGGATCGGATCTCGGTGATTCCAATGTCAGTTCTCGAGTCATCAGCCAACTCCTCACCGAAATTGATGGCCTCGAAGCTCTCCACGATGTCGTTGTCATTGCCGCCACCAATCGCCCTGACCTTATCGATCGCGCGCTCCTTCGAGTTGGCCGATTCGACCGAATTATTTATGTAGATGCCCCCGAAACTGAAAGCCGCGTAAAAATTTTTGCGATATATACAAAAAACATGCCCTTAGACGACGATGTAGACCTTGAGTATCTTGCCAATATCACTAAGGACTTTGTCGGTGGTGATATTGAGGGTTCCTGTCGTGAAGCTGCGCTTTTAGCATTAAGAGAAGATCGCAGCGCTCAAAAAGTCTGTTTCCGACATTTCGACGAAGCTATTAAAAAGATTCTTCCTAGTGGTACTCCTGAAACCAAAAAATTGTTTGAAAAGAGAATTGAAAAACTTAAAAAAACCGCTTTAGATTCTCAACTCTACGGCTAATTCTATTTTAATTCCTTTTTAATTTCTTTTTAGGACAAATTTTTAAATGACAAAATAATAGTATGTATTGACTTTTATTGAGAGAATTTTCGATAAAAAATCATAACAATTTAGAATTTTCTTTCTTTTAAAATGATTTTCGCTCTTTAAGGTGTTCTTTTATTAAAAATTAAAAAATAAGGAAGGAAATGTTTGAAGGAAATAATATGGAGTTCTACACCACTTAAAAATTTAATCATATATGCTTTGGTCCGAAACAAAGGCGTTATGTCCGATGCTGAGTTATTGCGCCTCCTACAGAAGGATTATGAGGATTTGTCCGAAGTCAAACTCGGGCAGACTTTGATGCAGCTAGAAATTCCTGGGATAATTCATGTTTCTCGTATAACGAAAAACAAGAATAGAATTGAACTTACCAAAGATGGGCAAGAATTAGTAAAAGGTCCAAATCACAAAGAAACAAAGGAAAATAACTATTATTAACCGAGAGCGACACTAACACTCTTTCAATTCTTCCAGATTATAATCCAGATTTTGCCTCTTGCATCAAACGGCTTCCCCCTCCTTACCCTCATCCTAAATTCAGAAATTTATCTCAAATGATCATAGATTTAAATTAGCTTACTATATTTACATCTAGCAACATTAACCTAGAAAGTAAGAGGCTTTCAAAAATGTCAGAAGATATCGCCAATATTGATTATTTTATACGAGACCTAATAAACATCAACCCCACAATTATGGCAATTTCCTATATGAATGAGAACGGAAACATAATCTACCAGACTTCTAATTGGGATATCTCTCCAGACACTATTGGTGTATTAAACGCATGGCGTCAACAATCCTCTTCGATTGTCGTGCAAGGGGTAAAATACTCAGTTTTGCAGTGCACGCCAGAGCGATTAGTTTCCACTAATATATTAGGCCAGGGTCATATCGTTGCTGCGAGTGATAAAGGCCGAGTTCTTCTCGTTTATATTACCCCTGATGGCGGCGCTGGTCCTGCTTATATGGATGTAGCTCGAACTCTTACCCAAATAGCTGGCGGAGGCGCGCCCGGTGCGCCAGCTGCACGCGCTGCGCCCAGTGCACCTGCTGCGCCAAGTGCGCCGGCTATGCCCCAACCTTCATATCAACAACCCCAACAACCAGCCACACCACAATATCAAGCGCCACCTACCCGTCCTCAAGCAGAGGCTCCCGAATCGACAGCAAGACAGACCGTACCTAAAAGCTCTTGGACTTCCGCAACCCCTGATATAGATATGAAAAATATCATTTGGGAGGTTGAGGAATTCCGAAAATATGTGGAGCGCGGCGATTTTGCCACATTTTTACGAAATCTTATGACTGTTGGCGACCAAGTCAAAATTTGGGAAACTCTGAAGTTAATTCGCCATCTTAAATCCCTAATACAGTTGGAGTAAACCCCCTCGATTGAAAATTCTCCTAATCAAATGATTTTTCTTATGCAGTTGATTTAGAGTGAATCCGATTTCTTCAAATCAATCTCTTTTTATCAAGGAATCAATTCTCTATGAACCAATTGATCCCGAAACTGTCAGATGCGGCACTTGTGAACGCCGCTGTCTTATTGCGGAAGGGAAAACCGGATTTTGTAGAACTCGCATAAATCAAGAAGGCAAGTTATATTGCCTTACATATGGGAATATCAGTTCTATTTCAAATAATCCCATTGAAAAGAAACCTTTTTATCACTTTTTTCCAGGCACAATGACTTTAACCATTGGCACATGGAGTTGTAATTTCACCTGTCCATTCTGTCAAAATTGGGACATCAGCAAATTCTCTCCCCTTGAAAATCCGGCTAATTTTTTATCGGTTCCTGAGTTTCTAAAGTTATTACCAAAATATACGGCCCAGGGCACCAGTTTTAGTTTTAATGAGCCGACCCTTCTGCTTGAATACGCCCTCGATGTGATGCAATCGGCAGCCAATCTCCCCTATTACCACACCTATGTGACCAACATGTATATGACAGAGGAGGCACTCCGGTTGCTGATTGAGAATGGTTGTCGGGCGTTTTGCGCAAATATGAAAGGGGACCATGCCTTCTACCAAAAGTTTTGTACCACCGATGACCGGTTCGTTTGGCGAAATTTGCAATTAGCCCGAGAACTAGGTGCGCACATCGAGGTTGTGACCCTAGTAATTCCGCGAGAAAATGACAGTGATGAAACTCTTCGAGAAATTGCGCACAACATCCAAACACGTCTGGGCGAAAATACTCCTTGGCACTGCAACCAGTATTATCCCGCGTACCAAGCTGAAGAAATAGGCATGGCGAATTATCGAACGCCTGTGGAAACTTTGGAAAAAGCTTACAAGATTGGGAAAGACGAGGGTCTTAAGTTTGTTTATGTTGGGAATGTGCATAGGCATCCGTTAGAAAATACTTATTGTCCTGCCTGTGGGACGATTTTAATTGAACGGACAATATTGGGTGTCAGTAAAAATCATTTGAAAAGTGATAATTCCTGCCCCAACTGCGGGGAAGTGATTCCAATAATTTCCAAAAATAGAGAAACCTAACTCATCGCTGGTTTCTTCTTAGTTCGCCCCTCAATCCAATATCTTGTTTTCACCTTTTCCAAAAGCTTGCGAATTTTTATCAGCCTCTTAAGATATTCACTTTGAATAGCCTCTGGAACGATAGGAATCTCTCGCTTTTCCTTAATAATTCTCTTGATTTTTTCAATTTTGAGTGGAATGGTCCTAAATTGTTTTTCAGGAATTACTTGACCAATAAGACTTTGAAACGCAGCTTGCCAACTGTTGATCCATGGTTGAGTAAGTTTCCCCCCTGTATAACTTACTTTAGTCCGTTCCAGCTTAATACAGTCATAGGGACACGCCTGTTCGCAACTACCGCAAAATAGACAAAATTCGTCATTGACTGCTATTTTTTCTTTCGGATCCTTTGGCAGATACCAACAATTCGAAGGGCAAACTTTTATGCAGGCCTTGCACCCACTGGGATCACATTTATCTAGGTTCTGTAGTGTTATTTTGCCCTCAAGGAATTTCTCAAGTTTGATGGCTTCCACCGGGCAGCGCACACACCAGCCACAAGCAATGCATTTTTCCTCGTCTATTTTTGCGATGCCCTCAATTTTCGGTTCCTTAATGGTTCGTTTTACCTTTGAATCACAGGTAATTTTGAATACTTCCGTGGGACAAATCTTTTCACAAAGACCACAGTAATCGCATTTCTTCTCATTTATCCGTAAATTTTTCCCGGGAAAGGGACGTAAAGGCTCTGGGGTCGCCTCATCTATTTCTATTGCATCACAAAATTCTTTGCATAACATGCAATAGCAGCATTTCTTTTCATCAATTTCAATTGTTCCTGAAATCCCCTCCGGAATTTCGCCTCGAGCCCGCCCCGGATATTTCACCAAATTCTCCTTCTTCTGGAGTTTTAAATCCACTCCAATTGCATCGGTCGGGCACACCAATTCACAATATCTACAAGGGATACATTTTTCTTCATCCACCCCTATTTTAAACTCGAATTTAGGGTATTCGGGGAGTTTTTTAATCGAAGTCTCATTGAATTTGAAATCTATTGCATTAACCGGGCAAACCACGGCACATAATCCACAAAATACGCATTTCTCTAAATCGAATAGCACATAAGGAGCGGTTCGCGGGGCACCTCGGGATTCCAACGCCGTTGCAATCTCATGCACTGGTCCCAATTCAATTGCCTTGGTCGGACAAATCGTTGGGCAAATCCCACAACCCGTGCAAGTATTTGTTAAGTAGAGCAATTCTTTCCCAAGATTCGGACTTTTCCACCGTAGAACAATATCTTGGTTCTCCAACACATCCATTGACTTTTCGATGCCATTACTTGCCATTTTCTTAACCCTATTTTCTCTATTTTACAGCATTCGTTTGATGTATTAAGTTTTTTCTGAAATAGATGTTATAAACCAAAAATAATATTCGGCGGAACAGAATGCTGAACTTTCTTCAGGAGAGTAATTGGTTGATCAACTCAAAAATCGTTTAATATGCGTCTCGATAGTCTCGTAGGACTGCGCCCCAAGTAGTGTATTTACCACCTGCCCATTCTTAAAAAAGAGCATTAACGGAATTGATCGAATTTGGAATTGATTTGAAATTTTTGGGGCAAAATCCACATTAATCCTTCCAAAAAGAATATTCTGGTGAATTCCTGCCAATTGTTCAAAAATTGGCTCCAACATTTTGCATGGTCCACACCAGTCAGCATAGCAATCCACAAGCACTCTCGCATTCTTTTGCACTACCTCCCAAAAGTTCGATTCATTCAAAATTACAGGTCTTCCTCCTGTTTCTATATTTAACTTTGGTTTCGCTCCTTGTTCTGACCCCTTCATCAGCTTCTCCAATTTTTTTCGGCGAATTTTTTCCAATTCCTCATCGATTTCATTTTCACGTCCCATAAGGTATAATGATTTAACTATGTTCAAAAATATAATGGCAATCCTTTAATTTGTACGATATCAAACTTATTTTGCTCGAATTGGAGGTAAAGAAAATGAGTAAAAAATACGCGAAGAATATCGTGAAAGGCGTTAAAACCGTGCGGGCACTCCCGTTTCATAAACCCGATGTGTTTTTTTATCCGATTTTGATGGGCAAAGATCGGGTTCCGGATGCGAAAATATGGGCATATTATTTTTTTCTGCATATTACTGAAGATTTAGCAAAAAATCCAGAGATATCTTGGGCAGATCGCCATCGTCATCCAGAAGGGAGCGATGAAACCTATCTCATTATTGGAGATTCAGACGCGATCACCGTGGAAGTGACCATAGGAAACAATGAAGAGATGGAAACCTATGAAGTTACGAGTCCCGGCGCAGTTTTTATTCCTGCAGGAATAAGTCATAGCATTAAACCTATTCGCATGACGCCTGGAAAATGTGGCGGCATTTTAGCCATCGTTACAAATGGGGAATACATCTGTCTTCCACCGGAATAATGTTTAATACAATAAAAATTAATTTTAGTTTACCAATTCTCTAGGTGATTAAAATGCCACTATTAAAAGACTTTAATTCGGAACAAGAAGCAATCATAGAATTAGCAAAAATGATGTTAGTTTCTGCAAGGACTGCTCCAAAATCGAAAGGATTGGATAGTATTCATACTGCTATTGTCACGGGCAAAGAAAAAACCAGTATTGCTGAGAAAATGAAATCGTATGCGCAGCAAAAGGGCGATAACTGGTATAGAGACGCTAAAAATATTGAGGATTCCTCGGCGGTTATTTTAATTGGCGTCGAAGGCATTCCTATCGATTTAATCAATTGCGGATTGTGCGGATTCAGTACGTGTGAAGAACTTTTAGAAGCTCGAAATCAATCAGAACAACCCCCTTGCTGCACCTTCAAACTCATGGATTTAGGGATTGCACTGGGTTCTGCAGCAAAAACTGCTTCTATTCACAATGTGGATTGCCGTATCATGTATCGCCCCGGGAAAGCTGCCAAAGAACTCGGTTATCTCCAAGATGTCGATGTCCTTATAGCTATTCCGCTTTCTGCCACTGGAAAATCGATTTATTTCGATAGGTAACTGAAACAAAAACCTTTATTTTCTCGATGATAAATTGATATAACTTAAGACGATACCTATTGATTTTTTTGTAGAGGCTTTAAAAATGAGTAAAGAGAAAATGATCGAAATTTTGGAAAATGCTACCAAACCGGGGTTGCCTTCGATTGTAATTAATACTCCTGATTATATCTATTGTCTCATAGCCAACGATGCGGAACTATCAACATGGAAAGAAGCCTCCCTAACTCTCTCAGACTCTTCCCTTGAAGAAAAAGATATTCCAGCTGGTAAAGCCCTGATGCTGCTCATTGAAGAAATAACGCGCAGCTTACCGACTTACGATTCCGCCTTACCCATTGCCAAGAATGAAGGTGAAATTGGCGAACTCATTGAAAAACTGAAATCTTCCTAATGCCCCTTCAAAAGGTTTTTTTATTAATTAATTCAGGTTATTTTAAAAAAAGAAAATCCTTTTTCTTCAATTACCGCTGATTACGAGCCCCATTTCAAAAATTATTTCAAAAAATCTTATAAAAGGGATTTATCGGTGGGTTTCCTTGGCCTACCTTCAAAATATCTGGAAAAATCATGTCTATATACTGCTCTGCATGATCTACTGACTCACACACATCGTATTTTTGGGCGAGATTTGCAGTAATAGCAGCTGATAAAACACACCCTGTTCCATGTCGAGTCTCTCCTTGAATTCTGGGCTTCTTAAAAATTCTCTGCGTTTCGTCCTGTAAAAACA
>Ga0315279_10005019_pt1 | contig 17413 bp, 11 predicted proteins | sample YL17G06_20_MG_FD_203694 | JGI IMG/M metagenome (GOLD analysis project Ga0315279, IMG submission 203694) | Sediment microbial communities from Yellowstone Lake, YNP, Wyoming, USA - YL17G06_20 | ecosystem: Environmental > Aquatic > Freshwater > Lake > Sediment | place: USA: Wyoming | collected... | reverse complement strand
GCATGCACATCCCGGCCAGGCGCGGTTCGACGATGCCGGTCTTCCGCGACGTGCTGATCGACATAGGCGACGAGCAGTCGCTCGAGCAGTCGCTCAGCACGTTCGGCGCGCACATCCAGCGGATGCGGCACATCCTGAGCAAGGCGGACTCCGGCAGCCTGGTGCTGCTGGACGAGCTCGGCAGCGGCACGGACCCTGACGAGGGCGGCGCGATCGGCCAGGCGATACTCGACGAACTGCTCGAGCTGCGATGCCTCGCGATGGTCACCACGCACCTCAGCGTGCTCAAGGCGTACGCGTTCAACCACGAGCGAGTGGACAACGCCTCGGTCGAGTTCGACACGAAGACCATGTCGCCCACGTACCACCTGCTTATCGGCACGCCGGGCGAGAGCCACGCCATCGCGGTGGCAAAGCGGCTGGGGATGAGCAAGCGCGTCGTCGCGGCCGCGAGGCAACACCTGGACTCCACCGGCAAGCAGTTCCGCAAGGCCATTCGCGCCACGGGCCAGGCACGGCAGGTTGCCGAGGAGGCCCGCTCGCAGGCCCAGCAGGCCGAACTGGCCGCCAAAACCCAGCAGGAGACTTACGAGTCCAAGCTGGCCGACCTCCACCGGCTCCAGCGCGAGTTCGAGACCTGGCTGGCGTCGTTGGGCGAGCTTCGGCCCGGCGATGAGGTGGCGGTTCCATCGCTGGCCAAGCCAGGCCGGCTCGTGCGGCTGGAACTCCACCGGCAGATTGCCGTGGTCGAGACGGAAAACTCCGTGCAGGTCGAGGTGCCCCTCAAGCAGCTCATGCCGGACCTCGGCCAGCAGGCGGTGCGCGAGCAGATCGCCGCCCTGCGCCAGCAGATCCTCGACCAGGCCAGCCAGACCGAGGCGATCCGTAGCGAGGCCCAGCACGTCCGCGAGGAATATCACCGCTCGCTCCAGCAGCAGAAGCTCCGCGCGCGGCAGTTCGACACCTGGCTTGGCGCGATCGCCCGGATGAAGGTCGGCGACGAGGTGACGATAGCCCAGAAGCCCGGCAGGGGCGTGCTGAAACAGGCCGACCTGGTCGGCCTGCGGGTCACCGTCGAGACGCCCGAGGGCGACATTACCGTGTCGATCCAGGACATCTTCCCGCAGACAGGCCCGTGGGCGCAGCGGCCCCACGAGGCGCACGGCGGGCCGGATGAGTTTCGCCAAGCCCGGCGGCGCGGAGAGAGAACCGACGAACGCCCAGGCCAGCGGGGCAGGCAGGGACGGGATGATCTGGCCGGCGGTTCGACCGCGAGCTCCCCGCCGAGGGGCAGGCAGGGCGGACAGGGGCAGCAGCGCCAGCCCCAAAACGCCCAGGCCCCGCAAGGACGCCAGGCCCCCGGCGAGCGTGTGCCCAAAGAGGCCCCCAATCGACCCATGGACCGGGTCAACGTCGCCGGCCGGGCCGCCGAGGCGAAGATCAAGGCCCTGCTGGCGCTCGAACCAGGCCAGCAGGTCTACGTCGTGCCGTTCCACAAGCGGGCCACTCTCATCCGCATCCAGGCCGACAAGGAACTGGCCGTCGTGCAGTCCGGCATCTTCGAGATGCAGATACCGCTGGTCGACCTCGAACCGCTCCAGGCCCCGCCGCCCGCCGCCAAGCCGCGAAAGAAACCCCCTGAAAAAAAGCCCGCCGGGCAGGGCGGGCAAGGCGAGCCCGGTGAAAAAACGCCACCCGCCGCCGAAAGCCCCCAGGTTGCGGACCATACGGAATCGTCCGAGCAAACCCAGGACGATGAAGAACAACCCGACGCCGCCGAGCGGCCTGTGAGCTTCCAGGCCGACGACGTCTTAAACTCGCAAAAGGACGTTATCGACCTCAACGCCCGACCTGCTCCCGACCAGCCGCCACCGCCGTCGCCTCGGTCCGACAGGGCATAGGATCGCGTCGAGTGCCGGCGTTTCATCGGAAAGGTGATCGACCTATGAGGCTGCGGATCGTCCATCGAGTGCTGGGGCTGATTGCCGCCCCCGTGATGATAGTCACAGCCATCTGCGGGATGCTTTTGCTGTACCGAACGACCGGGTTGTACGAACTCGACGGCGAGTTCCACCAGACCGTCGAGCACCTGCACAACTACGAGATCATAGCGCCCTACGTCGGCACGCCGGCGGCATTGCTGATGATCGCCATGGCCTGCACCGGCCTGGCACTCATGCTGCAAGTCTACGTCCGACGACACAAGCGGTGAACGCGGCGCCGCTCCACCAACCATCCGCCTGCAACAAACGCGAGAAGCCGCCGGGCGCCGTGGAGCATCCGGCGGCTTCTTGAGCATAGGGGCAGGGCGGCGTCTTCCTACTGCCAGTAGTAGTTCCACGTATAGTTCAGTTCCACGGCCTTGTCGGCGCCCGGCTCCAGCTTCAGCTTCCATTCGATCTTGCCGACGCCGTTGAAATGGTTCCACCAGTATGGCCAGTTGTACCATCCCCACCAGGACGGCTGCGATGCGCCTGGCGAGTACTGCCCGTCCTCGAAGAGGTTTACCATGGAGACGCTGCCGTCGTGGTCGGCCTTGCCAACGTTGCCCAGGACATATCGCGTCACTTCCAGGTCGATCGCCTCGGTGCGGTAGTTGGTGAGCTTGAGCACGCCGGCAAGGTCCACCCGCATGAACTGGTTTTTCTGCCACTGGACGGCATTGGGCACGCGGTCAGTTTCCTTGTCGGTCTTCTTGACGCCCACATCCACGGCGGTCGTGATGGCCAGGTCCGTTTCGGCGCCCTTGGCGGTGTAGGTCATCATTCCCTGGGCCAGGACCTGGTTGTCGCGAATGATCAGGGCCGGGGCCGTGGTCAGCGGGAAGGCGCTCTTGTTGTTCAGGCGAATCTTGTGCATGACCGTGGGCCTGGCCATCAGGCGGGCAAGTTCGTTCTGCTGATTGCCCCCCAACTGCCGCCAGACTTCCGGCGGCGGCGTGAACGGGATATCCAGCGTGTAGACGTCCTTGTATGTAAGCGTGAACTCCTGGACGGGGATGACCATCCGCTGGCCCTTCTTGAGCGATACGTGCTTCACGGTGAAGATGAAGAGGTCCTCAGTGCCCTGCGAGCCTGCGATCTCGGGCCCCAGATCAGCCGCCGGCGCGGCCGCCGCCCGGCTGCGAGACTCCAAATAGCCGGCTGTGTTGCTCGCCACCTGGCTCATCATCGAATTGGACATGTACTGCCGCCCTGACGAGTCGGGGCGGAAGTACTGTGACAACTGCGCCAGCGTCTGCTGAAGCGCCATGGGGTCGATCTGATCGGCAAAGGCGAACGTAGGCACGCCGATGACAAGGTTGGCCGTCACGTCGTCCAGGTCCGTCAACTCGTTGATCAGCGTGGCCTGGAGCTTGACGACGGCGCCGCCCTTGCCGTCGATGACGACCTTGTAGCTGGGAATCCACCGCAGGCCGCGCTGAAGGTAGAACAGGCCCACGTCGGCGGTCTTCTCCGCTTTGCCGCCGGGCCAATCCAGCTTGAGCGTCAGCAGGTTGCGGAACTCCTCGTTGGCCGACATGCCCTTGGGCTCGCCCTTGAACGTCACGTCCATAATACGCTCGATCTGCACGACCTTGGTGCCCTCAGCCGTCTTGAGCAGTACCACGTTGCCCTTCTGCGGCAGCATCTCCGGGGAGTTGGGCGGACTGGTGTCCTCCAGTTCCTTGGACGAGCGCACGGGCACGCCCACGATGGTGGCGGGGTAGCTTATCGGCGCGGCCTCGCGCCCGACGGGGACCTCGGTGATGACGGCCTGGGCGCCGATATTGCCCTCGATCAGTTCGCGGACGCTCAGGCTCGTCCGCTCCACGAGCACCTTTCGCTGGCTGGCAACCACGGCCGAGAGCTTGACGTTCTTGTCGGCCGAGAACGGCCAGAACGTTCCCAGCACCGGCGTGGGCAGGTAGTCCATCAGCACGTTGCCTGCCTCGTCGGTGGGCATCTTGCCCTGGTGCATTGCGAAGACATGACCATCCTTGAAGATGGTGATCTCCTTGACCGGCATTCTGGCCAGGGCCGAAAGCGGCGCCGCCTTATCAGACAGCGCGGGACATGCCAGAAGGGCCAGGGCTGCCGCGGCAATGAGAACGCGTGTTGTAGACATAAGAAGCTCCTTATCAGGGGTCATTGGTTTTCCTGCACAATTCCTCAGACGATCAAATGGCTTGATGGTTCCCGTTTTTTTTTTTGGGGGGGGCGAAGAGGCCTTGGTTTGGAGCTTAACGGCCCATCGACCCGCAAGACCAGACGGAAAGGACAAACCGCCGCGATAGGCCGGCCGGACCCGTGGGCGGCGGGCCGGGCAAGCGCCCGCGTTTTTCAGCACCCCCACAGCACCGTCATCGGGGTTACAATAAGGGAGTATGCATGTGTCTGATAACTCTTGCGATCAAAGTCATAAGGCAGGACCATCATGGGCATGAGGATCAGCGTAAGCGTAATCGGACTGGCTTTCTTGCTCTTGGCCGAGGCGGCGGCCGTGGGGGCAGGACAGGATGCCGCCCCGGCTGCCAATGGCGGCCTGGACCTGCGGGCCGAGTGGAAAAGCCAGTTCAACCAGCTTGCCGGTGAACTCAAGTCCCGCGGCTCGGCCCAGGCCCAGTTGGCGGCCTCGCAAGCGTATGATCCTTCGGCGACCATCCTTGCCGACGACCGGGACCCGTTGGATGTTGTTCTTCGTCGCACGGCGGCGCTGCTGGCGGATCTCGGCCCGGCCGGGCAGGGCCGGGCGGCGCTGGACGAGGCGGGGCGGCAACTCGAGGCATTGCGAACGCGGGCGGCGTCGGTCGCGCCTGCCGACGCGGCGGGGCGCTACGACATTTACGAGCAGTTCTGCCGCCTGCGCCGGCGGATCGCATTTGGCAACCCGCTGCTGGACTTCGATAAGCTGCTGCTGGTTCGGCGTCACGACGCGGGGGGCGTCATCCACATGTGCGACCAGTACTACGGCTTCAACGCCCGGCCGGGCGGTTCGCTGCTGGTTCTGGATGGGCCGTTCAGCGAAAGCCCGCGCGCTACCGACCCCTTGGCGGGCAAGACCGTCGAGGCCGGCCGGCTGGCCGGGCGGGCGCTCGAGGGCGGGTCGTTCCTCTCGCCCGAGCTTTCGTTCGACGGGCGGACGGTCTTCTTCGCCTGGACGGCCTGCAAGGGCAAGAACCTCGAGTGGTCGCCGGACGCGAGCTATCACGTGTTCAGGCTGGACCTCGACGGAGGCAGGCTTACGCAGCTTACCGACGGTCCGACGGACGATTTTGACCCGTGCCTGCTTCCGGACGGGCGGGTGGTGCTGGTCTCCGAGAGGCGGGGCGGCTACCTGCGCTGCGGGCGGCACTGCCCGACGTACACCATGTTCGTCATGAATGCCGACGGCGGCGGCATCGAGTGCCTCAGCTTCCACGAGACGCACGAGTGGCACCCGAGCGTCGCAAACGACGGGCGGATCGTCTACACGCGGTGGGACTACGTCGACCGCGACACGAACGTCGCCCATCACATCTGGCTGTGCTACCCGGACGGGCGCGACCCGAGGTCGTTCCACGGCAATTACCCGCTGCTGCGCGAGACCAGGCCATGGATGGAGATGAGCATCCGCGCCATTCCGGGCTCGTCCAAGTTCGTCGCGACCGCCGCCGCGCACCACGGGCACGCGTTCGGATCGCTGGTGGTCATAGACCAGAACGGCGAGGACGACGGCGCGATGGCGCAGGTCCGCCGGCTGACGCCCGACGCCCCGCTGCCCGAGGCCGAGGGCCCGTGGGCCAAGAACAACGCCTACGCGACGGCCTGGCCGCTGAGCGAGAAGTATTACCTGGCCGCGTACGACCCGGCCGGCAAGAACCAAGGCATATACCTGGTCGATTGCTTCGGGAATCGCGATTTGATCTGGCGCGACGCGTCCATCGCCTGCCTGGACCCGATCCCGCTTCGCGCCCGCCCGACGCCGCCGGTAATCCCGCCGCAGGCGACCGCGCCGGCAGTGGAAGCCGCGGGCGACGGATACGGCATCGTGGCGCTCATGAACGTTTACGACAGCGACTTCGCCTGGCCCGCCGACGCGAAAGTGACCCACCTGCGGATAATCCAGGTGCTGCCCAAGACCACGGCGCCGCCCAACGTGCCGCGAATCGGCGTGGCCATGCAAACCAACGCCCGCGCCGTGCTTGGCACCGTGCCCGTCGAGGCCGACGGCAGTTGCCACTTCCGCATGCCGACCGGCAAGTGCGTGTACTTCCAGGCCCTGGACGCCAACGGCATCGCCGTGCAGTCGATGAGGTCCGCCACGTACGTCCAGCCGGGACGGGTGCTGAGCTGCCAGGGCTGCCACGAACCCAAGCACAGCGGCCCGCCGGCAGGTTCGGCCGTGCCGCTGGCGATGCGCCGCGCGCCTTCGGAAATCCTACCCGAGTGCGAAGGCGCCAACCCGTTCAGCTACGTCCGCCTGGTCCAGCCGGTACTGGACCGCAACTGCGTGGACTGCCACCGCAAGGATAAGGCGTTGGACCTTTCCTCGACGCCGACCAAGCGCGGCTTCACGGCGTCGTATGAGAACCTCGCGACGAAGTACGGCTCGTTCTACGACGTGGCGAACGGATCGATCAAGCGAGGCCCCCGCGGCGGCACCAGGTCGGTGCCGGGGCAGTTCGGCGCCCGCGCGGCCAAGCTGACGGGCTACCTCACGGAGAAGCATTACGGCGTCAAGCTGTCGGCCGAGGAACTCCGGCGAATTACCCTCTGGCTGGACTGCAACAGCGAGTTCCTGGGCGCTTACGAGGACCCCCAGGCCCAGGCGCGCGGCGAGATAGTCAAGCCGGCGCTCGAGTGACGCTTCCGGGCTGATTACGATAAGAGGAAACCCGATGTCCGCTATCGACGTGGCCTGGGCTCGCCGGCAGTTTCCGGCGCTGGATCAGAAGATTGAAGGCCGGCCGGTCGTATTCTTCGACGGCCCCGGCGGCACGCAGGTGCCCCGGCGGGTCATCGACGCCATGGCTGACTACCTCGCCAAGTCCAACGCCAACACGCACGGCGAGTTCGCAACCAGCGCGCGGACCGACGAGATGATCGCGCGGGCCCGCGCGGCCATGGCTGACCTTTTCGGCTGCGATTGCGACGAGGTCGTCTTCGGCGCGAACATGACGAGCCTTACCTTCGCGATGAGCCGGGTGATCGGGCGGGAACTGAAAAAGGGCGACGAGATCGTGGTGACGCTCCTGGATCACGACGCGAACTATGCGCCGTGGCATGCGCTGGCCGAGCGAGGCGTCGTTGTGCGGGCCGCCGGCGTGAACGTCGCCGACTGCACGCTCGACATGGACGACCTGCGGCACAAGATCGGCCCGGCAACACGGCTCGTGGCTGTCGGCTATGCGTCCAACGCGGTCGGCACGATCAACGACGTGGCCGAGGTGTGCAGGTTGGCCCACGCCGTCGGAGCGATGTGCTACGTGGACGCGGTCCATTACGCGCCTCACGGGCCCATCGACGTGCGGGCCCTGGATTGCGACTTCATGGTCTGCTCGCCGTACAAGTTCTTCGGGCCCCACGCCGGGGTGCTGTACGGCAAGCGCGAGCACCTGGCAAGGCTGAGGCCTTACAAGGTTCGCCCCGCGGGCGACGAGGTACCGGACTGCTGGGAGACCGGCACGCAGAACCACGAGGGGCTGGCCGGCGTTGCCGCGGCGATCGACTACCTTGCCGAGCTCGGCGTCCGCTCGGCCGGTCCCGGCCGGACGCCCGCGAGCCGGCGCGAGGCGCTTTTGTCGGCGATGTCCGCCATCAGCCAATACGAGTCGCGGCTTGCGGCCGGGCTCATCAGCGGGCTGCTGGCGATTCCGGGCCTGGCGTTCTACGGCATAACCGACGCGAAACGGGCCCCATGGCGCACGCCGACGGTGTCGGTGCGGATCGCGGGGCACAGCCCGCGCGAGCTGTCGCGCCGCCTGGCCGGACGCGGGATATTCGTGTGGGACGGCAATTATTACGCGATCAATCTGACCGACCTGCTGGGCGTGGAGGAAACCGGCGGCATGCTCCGGATCGGCCTGGCCCACTACAACACGCCCGAGGAAGTGGATCGCCTGCTGGAGGCGCTTGGAGAGGTCGTTTCGAGCACGAAAGCCTGAACAAGGTCAAACGATAGATAAGCACCAAATCACAAGCACCAAAACCTGCCTGCCGGCAGGCAGGTTTGGAACTTGGTCTTCTATTCCGGCTCTCGCCAGCCTTCCTGGCCGATGAGTTTCACGAACCTCACCGGGCAGACTTCGCGGCGGGTGAACGCGTCTCCGCTTCGCTGGATGACGACGATCATCTGCTCGTGGCGGTCGCCGATCGGCAGGACTATCCGCCCGCCGTCGGCGATCTGGTCGAGCCAGCTCTTCGGCACGTCCGGTGCGGCGGCGCCGCAGATGATGCCGTCGAACGGCGCCTCCTCCGGCAGGCCCAGCGTGCCGTCGGCGGTGCAGACGGTGACGTTGTCCGCCCCGATGCCCGCGAGGGCGTCGATGGCCTGCTCGGTCAGTTCGTTGATCCGCTCGACCGCGTAGACGTGCGAGGCCAACCGCGACAGTATCGCCGTCTGGTAGCCGCTGCCGGCCCCGACGTCCAGCACGCGATGGCCAGGCCGGCAGCGAAGCTCGCGGACCATCAGCGCCACCACAAGCGGCTGGCTTATCGTCTGGCCATGACCGATCGGCAGCGGGTGATCGTCGTACGCCTCGGCCAGGCAGGACTCGGGAAGGAACCGCTCCCGGGGTATTTCCATGAAGGCGCGCAAGACCGCCTCGTCGGTGATCCCGCGCGGGCGGAGGTCGCGCTGGACCATTTGCAGCCGCCGGGCAAGCCATTTGTCTTCCGTGGTTTCCATGACGCCTCTGATGTATTATACCTTCGTCCGCCACGAGAGGCGACTGGCGGCTTGGCCCGAGCCGGTTGCGTTGCGGATGTTTGTAGTGTGCCCGCCTGCCCTCCGTAGCCTTGGCGAAGGAGGGTAAGGGCATCTTCGGGACAATAACGCCTTACGGCGTCACTACGAACCAAAGGAAATCGATCATGGCCCGACCTCAACTTGTCACGCTGCTCACCGACTTCGGCTCGTCTGACGGATACGTCGGCGCGGTAAAGGGGGCTATCCTCTCGGTCTGCCCCCGAGCGCAGATCGTCGACATGTCCCACGACGTGCCCGCCCACGACATACTGGCCGGGGCGCTTGCCCTTTCGGCCGCGGCGCCGCACTTCCCGCCTGATACGCTGCACGTTGTCATAATCGACCCTACCGTCGGGACCGACCGGAAGATCCTCGTCGGGCGCTTCGGCCAGCAGGTGTACCTCTTCCCCGACAACGGCGTGATAACGCTCATCGTCGAACGCTTCCAGGCCGAGTCGCTGAACGTCGTCCTGCCACCCGCGCCCGTCGCGGCCAGGCCGGCGTCCATGACGTTCCACGGGCGGGACATATTCGCGCCCATCGCCGGGCGGATCCTTATGGGCCAGGACATTCGCAAGTTCGGCCCACAACCGGCGTCGTACACGCTGCTTGAGATTCCGCCGGCCGCCCAGGACGAAACCCGGATCATCGGCCAGGTCATACACGTTGACCGGTTCGGCAACCTCGTGACGAACATCCCAGCCGCCGCGGTCTTGCAGAAGTGGCCCAACATCGAGACCGTGCACGCCACCTGCGCCGGCCGGGACGCCGGGCGGTTCGCGGCCACCTATGCCTTCGCGGCCGAGGCGGCCCCGCTGGTGCTGTTCGACTCGTCAGGCCGGGTGGAACTGGCCGTCAACCGCGGCCGGGCCTGTGACCTGCTCGCCGCGGACGTGGGATCGCCGGTGATTCTGAGGGCGGATTGATTGCGGATTGCGTCCCGGCGCGCCGGGAGCGGATTGCGGATTAACCGCAGAGACGCAGAGGCACAGAGGTCAAAAGAAGAAGAAGAGTATTGCGGACTGTCTGCTCTCCGATAACACAAGGGCCCCGGCACCCAGTTCGGGGCACCGCGTACCGTGATGGCGTCATTGGCGGGTGTCGTGGTTGATGGTTGGCGAAGGAAGAAGCTATGCCCGTTGGAACTGACAATCGGAAGCCAGGTCCGCCTGACGGTCTGCCTCGTATTGCGGGCCTGTTGGTGGCCTCGGCGGCGGCGGGGGAGGGCAAGACCGTCGTCGCCTCCGCCATCGCCCGCAGCCTGCGGCTGGATGGGCGCAACGTGGAGGTCTTTTTGCCCGTCGCCACCGGGTGCCGGCCTGACCGCGATGGCCTGGTGAGCGACTCAGCCGACATGCTGGCGGCGTGGTCCGAGAGCCGCCAGACGCTGGCGGAGATTTCCCCCGTGCGCCTGGCCTCGCCGGTCGTCCCGGCGATCGCTTCGGCGATAGGCGGTCCGGCCGTGGACATCGGCGTCGTCTTCGACGCCTGGCGTCGTCTGGCGGCCCGGGCCGAGTGTGTCATCGTCGAGGCGCCCGGCTCTATCATCTGCCCGATCACCGAAGATTTCTCGACGCTGAACCTGGCTGAGTGCCTTGGGCTTCCCGTCGTGCTGGTGGTGCGGGCGGAGGTTGGCTCGCTGGAGCGGGCGCTGCTGGCGGCGCAGGCGGCGCGGTCCGCCGGCCTGGTGCTGGCGGGGTGCGTCTTGAACCGCTACCGCGCCGACAGCGTCAGCGACGAGCCTGTCGAGGACACGCTCCGCGGCCTGCCCGGCCTGCTGGAAAGGCTCGCGGGCCTCAAGACGCTGGCCCTGGTTCCCGACGACCCGGCCAACGACGTCCGTGCCGCGCGGCTGGCCAAGAGCGCCCGGTTCGCCATCGACCAGGTCCCGTGGGGAGATATCATGGGCCAGGGCCGGGCCGCTCGGGGCGAATGATACGCATTCCGATTAGTTCTCGCGCCTTGTGGCAGGCGCGAGGCAGGGGACTGGCTTCCCCAAGGGATGCCTGTCCCCGCTGTTGGTCGAGGGACGTTCAAACAGCGGGGACAGGCACCTTCGCGGCGAGAAGCATGCCGCTACGGAGCCAGTCCCCTCCCCCCGCCCTTCGTCGAACAGAGCTTCATGTCCGCAGGAGAATCTACTGAAATGCGTATGACTCTCTCGCGGAATGCGGGGCCCTTGAAGTTCGTCTGCGGGGATCGAGAGAAAGCTCCTGCCAGACCGCGATGAATCTAGTTCGGCGCTGTCGGCGCCGATGCGGCTTTCGCCTGGCTCGTGGCCGGCCTGGCCAGACGCCTGCCCATCAGCACGGCTGCGCGGGCGCCGAGTGTGTCGATCCGGCGCAGTTCCATTGGGCGGAGGCGCTGGGCGCTTTCGGGCGGAAGGGCGTCGTTGAGCCGCCAGGCCTCGACGAGCTGCTCGACGGCCTTGCCGGGCAGGTTGGCGCTGAGGAAGTTGGCGGCGCAGGCGACCCGCAGCCGGGCGCTCTTGGGGTTGAGGGTGACTGCCTTGGCGAAGTTGCCCACGCCGAAAAGGTCCGCCGGCATGGACGGCAGGAGTTTTGCGGCCGCGATCCATTTGTCGCGTGCCTTGTCCACGTTGCCGGCCTGGTACGCCTTGTCGCCGTCCCGGGCAAGCTCGATCAGTCGGCGGTCGATGAAGGTCTGGGCAGTCCATTGCAGTTCGCCGATCAGGCGGTAGCCGGCTGGGTCGGCGACGTCGCGTCTGACGGCCTGTTGGGCGAACTTCATGGCCAGGCCGACAGCCATCCCCGCGGTTGGGCCCTGGTCGGGGGGCGCCCCGGCGGCGGCCATCATCGCCACCTTGGCGGCGTCAGCGGCGGGGCGGGGGTCGAGCGTGTCGGCGCCGGCGGCGGCCTGGGCCTCGGCCAGGGCGCCGGCAAGGTCGCGGCTTTGCAGTGCCGAGAGCATCCCCCGGGTGTGGTACGTTTTCCCGGCCACGGGCATCCAGAAGATCACCACGGTTGCCAGCACTCCCGCGACGGCGGCGCCCGCAACGGCCCATCGCCCGCGGGTGATCGACGCGGACATGCCGCCTGCCCGCCCGGCCGCGGCGCCGACGGCGAGGTAAAACACGCTCGCCGGTCCCGGCGTCCAGAGGCTCCATTCGACGATGTTATGCACGAGGAACCCCGCCGCCGCCGCGCCAATGGCCATGCGCGCCGCATCCGCCGGCGCGCCGTCCGGCAGGCCGCCGAGGTCGCGTCCGGACCACGCCAGCATCGCCAGCATCGCCGCCAGCACCACCGCCGGCATAACGGTGTGCAGCATCACGACGCCGATGGAGTCCACCGCGCCCCACAGCACAAGCCTCGCCGCCAGCATTGCAACGACCACCGCCGCCAGGGAAAAAGGGGACAACGAAAGCCTGGGGACAGGCACCTGCGTCCCGGCTGCGCCGGGACTCTGGAGCCAGTCCCCGTTTTCGAGGCAGGCACCGCCAGACAGCGGCGGAGCCAGGAAGGGAAAAGGGGACAGGCTACTTTTCTGCGGCCTTTCCTCCTCCAAAGACGAGCAGAAAAGTAGCCTGTCCCCTTTTTCCCGCGGCCTGACCGCGAGCAGGATGAGCCAGGCGATAACCGCAAGGTAGCAGGCCCCGCCGGGCACGCCGTACTCGGCGAGGGCGTGGACGAGCACGTTGTGCGGATTCTTGACATCTTCCTCGGCCTGGTCGCGGCGGTATTTGAGGTATGCGTTGGCGAAGTTATCCGGCCCGGTTCCAAGCAGGGGCCTGTCGGCGATGATCTTCGCCGACGCGGTCCAGTAGTACCAGCGGAAGGTCATGGTCTTGGTAGGCAGGCGGTCGTTCCGCAGGCCGTAGGCGGTCATTGCCGCCAAGGCTATCACCAGTGCCGCTATCGCCCCGGCGGCCCACGCCCGCCATCGCCGCGCGATCGCCTTGTGCCAGATCAGCACGGCCAGCAGGCCCGCGCCGGCGACGGCGGTGGCAACCATTGCGCCCTGGCTGCGAGTAAGCGGGATGACCGCGAGGATGCCGACGGCCGCCAGGGCCGCCGCGACGGCCGCCACGCCCGTCGGCTCGACCTCGCGGGACAGGGCGCCCGGTTTGCCTGCCCGCAAAGAAGGCCCGCCAGGTGTGGCACGGGCGGGACGCCCGTGAGACTCATGGGCAAGATGCCCATGCCACGCGCGGAACTTGTCGATCGCCAACCCCGCCGCCGCGAAACCAAGCACGATCAGCATCGACCCGAAGGGGTTGGCCAGGCCGAAGAACCCCTTGGCGGACCAGTCCCGCAGTCGGGCCTCGACGATCTGGGCCTCCGGCGTGTTGGCGTCCCAGCCGAGCTGCGCCAACTGCTCCAGGCGGTGCGCCTCGAAGACCGCCACGTCATGAGGCGTCTCGACGGCCACTCGCCAATAGCTCTTTGCCGCCACCGTCGCGCCCACGGCGGCCAGGAGCACCACCAGCGTTACGAACCGCCGCCTGTCGGGGCATAACTGGATGGCCAGAAAAGCCGCCGCCATGAGCGAAAGCTGCTCGATCCACGAGTCCATCGCCGCCCGCCGATCGCTCGCCGCCATTGCCGACGCCAACGACAGCGCCGCAAACAGCGCTATTGCCGCCGCGAGCCGCCCATGACGGACCTCAAGCCGCCCGTCAAGAGCCCCGCCGATCGCCCAAATCGCCCCGGCCGACAACAGCAGCACCGCGTAGGTCATTCGAGCCAGTTCGGACCTGTCGGCCTGGTAGGCCTGGGGGTTCTCCGGCGCCGCCGGCTGGGCCCGGCCCTCCGGGTGCGCCCGGGCCGTGGCCCGGCCGGGAAGCATCTCCAGGGCCGAAGCCTGAAAGGGCAGTTCCGGCACGAAGCACCGCGACGCTGCCGCCGCCAGCAGCAGCACGAATGCCGCCGCTCGCCACTTCTCGCCGTTTGCAGCTAACGGGGTCATGGTTTGCTCGCTCGCGGCTCGGCCGACTCCAGCAGGGCGATGATCAGCAGAATGGCCAAGGTCTGGGCGAATACCATCACCGCGCCGATCTCGTCGACTTGCGGCAGCAGGCTCGCGGCGATCGCGGTTGCGCCGGTGCATAGGTAGATCGTAAGCACGGCCGTGCGAACGGACATCCCCCTCCGCACCAGCCTGTGGGAAAAGTGCCGGCGGTCGCCGACCATCGGGCTCTTGCGGTCGCGAAGGCGCAGACTGATTACGCTGACCATGTCATAGAGCGGCACGGCCATCACGACCACGGGCACGAACACGCCGTATAGATAGTGCGTCCCCGTCAGGCCTTGTGCTGCCAAGGCCGGTCCCAAGGACTGGCTCGGGTGGACGTAGGTTGTCAGGCAACTCGCCGTGGCGAGCAGGAAGCCGATCACAAGCGCCCCGGCGTCGCCCATGAAGACCTTCGCCGGCGGGTAGTTATGCGGCAGGAAGCCAAGCAGCGCCCCCAGGATCACGCAGAGCCACCCCGTCACGAAAAGCTGCCCGATGCTTGCGGCCGCGCCAAGAAGCGCCGCGGCACAGATCGCCGCCACGCCCGCCGACAGGCCGTCCATGTTGTCCAGAAAGTTGAAGGCGTTGGTTATCGCAACCAGCCAGATGACGGTGACGATGCAGCTTATGGCGGGCCCGGCCAGCATCAGCGCCCGGACGTCGAAGAAGACCACCGCGACGGTGCTGACGACGAACTGCCCGGCCAGCTTCAGCCACGGGCCGAGGTTCTTCCGGTCGTCGATGATGCCGATCACGTGCAGCACGAAGGCGCAGGCCAGGATGCCCAGAGCCTGCGGGGCGCGGGAGGCGGCGCCGGGGATGTGCAGCCGGACCTCCGCCGGCACCCATGCCGGGATGCCGCCGAGGTCGTGGGCCCATATCCGCGCCGTCGCCAGCGCCAGCAGTGTCGGCATAAGGATGGCCGCGAAAATGGCGCATCCGCCCAGCAGCGGCGTTGGGCGGGCGTGGGCCTTGTGGCGGTCGGGCAGGTCGATCATGCCGAAACGGTGTGCGATGCGTGTCGTCACCGGCACGGCCAGCCAGGCCAGCGCCATGGAAACCAGCCCCGCCGCGACGGCTCCTATGACGATCATAATGCCGCCTCCGGTTCCGCGCCGCCGTGGCCGTCGTGGCCGGGGCCGGCGGGCAGGCTGTCTCGCACAGTGCTCAGGAACGCGTCGTACCGGCCTGAGCGGAAGTCCGGGAACGTCCACGGCAGCGGCTCCCACCGCCCGTGGCGGAACATGAGCGTTATCTCGCCGTACACCCCGTCGCGGAGGTAGATCCGGTGCGAGAAGTTCTTCATGCTCGCCAGGACGAGCTTGGGGGCCTCGACGTAGCCGACATCGAGATTGATCGGCCGGGGCGGGCCGACGGCGGGCCGCGCGGCGGCCAGTTCGGCCTCGATCGCGTTGGTGCGGACCTTGGCCTCAGCCAGGAAGTCGGGCCGGTGCGGGCCGGCGAAACTGACGAACCGCCGGTAGAGCGGGCTGCCCATCTGCTGGTCGTAGTAGTGGGTGAAGTCGAAGTCCAAGACCTCGCCGACGGCCTCGACGGGTCCCAGCGCCTCGGCCAGGGCTGCCGCCGCGCGGTCGAACATCGCGACCTCGCCGCAGATCATGCCGCATATAAACTTGACCGCAGGGGGTTTATAGGCTTTGGCCATGGTCCGCACATTGTCGCCCGGCGGGGCAGGCGTGTCAATCGAGGCTGTGCGCTTTGAGACCCGGGCGGACAAAATCAACCGGGACGGTCCGGGCCAATCGCTTCAGCTTCAACCGGCATTTCCACAAGGGGCGGCAGAGGCCGATGATGAGCCCAAGTGCGGAACCACGATTCCGGCTCTACGGGGCATGAACACCATCTAACCCACCGAGCCGGCCCGTCAAGGCCGTAGTCGCGCAAAAATGGTTAGCGTCCCTATTTCCCCGGTTTTCGATATCTGACTAGCGCGGCAACCCACCCAAGCAAGACAAGAACTAATGCTATAGCAATCTTGCATGTGTACGACATCCACTCGGACAGGTGGCTGGCGCGGTATCCCTTGCTCTGCCCTTTGCTAAGAATAGCCCTCCGCCACCTAGACGCATCACAACCATAGTCAACCCCAACTCGCTTCGTCAAACACGCCCTGGCCTCTTCGCGAATCGGCTTACTAAGGTGATCACTCATCACCGTCACGATCACACCCTTTTCCTCACCCCATGTGGCTCGTTCTCTATCGCCCAACATGAATGTCAAAGCCCACAGAACCTCTGGAGAAACGTCCTCAGGAAGGGCCTCAATGGCTGCAAACACGACACTGAGTTCAAATGTGTGCTTTACCCTCTGCCTATACTGTTCATCCTCGTCTCCGGTCGCGGCTGTCTGTGACGAGAGAAACAACAGCCCGAGCCACGGTCCACCCTCCGCGTTCCTGGCCAGTGTTCGCGCTGCCCAACGGCGCGTGTCATTCGTTTCCCCGCCCACGCCAGAAGCTTGGGCATATAAGCCTGCTGCTATAGATCGCAGTCCATAGTCCCTCACCTGTCTCGTGCCAGTATTACCTTGAGAAGCGGGCGGCCTCTCCGCACCAAGCATCTCCACGAACGACACAGCAGCCGTGGCGACACACAAGACAAGGACACCCGCCAGCAATGTCCTTAGTTTTTTGGTGGCCATATATTACTCCATATCATAGATGTAGCCTTCACCTGATTTTGTCACGTAAAAGGGAGCTAATGGGCGGACGAATTCGCCTCCGCCGGACGGCCAGACCGCCGGGCGGTTCCAACGCCCGACGCGCGATGGCGCGGGCCAACGAGGCCCGCGTCGATTACCTGGGCATTTTCGGGGCCTGCCCTTCAGGGCTCTGGCCGGCCAGGATCTTCCGGCCGGCCTTGGGTCCTGGGGGGCGCAGCAGGCCGCCGGCCTTGCGGCGGGCTGGGTCGAGGTCCCCGGTTGTCTGAGGGCTTGCGTGGCCATGATTGACCCCGTTGGGGGATTTTTTGCCAGCCGGTCTCTTCTTGCAAAAAGGCCCAAACGCCGATTCGACACGGGTATTCTATCCCCCCGTCCGGCCGGGCGACAAGCGCCTTCATGCCCTCGTGTCTTCGTGGCCTGATTGACGCCGCCGGGATTCCCAGCCTCCAGGCGCGATCGAAAGCGGCGATTCGGATCGCCGCACTCCACAGGCTTCGCGTTTTCGTTGCGTGTTGGAGTTTCGGGCGCAATGGAGAGAACCGTTGGCCGAGTGCCCATGTCGTACCAGCCGGTGCCAGGCAAATGCCAAGAAAAAAACCGGCAAGAATACCGACAAAAAGGGCTCATCCGGTTCTTGCGCAGGTGCGCTGTCGCCCTGGGGCTGGGCCCCAGACCCCGGAGTTTATCGCTTTGTCGCTGCCGGCAGAAAGGCGCGGGCATCCCCGTCGGGAGACGCCCGCCTGCCGTCAGCACCATCGAGCCGCTCGGGGCGCACTCCTGCGTTGCCCTATCCTGCTCGATGGTAAGGGCCATCATGTGTCGCCTGCCG
>Ga0315279_10005018_pt1 | contig 17414 bp, 13 predicted proteins | sample YL17G06_20_MG_FD_203694 | JGI IMG/M metagenome (GOLD analysis project Ga0315279, IMG submission 203694) | Sediment microbial communities from Yellowstone Lake, YNP, Wyoming, USA - YL17G06_20 | ecosystem: Environmental > Aquatic > Freshwater > Lake > Sediment | place: USA: Wyoming | collected... | reverse complement strand
CTGGAAGATGACGTCCTGGCTCGTGGGCAGGTTCATGGTCACTTCAAAACTCGAGGAGATCTGGGTCTGGGTCGTTCCCTGGACGAGCGTCCATGTGCCGGGAGACGATTCCCGTTCGACGCGATAGGTCCACAGGATGCCGGACGAGGAGAAGCGGACCCGGTGATTCAGCTTGGTGTCCGCCGCCTTCCACTTGGCCGTCTGCATGGTCATCAGGATCTGGCTCGCCGTATTGTCCAGCAGCCTCACTTCCTGAGAGAGGGTGAAAGCCGGAAAGAAGGACATCATCAGAATTCCGAGGATGGCCAGCACGATGACGATCTCTATAAGCGTAAAACCTCTATGTCCGGCTTTGACCGGAGCGTTCCGCTGTTGAAGACTATTCTTCTGGCTCATGATCGTCCGGAGTTTTATCCAATGCCACGATGATGTTACGGCCAGGGGACGGTGCCGGCAATCGTCTTTTGGAGTGATTGAGGCGATGATAATTGGGCTCCGTGAGTCACCCTTCGGGGGCTGGTGATATCACCCCCTGCGGTGAGCCTTTTCGCCGAACATTTTTATTAGCCCTCATGCGGGGGGCGAAGAACCTGGCGATGGGCCGGGCCGGCCGCTTGGCCGGACCGGCTAAACTCTCTATTATCAAGCGGTTGGAATGATACGCGGCTGAAAGGAAGGAAGGTCATGTGGGCCGCCCCGCCTCCTATGAGTCAAGGGACGAGCCTTCGGCTCGCCACTCGTCCGTGGCTTATATCCACGGGCGAGTACGGCGGAAGTGGACCCCCGGGTAAAGCCCGGGGCCCCGGCCGCCGTGGATCAAGCCATTATGGGTTAGATCAGCAGCCATTTGACTTTCATCGATTCCCGCGGTATTAATGAGAAAAAACTGTGCGAGAGGGAATCATCGAGGAGGTCAACCCATGAAAGTCTTTGTGACTGGCGCGTCCGGATTCATCGGCCAAGTCGTGGTCAAAAAACTGGTCGGGCATAACCATTCCGTCACCGCTCTTTTGCTTCCTCATGAGCCGAAAAGTTCGGTCGCCGGAGCGGCCTTTGTGCGCGGTGACGTTACCTTGCCGGAAACGATCGCCGGAAAAATGTCCGGTCATGGGGCCGTCATCCATCTGGCCGGCGCGGTCGGTTATCAGACCCGGAAAGACTGCCTCCGCATCAACAAGCAGGGGACCTTAAATGTCGTTCACGAGGCCGTTCATTCCGGCGTCCGCCGGTTCATCCATATGAGCTCGGTTTCGGTCTATGGCCGAGTCCCGAATACGCCGATCGGCGAAGATTTCCCGTTCAAGAAAATCGGGGACCCCTACGGCGATACGAAGATCGAGGCGGAGAATATCGTCCGCGTTTTTGCCGAGAGGGGGACGCTCGACCCGACGATCCTGAGGCCAACGGCCGTCTACGGCGAGGGGGACAACAAATTTTTACCCAAACTGGTCGAAAACCTGCGGAGCGGCAAGTTCCGGGTCATCGGCGATGGCGAACACAGAGTTGACCTCGTCCATGTCAAAGACGTGGCCGAATTCGTCCTCTTGGTCTTGGAGGACCGGAAATCCATCGGAGAAGCCTATAATATCGCGAACGCGCACAACCCGACCTGGAATGAAATGCTGGCCGTCTTGTGCACTGAGCTGGGAGTTCCCGTTCCGAGCAAACACCTTCCCTATAAGCTGGCCTATCGTATCGCCGGGATCATGGAGTTCTTGTCCTTTTTTACCCGGAAACCGCCCCGCCTCAACCGATATTCGATCCGGCTGATCGGCCGGCAGTATGACTATTTAACCGATAAGGCGCGCCGGGACATGGGCTTCTCCTCCTCGACGCCCCTCCTCGATGGGATGCGGGATTATTTGAAGTCGGCCGGCGGATAATTCATCGCCACGGATCCTTGGTCACAGCCGACTGTCAAACGGCGCCGCCGGATTTCCTTTTGTCGGTCAAGGTTTTCATGAAATCGACGATGGCGTTCTCCTCGTCATCGGTCAGTCCCAGGTTGCCGACCTCCTTCGTGTTGAGGTTGGCTTGGACCTCGGGCGCGGGCCATTTTGCTCCGGCCTTGTCGCGGGTATTGTAGAAGCGGACGACCTCTTTCAGACTTTTGAAGAACCCGTTATGCATATACGCTTTGACGAAGCCCGGCGACGGCCGTTCATCCACGTTCCTCAGGGTCGGCACTTTATGCTTGCCCATATTAGCCGCGGCATGACTTTTATACTTTTCGACCGTCTCGAGAAAGCCGCCGAGCCCTTTATCCGCCCAGGCCTTGCCCTCCGGATTGAAGTTTTTCGCCTGGCCGTAGAACGGGTTGTCGGGGTTCTTGGGAACGCCGATATTGTCGTAAGTATAGTCGGTGAAGACGGGCGGCTTCCCCTGGGCCGATGTCAGGACATGGCATCCGGCGCACAGGCCTTTCGTGTTGAACAGGACGAGCCCTGCGATCTCCCGCTCGGCCAAGCCGAGGCTCCGGAAATTCTTGGCCGTCGCCGCGTCGATCGTTTCAACTTTCAGACCTTTGGCCGTCGCCGCCTTCCAGAAGGCGTCGAACTTCGAGCTGAAGGGATTGACCTCGGCTGAACGCTCGTAGGCGGCGATCGACCGGGCGATCCATTCGTAGGTCTTGTCCACGTTCTTCTCGGAGTCGAGAGAATCCTTGCCCCACACCTCCTCGAACAAGCGGACATATCCGGACTTCCGGACGGCGAGGACGATACTTTTCTTGTCGGGCATGTTTTGCTCGAGCGGGTTCATGAAGGGCCCCATGGCCTGTTCCGCCAGCGGATCGCCCAGAACGTCTCCCGTCGCCCGGCCGTCCCAGAACATCCCGCCGACGAAATTTCCGTTCTTGTCGATATGGAGTTTGGGGCTGTCGCCGGCATAGGCGGCGGCCGGCGGCTTCCGGTTGCCGAAGCGGCCCTTGACAGCGCCTTCATAGACTCCGCCGACCTTATTGAAGCGCTCTTCCGGACCGGTGAAACCGACGGACGGACCGTGGCAAACGGCGCACTCCTGCCCGACCGGGCTGGAGAGAGACCGGTCAAAGAAGAGTTTCTTGCCGAGTTCTTCGACCGGAGAAAGATCCGCGACCGCTTTGCCCGAGGAAAAACCGAGAAAGACTGACGTCATCAGAATGGCCGAACCGACGACGACAAGATATTTTTTCATAGGTTCTCCCTTCGGGTGATTTTTTTTTGCGACGGGCCGTCGAATCCTGGACCCGGATCTTGTCCTCTATCTCTTATTCTCCCTCTCCGCCCGGCCCTGGTCGACCATCGCCTTCACTTCCTTCATGAGCGTCGGGACGTGGTAAGGGATGCCGTCCTTGATGGTCCATTCGATGCCGCCGCCGCGCACGATCTTGACCTTCGGGTCGCCTGGGGCGATCGCGCTGTAGTTGTTCACGACCTTCCCGTCGTAGGTCAGCACGTCGGTGCCGGCCGGATTCAGCAGGCGAAGGTTCTCGACCGGGTTGCCGTTGACGACCAGCAGGTCGGCGATGAAACCCTGGCGGATCCGGCCGAGCCGGTCCTCCATGCCGATGAGCTTCGCTCCATTCGCGGTGGCCATCTTGATGACCTCGAGCGGATGGAAGCCGGCCTCCTCGAGTAGTTCCATCTCGTGGACGTGCCCGAATCCGTAGATCGAATAGATAAACCCTGCGTCGTCGCCGACGGTGATGACGCCGCCCTTAATCCCGAACTCCTTGAGCGCGTCCATCCAAACCTGGTAATTCTTCTTCCAGCGGACTTCCTGGGTGTTGGTCCAGCCCAGGAAATACGAACCGTGGTTTCGCATGTCCGGTTGAAAATACTGCTCCAGCGTCGGGTGTAGGTAGTCCTTGAACCAGGGCTGGTTCTGGGCCCGGATGACGTCGCGGCTGGCGATATAGATCGAAAGCGTCGGGCACCAGAAAACGTTGTTCTTAATCATCAGGTCAAGCACGTCGGAGAGCTTTTTCCGGTTGAGGTTCGGCTGGATAAAGAGTTCGCCGGCACGCCCGAAGCGGTGGATCTCGTTCGAGGCGTTGTGTTCAGGAGGGAAGTTCTGGATTCCGTCCAGCGCCGCGTCCGCGATCCCATAGAAGTGCTCGATCGAGGTCACTCCCAATTCGGCCCAGTCCTTGGCCGTCGTCTCGTCGACGGCGATATGGACGGCCGTCCGGAGCCCCTGCTTCTTCGCTTCGTCGAGCAGCGCCTCGGCCAGGTCGCGGTCCATGCCCGAGGCCTTGAGGCCGTCGACGCCCTGCTCCTTCGCGAAGCGGACGCCCTCGCGGACGAGCGCCGGCGTGTGCGAGCCCTTCGACGCCCAGATGCGCTCGTAGAGCAGGATCCGCGGCGCAATCAGCGTGTGGGCGGCGCTCTTGGCGCGCCACTCCTTGGCCTTGGCCCAGTCGGCCCCGACATCGCGGATGGTCGTCGCCCCCGCCGCCAGGTAGAGGTTCATCTCGTATTGGAACGGCTGCGGGATTCCGCCCCGTTCGTCCTGGAGGTGAATATGACCGTTAATGATGCCGGGCATGACGTATTTGCCCGTGGCGTCGATCACGGCGTCGGCCGCCCAGCCGCGGGGCACGCCGCCGACCTGGACGATCAGCCCGTCCTCCAGACAAATGTTCGTCGGCCCGAAGGGGGGCTCCGCATTCCCATAGATGACCATCGCATTCCTGATGAGGAGCCGTTTGTATTGTTTCGCGTGCTCCGGCGCTTTCACGGCGATCTCGGGCTTCTGGGCCGGGCCGACTTGGGCGGCCGCCATCAGCGCCAACCCGAGGACAGCCAGACCGATCATCAAGGCGCCGAAAACGGACCTTCCGTGCGTCATTCTTTTTTTCATGAATGCCTCCTTTATTTTGGTGACGGGCAACACATTACGGTAATTCGATGATTTGAATTTAGGGGTTGAGTTGTCTGTCACCGAAATTAAATCCCCTAATTATTTCCTGATCATCTCCTGACTGGATATTTCATTGGGTCAGGGAGCGGCTTGCGCGGAAGCATTTCCTCTCGCATGGCGGCGTGATAGACGAACGAAGCCATGATGACGGCCGACGGCATCAGGTCCTCGATGATGAGATGGTCGAAGACGTCCATGTTGGTGTGATGGATCCGGGTTGAGTAGTCGAGCGGGTCCTGGATGAACTGGAACGCCGGGAGTCCGATATAGTCGAGGGCGCCGTGGTCCGACCCGCCTGTGTCGCGCATCACGACCTGGGTGGCGCCCAGGTCGGCAAAGGGCTTGAGCCATTCGGCGAAGATAGGTATGACGGCGGCGTTCGACTGGGCGTAGATCCCCCGGATCCGGCCGGAGCCGTTATCGTAGTTGAAATACCCCGCCACCTTGGCGTGCTCGGGCTTGAGGGTCATCGTCGTCACGTCGCCGAAGTGCTTCTCGACATAGGTCTTCGACCCGATCCATCCTTTTTCCTCGGCGCTCCACAAAACGACCCGGACGGTGCGCCGGGGCTTGACCTTGAGCGCCTGGAGAATCCGGACGGCCTCAAGCGAGACGGCGCAGCCTGCGGCGTTGTCGGCCGCGCCCGTCCCCGGGCTCCAGGAGTCGATATGGCCGCCGAGCATGACGATCTCGTCCTTCTTGTCCGTGCCGGGGATCTCGCCGACCACGTTAAATCCGCGTTGGTCCTTGTCGTAATACTCGGTCCGGACCTCGACTTCCATTTCGGCCGGTTCCTTGAACTCCTCGATGATCCGGGCGATCCGGTTATAGTGCTCAGCGGCGAGTATGACTTCCGGGAGCGGACGGGCGCGCTTGGGATCGCGAGCCTGACGGATGCCGGAGGCTAAGACGGTGCCGTATTCCCGCAAGCGGGAGCCGCTCGACGAGACGAGCACGCCGACGCCCTCGGCCCGGAAGAAATCTTCGAGGTCGTCGAGAAAGGAACGGACATAGTCGGGATCCGGCGGGACCGTGGCCGCGATGGGCGTTTCGGCGAGCCGCTTGAGGCTCTCGTCGTCATGGCGCCGGGCGTCGGGTGTGAACGATGTAGGGACGGGCTTGGGCGGTTGATAGAGGACGATCTTACCCTTCAGCCGGCCTTTATATTTCGTGAAGTCGGCCTTGGACTTGATGTCGACATAGACGGGTTGTCCGGCGATCTTTCCCTTGGTGCTCGATCCCCATTCGACCGAAATGGCGATAAGCGGCGCGTAATGGGGCTTGAGGAGATGGGCCGAGACGTAGCGCAGGGCCCATCCGACGCCGAATCCGTCATATGGTTCGAGCTCGACGTTGGTCAAGCCCCATTCCTTCATTTTGGCCGCGGTCCAACGGTTGGCCCGGTCGAGCTCGGGCGAACCCGTCGGGCGCGGCCCGATGACGTCGGAGAGATACGCGGCAAGCTTGCCCACCTGCGAATGCTTGAGGCCTTCGAACCGGATCCTGTTGACCATATCCAGGTCGGCCCGGTCGGCTGGACCCTGAGAGGCGAAAGCGAGCGCCGCAATCGTGGCGACCAAACCGAGAATCATGGCGGCCAAGCCGCCGGGAGTTTTTCTTTTCATCGGACCTCATTCCCTCCTTGAGATAGGAGTATAACGGGAATCATGGAAAATAAGGAATTAAGTTTATTTTTGCCGCTGTCACCGTCCGAGCATCTTGTCCCGCTTCGCTTTGAACGGGCTCCCGGCTTTCCAGGCCGGGTATGTGTCCGCCTGGGCTATGCGGAAGCCCATGGCGAAGTAGATCTGCAGATCCTGCAGAGCACCGCTCAGATCCCAGTCGGGACGGATCTCGTCGGACGGCTTGTGGTAATGCTTTGTTGTGTATTCGTTCGCAACCTGCTGTCCCCAACCCTTTGGCCGGCCCACGAAGTCGTCTCCGCCGCCGGCATTGATCGCGGGAACGCCCTGCCTGGCGAACGGGAAGTGATCCGACCGGAAGTATCCGCCCTTCTCCGGTGACGGATCCGGCGTCAGCACGCGTCCTTGCTCGGCGGCCGCGTCCCGCGCGTAGTCGTCGAGATCCGAATTCCCGAGCCCCACCACGACCAGGTCGCGCGTCTTTCCATAGATGTTGAGCGCATCCATGTTGATTACGGCCAGCGTTTTCGCCAGCGGATAGATCGGGTTGCGCGCGTAGTATTCGGATCCCACCAGGCCCTGCTCCTCGGCGGTCACCGACAGGAACAGGAGCGATCGCTTCGGCGGTTTCGGAAGCGTTGCATACGCCCGCGCAAGTTCGATCAGGCCCCCCACGCCGGTCGCATTATCGAGCGCGCCGTTGTAGATTTTGTCGCCGTTGATCTCGGGGCCGATGCCGTAGTGGTCCCAGTGCGCGGTAAAGATCACATATTCGTCTTTCAGTTTCGGGTCGCCCCCCTCGAGCTTGCCCGCCACATTGTGAGAATCGACGGTCCGGATGGTGTTCTTGATCGTCATCGTCGCCGTCGCGCCCAACGACATCGGCTTGAATGCGCGCGTGGCCGCCAGCTTTTTCAAAGCATCGAGATCCTGTCCGGCCATCGCGAACAGCTTTTTTGCCTGGTCCCAAGTGATCCAGCCTTCGACGCCGGCCCGGCTCATGTTCTTGTCGGGGGCCACCATGTCGAACTGCTCGGTCACCTTGCTCTGCACGACCGAAAACGGATAGCCGGCCGGTTCCGTTTCGTGGATGATCAACACGGCTGCCGCTTTCTTCTCGGTGCCCATCTCGTACTTGTAGGTCCAACGGCCGTAGTAGGTCATCGCCCGGCCGCCGAACGTCTTCGGGTCGAGCTTCGCCGGATCGGAGGGGTCGAGCACCGGCGGGTCGCCAACGAGCATGATCACGGTTTTACCGGCCAGGTCCACGCCCTTATAGTCGTCCCAATTGAACTCGGGCGCCTGCACGCCGTAGCCCACAAACACGACGTCCGATTTGTCCAGGCCGACGGTATTCTGCACCCGTTTGCTCCACGCCACCACGTCGTCCTTGAACTTGAGCGTCTGTGTGGCGCGTCCCTTCGTAAATGTCAGCGACGTGCCGGGGTCGGGCGTGATGCCCACGAGGGGCACATTCTGGAAATAGGTGCCGTCGATATTTCCGGGTTTCAGTCCGGCCTTCTTGAACTGGTCGGCGATGTAGCTGATGGTCAATTGTTCGCCTTTCGTGCCCGGGAACCTTCCCTCGTACTCGTCGGAGGCCAGCACTTTGACGTGATTCAGAATCGCCTCGGAACGGATGGACGGCGGCGACACCGGCAGTTTGGAGGCCTGCGCGCCCAAACCGGCACTTAACGCCGTCGCGATCGCCACGAACAACAAAAGAACGATTGAACGTGATTTCATGAATGCCCCCTGATTTATTTAATTAGATTTTCGTTTTTTCGCGGCATGGAGAATTCCCCCCGGGGGATTCTCTCCCGTCCAAGTGCCTCGTCTCATAATTTTCTTGTCCCAGTATTTCGCAAAGCCGGGGCACTTCCAAGGGGGAGTCAATCTCCCCGGCGGTTGCGCGTTCATGGAAGTATCTTTATTAATGCAAGATCGTTGCGAGACGTGCAACTAACCATGTCGGCAATATATCGCCGGCCGCGCGGTGCTGTCAAGAACGCCCAACGGGGTTATGGAACAAGCCCGCCTCTCAACGCAGCAATTCGTGTTTCGCGCAATAATCGCAAAAAAAACAGGGATCGCCGGTTTTGCCGGGGAATCGGTATCCTCGCGTTTCGAGCCGGGCCCGAGCGGTCGCCAAGCCGGCCTCATAACAGGCCTTCACCATGGGATTTTCGGCGGCGCGCCGCATGAGCGTTTCATATCCGTCCGTGCGAATGTCGCCGATGATCAATTGCGGATTTTCGTTGGCGAACCCGCAGCAGACCGCGACGCGCCCGTCGGGATGGACGTAGAAGACGTTTCCGGGGCCGCGGCAAAAATCATCTTCGAACCAGGCCGCGGCACCCCAGGCGTCCTCCTCCGCGGCGGCGGAATACGGGACCCGGATGATGTTGATCATCATCGTTTCGGAGGCGCCCGCCTCCTCGTCCCTTCTTTCGAGAAAGGCGTCGTTGATGATCGAAAACGGCTCTCCATCTTCCAGAAGAAGACGGCCGCCGAGACGTCCAGCCAGCGTTTCCAGCATGTCTTTCGGCGCCGCCCCTTCGGGCGTCGTCGCCGAAATGATTTCGCAACAGTCCTTGCGCCCCCAGACAGCGAATATCGCCCCGAAAAAAAGGGCCAGCTTGCGGAGATCCTGGGCGTGATAGGAATCGACGCTCACGCCGAAGGTTCCGTCGAATCCGGACGCACGAAGGGCGGTCAGCGTTTCATCGAGGTCGGTTTGAGAATCGAACCACACGCCGTTTGTCATCAAGCGGTCGAAGACCATGTCCAGTTCGACGGCCGCCCGGGACACGTCGCAGAGAAAGTCCGGGCGAAGAAACGGTTCTCCGCCGCTGAATCCGACTTTTTCGATCCCGTGGGGCCGGCATGATTTCAAAAACGCAACGGCGTCTTCGGCCGAAAGCCGTTGGGGGATGCGTTCGACGCGACAATGGGCGCAGGCCAGATTGCATTCGGCCGTCGGGGCGAAAATGATCTCTTCAGGTTTAAACATCGGCATCCGAGCGGCGTCTCCGGTCAGGCTTTCGACGCGTAGAGCCCCGTCCGGGTGTCGACGCGGATGACCTCCCCGGTCGAGAGATACTCGGGGACTTGGACGACAAATCCCGTGGACAGCACGGCCGGTTTGGTTCGGGCCGTCACAGAGCCGCCCTTCATGGGGGGGCGGGTCTCCGTGATGGTCAGCGGGACAAAAAGCGGCAATTCGAGGCCGAGGACCCGGCCTTCGGAGAGAAGGGCCACCAGACCCTCTAACGCGTCGGTCAGGTACGGCCATTCGTTCTCAAGATCGTCCTTCGTCAAGGCGAATTGGCTGTAGTCCTGCTGGTCCATGAAGGCGAAGCTCGTCGCATCGCCGAACAGGATCTGAACGGGGCGGCGTTCCAGGTCCGCTTCCATGAAATTGTCGTCGCCCCGGAACGTCAGATCCGTCTTGCGTTTCGTCCGGGCGTTGCGGAATCGGAACTTGTAGAGCGTCACCGCCCCGCGCGCGCCAGGGGTCTGGACGGTGACGGACTCGACGATGCACGGATCGCCGTCGACCTTGACGGCGTCGCCCTTCTTGAGATCAGAAGCGCGGATCATAATCCGAAAATTCTATCATCGATGGCTCATCAAATCCAGCCTAAGATCCCTGATCTAAAACGAAGTCTGTCAGGTTCAGAAAAAGCTAAAATCAACCGGAAAAAAGACGGGGACATATCGCCTTCGGCGGCAATATGTCCCCGCTCTCTCGGCTTCAGAAAAGTCTATGCCGGAATCACAGGTGGAAGTTCAGCGCCACAGCAAAGGCAAAGGTCTTCCGGGAGTAGTGTTCCGCATACGTGCCCAAGGACCCATAAGCGATCGATTTCTGGTCCGTTTTATATCCGACGCTCATGGCCGCGACGTCGATATCGAACATCGGGCTCAGCTTGAACCGGAATCCGCCGCCGAATGTGTCCGCGCCTAAGTCATGGGCCATGTCGGACTGGTATCCGGCCGCAAGGTCATACCGCGTCATCAGATACCCGGCGCTGAGGAGGAACGATTTGGTGATGTCGTATTCCACGCCTATCGCCAGGTCGTAGGAGTTGGAATTGATGAATTGTTCGCGGCCTTGTGAGACGCCCTCGAGTTTGTCAAAGAAGGCGTTTTTGTCGAAGAAGTAGTTGAAGGAGGCCGTGGCCCGGAGCTCGGGCAGGATGGAGTATTCCGCGCCTACGGACAGGAAGGCCGGGACGTCGCTTTGGGTTTTGGCCCCATTCGGAAACAAGCCGCTGTCGTCCTTGGTCGTGTTGTTCGTAAATTCGAGCTTCGTCTTGAACTCGTACTTGGCCGCCAGGTTCAGTCCCTGGAGCGGAGTGAAATTAAGGCTGAGGACCGGCGTGAATCCCGTCGCTGTCTGTTCGGCGTCGACGGTTTTGTCGCCCATTTGCGCAGCATAGGCATTCATCGTCGCGGCATTGATCGGGCTGTTTATCGAGGTGTAGTACTGGCCCATCGTGGTGAAGAACTGGCCGGCCGGGATCATGGCTCCGGTGAGGCCCAGGGCCGGGTACGTCGGATTGACCATGACGTTCTTGATGTGGCCGGTATAGGTATTCTTAGCCGAAACGTAGCGCGCTCCGATGCCGGCCGAAAAGCAATCCAGAAACGCATAGGAAACGTTGAATTGAAAACCCAGATAAACCGAACTGCCATCGAGGGCAATATCCGTCGAATATGCGGTGGTCGGAATTCCCATGCCATAGATAAGGGCCGGCAAAGCCGCAAGCTGCCACTCGAAAGAGGGCAAGCCCGTATCATATTTCGCCGTTCCGCCGCCGGCGCTGGGCCCGAAGCCGAACGAAAAGGCCAGATTGCTCTTCTTATAGACGACGAAGACATCCGGGAAGAGCGGCACGTTGACCTTTCCGTCGTAGGTGTGGGAATTAAGGAACGGGAAGTCGTTGACGACGGTCTTGGTCTGGAGCACCGTCTGGTTGTTCAGCCCGATGTGCCATCCGTCCTTGAGGAGGACGAGGCCGGCCGGGTTGTAATACACGGCATCCACGTCGGTCGACGCGTTGCGCGAGAGCAGCCGGAGATACATGGCGCTCTGGTTCATGTTCGTCACGAGGGTCGCGAAGGCCGCCGGGACGAGGCAGAGCACCAAGAGGGCGACGATCAAATGTTTTTTCATGAAAAACCTCCTTAAAATCTTATGTGAACAACGGGCCTGCGGCCCGCTGGATTAGCGATTGGCACCCGTACCGCCCATAGCGGCAGAATATTATCTCCGGTCGGGGATTAAAGTCAATTGAATTACGAAAAAGACCGGGCTGCGTTTGAAGTCCGATCTGTTGATACTGATATCGTGATTGGGATCGTATCTCGTGTTGTTCGACATGACGACCTCGCCGTTCGGGTTCTCCCAATGGTAATTCCAGCCGTCCGGCCGGATCTCGGCGTAGGTCACTAACGCTTCAGCGGCGTCATACGGGAAGCCCGCCACAGGACGTTTGTCAAGCCCGGTCGAGCGGAGCCATGTTGCTAAGCTGATATTGACTCTTCCCTCGGCCCTGATTTACTATCTTTTACTCGAGGAAGCTGCGGTAATGCGAATCTTCTTAAAATGGCTTATTCTCCTATTAGCCATCATCGTCCTCTCCCAGGCTCTCAATATCTTGAGCTATCGTATTCTTAAGAAACGCATTCTTCGGAAACGGAAATGGGATCTGAACATCTGTTGCGGCAAGATGGATGGCGGCGGCATCAATGCGGATATCATCCCTCATGCGAACGTGCCCCGTTTTGTTCAAATCGATTCGGTTTATAGCCTGCCTTTTAGGGATCATGAGTTTGAAACCGTTCTTTGTTCGCATACCATGGAGCATGTCGAAGATCCCACGGCTTTTTTCAAGGAATTGACCCGGATCGGGAAACAGGTCACGATTGTTCTTCCGCCGCTTTGGGATTTGGCCGGAACTCTGAATATTTTTGAGCATCGCTGGATTTTTCTTTCATTCAAAAAAGAGCATCATCGACTCCCCCGCCATGTCCGTCTGCCTCTGTCCAGAACCGTCCAGCGCATTCTGGGGCAGCGCATTCATGCGTAAAGGCCGGGGTGATCGGATCAGCGGGAGCGACAGGACACCAGGCGTCGATATTCCCCGAGAACAACCTGGTTGACCGTTTCCCAGTCTCGGCCCTTGATGTTCAACAGTCCCGTCTCCCTGATCCGGTGATACAGCGTCTCATCGGATAATAACCTATGGCATTGATGAAAAAACGAAACGGGCTTTCCGGCCCGGGCGACCAGGCCGCCGCCCGTTTGGTTGACGATTTCTTGACATCCACCCCGGTCCGAGACAACCGCCGGCAGACCCGAGGCGATCGCCTCTTGGATGACATTGCCGAACGTCTCCGTGGTCGAGGGGAAGAGAAGAATATCGGCGCTGGCATAGGCGGCGGAAAGATCCTCGCCGGTGAGATAGCCGGGGAAAACAGCCTCGGGCATGCGTTTTTTCAGATCTTCTTCCATGGGGCCTCGGCCAATCAGGACAAACACCGGCGAAGGATATATGCTCTTTTTGAACAGATTGTAGACGTGGCCAAAGACCCGAAGGCCTTTGAACCAGGCGAACCGGCCGCTGAAGAGGATGACTTTTTTTCCCTCGGCTCCCCATCGGCGGCGAAGGGATTCGCTGCGAAATGAAGGACTGAAGCGCCCTTCCGGCAGCCCGCGTGTCCATACGGAAGCCGGTTGAATTCCATGCCGGGCGAGTTTGGAGCCGCTGTCCTGACTGGGTACCAGCAGGCTGTCCGCTCGGTTATAGAACCAGCGCAGAATCGGCCACCAAGTCCGGCTCAAGTACCAGAGGTTGCGTTCTTCAAGATAAGAGATGAAATCCGTGTGGTAGGAGATGAGCAAGGGGATCCGTTTGATCTTGGCATAGCCTGTCAGGCTCAGCCCGACGGCATCGGGCACGGTCAAGTGGATAACATCGGGCTTGAATTTCCGGATTTGCCGGAACAGGTTGGGTCCCGGGAGGGCAAATTTGTAATCCGGATAAAAAGGAAAAGAAATGGCGGGGACTTTAAACACCGAAACTCCCGGCAGCACGTCCGGCCGGCGGGAAAAAGTCCACACCGCCACCTCTGCCCTCCGCTGACGAAGAGTTCGGATCAACTCAAAAAGCGTTTTCGTGGCACCATCATAATCCGGGATAAACATGCCGGCGTAGATGGCCACTCGCATTTTATCAGAGAATACGGAATCGGAATTGACGCTTTCCATCACAAAAACAGGATATCTGCGGCCGCGGAGCTATGTCAAGGGCGTCTGGCCGAACCGGCCCATGGTTTCCCTTCCAAGGACAATATTTTCTCATTCTCTCCATGAGAATAAGCTGTCACGCCCTAGATTCAAGAACGCTGTAACTTTCGCCGCCGAAACGCTGCCGACGGGTCCTATCGGAATGAATAGCTCAGGCCGATCCTCAAGCCGCGGCCCGGTTCCTCCATGGCCTCCGGGTCGGGACGGCCGAGGTAGTTCGCGTCGAAAAGATTGCCGAGGACGAGATAGATATTGACAGGGTGGAGGTAATAATTCGCCTTGAATTGAACGACCTGGCAGGCGGGGATGGCGATTTCGGCGGGACCGGGATCGTTTTTGGCCGTCTGGAAGACGCCGCTCAGTTCGGCCGAAAATTTTCCCCACCAGACCCTTGTTCCGACGACCGCGCGCAACGGCGGAATGTCGTTGATGGGCGAACCCGTCGTCGCGCTTTCGCCCTGCAGCGCGGCAAACATGCCGAACAGCTTCCACCCGGAGAGCGGATAGACCTCGGCTTCGAGCTCGACGCCTTTGATCCGGCCTTTGTCCACGTTGCCGTACGTGTAGATCGACGGGCCGACCTGGTAGCGATCGATGAGCCCGTTGACGGTATAGACGAATCCATAGGCCGCGGCATAGACGCGGGGCGAGATCCACTTCAGGCCGGCGTCCCAATTCAGACTGCGCTCGTTGGCCAGGTTCGGTTGGGCGATGATGAATCCGCGCCCGGTGATCCCCGAGTAGAAACGCTCGCCCAAACCGGGCGTCCTGTAGGCGCGGGCGGCATTGGCGAAGAGCATGAGCGAGGGCGTAAAACGATAGGAGGCCGCTACAAAGCCGGTGACAGCGTCGTCCCGCTTGTCCATCGCTTCCTCCCCGCCCCCGGGATGGGCCGATTGCGACAACGCGTCCCAGCGCAGTCCGCCGACAAGGTCGAGGTTGGGCACGCCCGAAAAGTCGCCGCTGATGAAGACGCCGGCGTCCGTGCTCCGTCCGCGGTCATACGCCGTCTCGTCATAGGTCTTGGTGACGTTGCCGGAAGCGTCAAAGGAAACCTCATGAAGCGTGGCATTGACGCCCGCCCGGCCGAAGAGGTCGGCGCCCGCGGTCAGCCGGAACGCCGCGCCGAACTTCCTGGCAAAAGAGACCTGGACACCGTACTCCGTGCTCTCGGTCCGGCTGAACGAATCCTTGGTCACGGCCGTCCCCGACAGAGTCTGGGTCCTCGTCTCCAGGAAGTTCGGATTAGCGTAGGCATGGACATCCAGTTCGCCGCCGGCCACGGACTTCTCCGTCCAGGCAACCTGGATCAGATTGTCGTTCTCGCGCGGATACCATGTCGGTTTGGCGGCGCTGTTCCGGTTGGGCTTGCCGATATCCGTCCCTCGCGACCCGAGGAAGCTCAAGCTCACCCGGCGGGCGTCGGTATCGTAGACAACTTTACCGAGGAGGCCGGATTGGTTGTATTGCGACTGAAGGACTTCGGCCTGAGGCGAACGGTAATTGTCCGCGTCGAGGCCTTGGTAGGAGAGATAGAAGCCCCAGGCCCCTTTCCTTCCGGCCAGGCTCAAGCCGTAAGCTTTCTCGGCGTTGTTGGTTCCGTATCCGGCATGGAGACGACCGGAAATTCCATCTTCGGAGGGAGGGTTCTTGGTGAACAGGTTTACGACGCCGCCGATAGCATCCGATCCGTAAAACATCGAAGAGGGACTGCGCAAGACCTCGATGCGATCCAGGTCCTCGGGATTGACGAAGGACGCGCTGGGACCGGTTCTCCGGTCGCTCATGATGCGCGCGTTGTCCACGAGGACGAGGATCCGCCGCCGGGCAAGCCCGCGGATCGAGGGAACGAGCGAAAAGCCGCCCGAACCCAGAGGCGTGACGCCCGGGGTGAGCGCGAGGGCTTCCGTGATGTTCGGCGCCAGGCGCTCTTCCAGAAGCTCGGTCGGAACGATCGTCTGCGCGGCCGGAATTTTCACCGACGGCTCCGGATACCGGAGCGCCGTCACGGAAACCTCGACCGTCTGGCGAACGAGCGGGACGAGCTGAACGAGCAAAGATTCGGATAACTCCTTGGCCGCGAGCCACCGCTCATCGGAGAAATAATCCGAGTGCGCCACGGTCAGCCGGATCCGGTCGCTATCCGGAATGGTCAAAGCGAAGCCGCCGGCGGAGTCGGTGACGGCCGAAACGCTGACCGAGCGAACCGCGACGACCGCTCCCGCGACCGGCCGTCCGTCGAGAGACACGACTCGGCCCTTGACCTCGAGAGCCCCGGCGCCTCGGGCGACGACGGCGATGATAAGAAGAAGTAAGCCCAATATTGACTTTTTCATGTTCATGGGGACAATAGCCTCCTACTCTAAATTAGACACGAGAACATGCCAATTTCTTCCAATTGACTGAATCGCTTATGTTCCGAGGGCGGATCAAGAAAGCCCCGAAAAAAGGGGGGATAAGCAGCTCAGAATGTATATTTTGCCCCGAGTCGAAGGGAAACGCCGGAGAGCGAGAAGCTGGCTTTCCGGACATGCGAATAGATTTCGGGATAATTATTCGGGTCGTCCGTCCCTGTTGTCAGCAGTAAGATCCAAGAATTGGTCGTCGAAGGAGCATCTTTATAGCTGACCAACCAGGCGGTATGGTCCCCGTTGTATTCGGACGACCAGGTTGGGCCTTGACTCGTGTAATGATAAGGACCGTTCAAGTCTTCGAGCGCGGCAAACCTGGCCAGGGCTTCTACGACCAGCGATAGTTTTGGAAGGATCGCGTATTCCAGGCCCGCTCCTGCCTGAAAACCGAGGACCGACTTGGAGGATTTCCAAGTTTGCACGTAACTTGAATCGTTGTCGACGACTGAATACGAAAACTCGACATGCCCAAGATAGTAGGCCATACCGGCATTCGCGTTTAATGTCAAAGTCCTGGTGAGCGGAAGGGCATAAAACCCCCCGAGCGTGATCACGGTGGCGCTCATCCCAGGCTTATGGGTTTCTTTAGATTGGTCGATTCCCGAGCCGCGGGTTAGGACGCTTTCCCTAGAGATCCCCAAGCGCCCCACTCCGAGGGTGATTCCCAAATGAGGGCCAAAACCGAGAAAAAACTCCGCCTGGAAATCGGAACCCAGATGGACGGCCAGGAGTCGTCCCGTCACTGGGTTTTTATGATAATCGTCCCACTCATTCAACGTCTGAAAATAAGAGTTGATGTCGCTTCCGGAAAAATAACCCAAGCCGCCGGAGACTCTGGCGCCGAACGTCAGTTTTCCTGCCGAGAGAGGGCGGGATATTAAAAAAACCAAAACTAAAAGAAAAAACACCGATCGCTTTTTTTGGATCGTCATGATTCCTTCCTTTTAGGTCTTTACGAACCTCGCCTTTTCTTATTGAGAGCGTTTTTTTCTGCCGCTTCGCACGTCATCGCGGCGTCCCCGCGCGATAAAATCATATTCCCGCCCGCGGATCCATGTCAATGTTGCGGCCCTTGAGGTCTTTGCCGTTGAGGGCGCCGGCGGCCTTCGTCGCCTCTTGTCAAGGGGCAGGTTTAAAAGG
>Ga0315279_10005015_pt1 | contig 17424 bp, 13 predicted proteins | sample YL17G06_20_MG_FD_203694 | JGI IMG/M metagenome (GOLD analysis project Ga0315279, IMG submission 203694) | Sediment microbial communities from Yellowstone Lake, YNP, Wyoming, USA - YL17G06_20 | ecosystem: Environmental > Aquatic > Freshwater > Lake > Sediment | place: USA: Wyoming | collected... | reverse complement strand
GCGGCGTGGGCGGCCAGGTGGATTTCATCTACGGGGCGTCGCGCAGCAAGGAAGGCGTGCCGATCATCGCGCTGCCGGCCACGGCGGCGGTCAAGGGACAGGCGATCAGCAGGATCGTGCCGACGCTGAAGTGCGGGGCGGGCGTGGTGACGACCCGCAACCACGTGCACTACGTGGTGACCGAGCACGGGGTCGCCGATCTCTACGCGAAGACGATCCGCCAGCGCGCCCGAGCGCTCATCGACATCGCCGCGCCCCAGTTCCGCGCGGAGATCGAGGAGCAGGCGATCAGGCTCAGGTACCTTTAAATAGTCCGGTGTCCGGTGTCCGGTGTCCGAAGTCGACTTCGGACTTCGGACTTCGGACTTCGGACCTGCCTTTCCCTGTGGGACTTCCGGCCTGCCTTTCCCTGTGGGACTTCCGGCCTTCAGGCCGGGAGCGATCTCCGGTGTTCGATCTCGACATCGGACTTCGGACATCGGACTTCGGACGACGCGTTTCCTCCTACCTCGCGTGCACTACCAGCCGCCCCGACTGCGGCCGGTTCGTGACGAGCGCCTTCAGCTTCTTGAGCGGCGCCAGCGACGGCCGGTGGCGCACGTCCACCTGAGGGAAGCCGGCGGCCGCCAGCATCTGCCGCATGCACTCGATCGTCGGGATCGCCGTGAACTCGTAGCGGCTGCCCGACTCGTGGCCGTCGCCCGGGAAGAAGCTGATGAGCGGGTAGCGCGCGTGCAGCGCCGGGACGAGCGCGTGCGTCTCGCAGACGAGCGTGCCGCGCGTGACGCGGCGCAGGCGATCGAGCACGCCGATGGGCGAGCGCAGGTGGTAGAGGACGCCGAGCAGCAGCACCAGGTCGAACTGGCCGACGACCTGCGGGTCGAGGTCCTCCGCGGCCAGGCGCATCGATTCGACCTTCGAGTTGAGCGCCGAGTGCGCCAGCAGGAACCCGTCCTTGCCGTGCACGTCCCAGGCGTAGGTGTCGATGGCCAGCACGCGCGCGGCGCCCCGCCGTTCGCACTCGAACGAGAAGAAGCCGTCCCACGCGCCGATGTCGAGCACCGACTGGCCGGTCAGATCATCGGGCAGATCGAGGAAGCGCACCCGGCGGGCGAACCGCTGGCGCACGTGCCACTCGGGCCGCGTCACCAGCCCGCCGCCGAGATCGATCGGATGGCACCACTTGATCTGCCTGACCCGACGTTCCAGTTCGGCGCGGTCGATCGCCGCGGCGGCCTCTGCCGTTTGCTGCTCGATCATCCGGGGGAACATGCCATTGACGCACCCATCCCGTCAACCTGAGAGATCCGGACGAGAGGTGTCACTGTGACAGGCCAGCCACATAAACGACTACATACCGACTGTTCAGGAACTCCTTCGCGGTCGGTCGTCACCGCATGCTGTGGATGTGAACGTCGCTATCCGCGTGGTCGAAAGCGCTTGCGATCCCACGGGCGCTTCCAGTCCTTGTTCGAGATCCTCGCTGGTGGTCCATGGGTCGGCATCCATCCCGGACCTCTTCACGAGCCCGCGTGAGAGACTCCTGGTACTTCTCGCCAGTGTCGCGCCGTACGTGCCTTCAGATCTTCGCGAACACCGCCGCCCTCGATACATTCTCGAACTTCGTCTACAGTGCCGGCACCTCACCCACGGCCGGACCCCCTTGCCTCGCCTGAGCGGGACGACGTTCGACGCTCCTCAAAGACCGGCATGTTCCCGTAGCGGATCGACGGTATTCAGGATCTTAAACTCCTCGAGATTCTCCGAATACACCTCGCGCTGAGGAGGGCACATCCGTAGCTCTTGAAAGATCGCGTCGAACAAATCCGCACGCGTACGCCAAGAATACTGCTCCCGCAACTCAGATCTGAGCGTTCCTAATTCACCAGCCAGGGAATATGTGTCCAATCGATCGCTCACCTCCACAATCTTCGCCGCCAGCCCCTCCGGAGCACCTGGCGGGACCAGGAACTCCTCGGGCACGAACTCTTCAAATCCACCGATTTTCGTGGCCACGACGGGCTTACCTCTCAAGAGAAAATTCAAAGCCGTGCCCCCAAATGACTCAACGAGACTCGGTTGCACTCCCATCGTGCACCAGTCGATCAGCTTATCTATGTCTTCGTACTGCGGCTCCACTCGAACGCACTCCCTGAGCCCGTACTCTGCTATGATGGAGGTCAGCCCGGTTAGTGTGACGCGCCCGGGCCCGTCGGAATCGCTGAGTGGTCCCGCTAGCACCAGACCGATTGTTCTGCCCTGAATCTCGCGAAGGTAACGTATGGCTCGCAGAAGATCTCTCAGCCCCTTCTGGCTTGCGCGCAGTTCCGAGTCCAGATTCCCTATGAACAGCAGCCTGATTTCCTGCTTCACGTCGCGCCCGCCGGACACAACGTCGATCCGCCCCTTGTATCCGAAATCTCTCCCTATCACTGTGTCCGCCATCCAGCGCGAGACAGTGACCACTCGATCGGCTGAAAGACAGGCGAGCTGGAACAACCGGCGCCGCTCCGGCTCCTCAACAAAACCCGGTATGTACGCCTCGAAACCGTGATGGAGTACTTGCACAACCCTCGAGGTGTTCGGCACAACCGCTGTACTCGTTACGCTCATTCCGGGAACGTAGTCATTGCGCAAGACGAAATCATGGGGAGTGTCCGCCCCGAGAAGCTGTCGGAGCCGACTGTGCATGGCCTCGTAGGACGGCACTGTCCAGATGCGGCGTCTTCCGATGCACACCTCGCCGCTGACATTTCTTTCAGAGAGGGCAACGACATCAATGTTGTTGTTGCGCAGAGCGAGGTGCCGGGCCAGTTCGACGGCATAGTAGCCAGCCCCGCAGTGGCGTCGGCAGAACGGCACGTCGGAATCTGGATACTCAACGGACGCCAGAAGTACCCGGAAACCAGTGCCCCGTGTGTCGTCTCTCGCGGCCTTCATGTCCCACCTTCCATCTGCCTGCGAGCGTTGCCCCCGCGAACGCTTGCGCCGAGGCGGATTCGCACGTCACGACGCGCCAACCGCTGACTGTGCGGCTCACAACCAGAAAGCGCCCCGCTTCTCCGGATCCAGATCCCGAGTGCGCCTCTCCAGCTCCGTGACAAATCGGCGCCTCGCAGTGAGCGACCACCGGGAAAAGTTACGGTAGATCTTGGTCAGCTCAAAATTGTGTTTCCAATGCCGCGTGCATTCCCCACGCATTGGACAGCAGCACTGAAGAACCTCATCGGCGGAGGTTACACCAGGCCGAATTCCATTCGCGGTCTTGAGGCGCTGAAACGACGTCTCTGTCCAGATGTCCTTGAACCCCGACTGAGGATTGAGGCGGCCTTGAAGAAAGTTGAGGCGGTGACGATGGTCTGCGCTGTTGTCGAAGTACAGGTGGCAGCAGGGGTATACGCCACCACTCGGATCGATCACGGCAAAGAGGCACGGTGTGAAGCAGATCAGTCCGTGACCGTCGTACAGTTGCTGCGTCGGCTTGCCAGAGGCAATCGACAAAACTCCGGTTCTGTCGATGAACTCCGCCACGTAGGCCGAATTCAGCATCAAACTGAGAGTTCTCTCGCCCGAGAGTTGTCTGAGCGCCATTTGCACGGTCTCAACGTCCTGAAACGTACAGACAAAGGGGTCGGGCCGTCCGACGTCGGCCGGGACACCGTGGCCAAACTTGTACACGAGTGAATCGATTCCGCGTTGCTCGGCGGCCCATTTTCCTACCTCAGCCACGTGTTCGGCGTTTCTGTGGAACAACGGCATGCAAATGCCAACGTGTCGAAGAACACTGTCGCTGTCTTGTCGCTTCTCCGACAGCTGCCGCACTGCGGACCCGATGGCGCCGGCGGGATCCGCAAATGCATGGTGCGACGGAGGGAGCCAATGAACAGCTCGGTAGATCTGCGGGTCAATCGCACCGAGGCTGATTCTCAAGCTCTCCACTGACCTGGTAACGTCACGCTGCAATGTCTCATCACCTTCAAGTTGAAGCCCGTCGGTCAAAACGGCGACGTGGAATCCTCGCCCACGGCACAGCTTGAGAATGTCAAGAATCTCCGGATGACAGAACGGTTCGCCTCCCGACAGCACGAGATTCCTGGTACCCATGTGCTGGAGGTCGAAGAGGATCTCCTCAAACGTGGCCGGTGCCATGTCGCAAGGTGTTGCTGCTGCACGGCTACAGCCCACGCAGCCTCTCACGTTACAGCGGCTCGTGATCTCGATTTGGACGCACACGGGGGCGGGTCTGACGGGATGGCCGGCTAGTGGCTCCGAACCTGCTATGAGGTACGGCTCGATCCGCTCGACGTATTCAAACAGCGCAGGTAGATGCGGGAGGAGACGGGTTGTGGGATTACTGCGCGATGGTTCGTAGGATTCCGAATCGAGATCGTCGAGAACTTTGCTAACGTCATCGGATCCAACGTCGAATCCAGCCGTCGCTTTCACTCGTCTGATTCGCTCCTCCAACAAGGCGACCAGGCAGCGCTTTGTCTCGTTTCGTCGATGGGTGATGACCAAGCAAGGCCGATTGGTGCTATGGCGGCTGCCGGTGTATATGTCGAAAAAGACTCGACGTTCGACTGCTGCCACTCGGGTGGTCTGCACCAGCGTCAGACTATCGAGTACCATCGTCGGGCTCAGTAGGTGCGAGACGCTGGACACCTGGTGTTTCGCAGTCAACTCTTTCTCGAGACGGCTGAACTTCCGTAAGCTGTCCGCAAGGTCTGTGAAGTACTCAGTGCGCTCGGCCGCAGTGAGAACGCGCGGATCCACAGTGGGGTCAGTCAACACGGCAAGGAGCGTCAGGCGGTTTGTTCTCACGGCGTCTGCCATGAGGGCCATTGCTTCTTGCCAGCGTCGTGCGGTACGAGAGACGACAGTGACCGCGACAGATGAGTCACCATCATCAAAGCATCTGCTCAAGGGACTGTACGGGAAGTCGACGTGCGTGCGATCAGGATAGATCTCAACATCATCGCACCCCAGTTCCAGGCCGACTCCGTTGGCGCGCCGTGTCCAGGGCAGGCGAGGCGGTGTGGCGGGGTTGCCGAAGGCAATGCCGGTCGACTCGCCGTGATAGTTGTGGATGTGGACCTCCTGCCCATGCTTGACCTCGCGCGGTCCAAGATCAAACACGTTGGGGTCGCTGGCCATGACGTCGGTCATGTAGTTGTCGCTCAAGAGTATGTGATCGCGATCGCCCAGGCTCATGACACGGGCGCAGGTATTGACGGCGTCACCGACGACATCGAAGGAATCCCCTATACCTCTGATCAGGTAAACACGCCCAGAGTGAATGCCTTGCCGAAGACGGTAACCTTCGTGCCGCATGAGATGTTGCAGAACAACTGCGAAGTCGTGGAGGGGGCGATCGCGCTCGATCGGAAAACGCACGACGAGGAGGCCGTCACCGGTCATCTTGACTACGGCACGAGGAAGCGTGCCGGCGGTGAGATCGCCGAGTGTCTGGATCGCGTGATCGCGCAGGAGTGTGCACGCTTGGATTTGGCGATCCTCTTTGAGCGTAGAGAACTTCTCAATATCTGCGAAGAGCACGGTTGCGGACTGCGAGATTATCTCCGATGTGGCGGTCATGTCTTGACCCTTCTGAACAACGCGTTCTCGATGATCGAAACTCCCGGACGTCCGGTCGTGAGAGCGAGGACACTCCGAGCTTTGTTCTGTACGCGCGTTAGTTCAGCGGCGAAGGTATTCGGCCGCGCCGGTGGCGTCAAGCGGTTTTCAGTCGTGGGCCCGGGGATTCTGTGCACCCGCACTATTCCAGCCCAGTAGCTGGGCCGGTTGAAGCGTGCCTGTCTACGAAACCCGCTACAATCCGGTGACTACCCTCGTTGCCGGATACCTGTAAACCCTTCAAAACATTGGGGCGCCCGGCAGGACTTGAACCTGCGACCCTGGGCTTAGAAGACCGGCGGTCCGACAAGTTGGGACTTGATGTCCGCCCCGATCCCCGATCCCTGATCCCCGATCCCTACACTCGAAGATCCCCCCGATCCCTGGTCCTCGTGTGTCACAGCCGTCCCCAGGCCCGCGTCAGGTAGTCGCTGAGCGACAGCGCCAGCAGGATGCCGAGCCAGAAGATGCCGGCGCCGCCGACCAGCCAGGTGAGGCGCGTGCTGTAACGCAGGTGCATGAAGAAGAGCACCACCAGAGAGGCTTTCACCACCGCAATGGTCAGCGCCACGATCGGGCTGAACAGGCCGAGGTCGAAAAAGGCCACGCCCGTGGTGAGGCCCGTCAGGACCAGCAGCACGAGGAAGACGGTGTAGTAGATGCGCAGCGGGACGATGGTTTGGGACATGGGCGTTTCAACAATCACCAGTCGATAGTTGATGGTCGATGGTCAATCGCTGACCGGGCGACCGGGATCGAAACGATGAACTATCAACTATCAACTATCGACCATCCCTCACCTGTGCCGATCAACCAGGTACAGCAGCGGGAACAGGAAGATCCAGATGATGTCCACGAAGTGCCAGTACAGCCCCGCAATCTCGACCGGCGTGTGCCACTTCTCGCTGAAGTAGTTGCGCCACGCCATGTACATCATCGTCAGGATGACGCCGAAGCCGATGAACATGTGCAGCGCGTGCAGGCCCGTCATCGCGAAGTAGAGCGAGAAGAAGATCTGCGCGTGGTTCGGATCCGTCCCCTCGATCCGGAAGCCGTGCCCGGGAATGTGGTGATTCAGGTACTCGTGGTAGTACTCGAGAAACTTCAGCCCGACGAAGGCGGCGCCCAGGACCAGCGTGAGCCCGAGGAACCCGAGGATGCGCGTCCGCCGGCCGCGCGCCGCCGCGTGCACCGCCAGCGCCATCGTCAGGCTGCTCGTGATGAGGATGACCGTCATCGACGCGCCCGAGAGGATGTTGAGCTGGCGGCTGGCGACCCCGAACGTCGACGGGTACCAGATGCGGTAGATCATGTAGGACGCGAACAGGCCGCCGAAGAACAGCAGCTCGGTGACGAGGAACACCCACATCCCAAGCGTCGCCGCCTCGCGCTGCTGCTCCATGTCGTCGAAGTGATGCGCCAGGTGCGGCTCGTGCGGCGTCTCGCCCACGGGCGAGGCCGGCGGTTGCTGCGGGCTCGCCACGTCAGCCAAGCCGGATCTCCTGTTTCTCGTAGTCGTAGGCCGGCCCGGTCACGATCGGCGTGCGATCGAAGTTGAAAGTCGGCGGCGGCGAGGGCGTCTGCCACTCGAGGCCGGTGGCGCGCCAGGGGTTTGGACCCGCAACCTTTCCGTACTTCAACGACAGCAGCAGATAGACCAGCGGCATCAGGTAGCCGATGCCGAGCACCGAGGCTCCTGCGGTGGAGAGCACGTTGAGCGCCTGAAACTCGGGCGGATATGCGTGGTAGCGACGTGGCATCCCCAGGTATCCGAGGATGAACTGCGGGAAGAACGTCAGGTTGAAGCCGAGGAACACCGTCAGCGCGGCCAGCTTCGCCCAGATCTCCGGGTACATTCGCCCGGTGATCTTCGGCCACCAGAAGTGCATCGCGCCCAGGTATCCCATCAAGGCGCCGCCCACCATGATGTAGTGGAAATGCGCGACGACGAAGTACGTGTCGGTCACGTGCACGTCGACGCCGAGCGAGGCGACGAACAGGCCCGTGAGGCCGCCGACCGTGAACAGGCCGATGAACCCGAGCGCGTAGAGCATCGGCGAGTCGAGCTTGATCGATCCTTTGTAGAGCGTGGCCGTCCAGTTGAACACCTTGATCGCCGACGGGATGGCCACCAGGAAGCTGAGCACCGAGAAAATCATCGCCGAGTACATCGAGATGCCGGCGACGAACATGTGGTGGCCCCACACCAGGAACCCGAATACCGCGATCGCCAGGCTCGAGAAGGCCACTATCTTGTAGCCGAAGATCCTGTGGCGGGTGAAGGCCGCGATGAGCTCGCTGACCACGCCCATCGACGGCAGGATCATGATGTAGACGGCCGGGTGCGAGTAGAACCAGAACAGGTGCTGGAAGAGCAGCGGGTCGCCGCCGTAGGCCGGGTTGAAGATCCCGAGATGGAACGCGCGCTCGAGCCCCACGAGCAGCAGCGTGATGGCCAGCACCGGCGTGCCCAGCACGTTGATGAGCGCCGTCGCGTAGATCGCCCAGAGGAACAGCGGCATCCGCATCCACGTCATGCCCGGCGCGCGCATGCGGTGGATCGTGACGATGAAGTTCAGGCCCGTGAGGATCGACGAGAAGCCCGCGATGAACACCCCGACGGCGGCCGTCAGCACGTTCGAGTTCGACGCCGTGGTGCTGAACGGCGTGTAGAACGTCCATCCGGTATCGACGCCGCCGGTCGTGATCGCCCACAACGTGAACAGGGCCCCGGCGACGTAGACGTACCAGCTCAGCAGGTTGATCTTCGGAAACGCCAGGTCGCGGGCGCCGATCATCATCGGCACCAGGAAGTTGCCGAAGACCGCCGGAATCGAGGGAATCAGGAACAGGAAGATCATCACGATGCCGTGCATCGTGAACAGCTTGTTGTAGGTGTCGTCGGAGACGAGATCCCCGGCAGGCGTCAACAGCTCGAGGCGCATGATGCCCGCGAACATCGCGCCGACGGCGAAGAAGGCCGTGATGCTGACGAGGTAGAGGATCGCAATCCGCTTGTGATCGGTCGTCAGCAACCACGACCTGATGCCGTACTCGGCGTTCAGGTAGTGCGTCTTCGGGAGGGTGAGAGCTTCGACGGCTTCCATAAACCTACCGTTTCGGTGTCGGCCCCTGCGGCGGCGGCGCCGAGGCGAGCGACTTGATGTACTCAATCAGCTGCGACAGCTGATCTTCGCTGACCACGCCCTGGAACGACGGCATGATCGGCTGATAGCCGGCCACATTCGTCCCTCCCGGCGTCAGGATGCACGTGCGCAGGTAGGCCTCGTCGGCGGTCACGCTCTGGCCGCCGGTCAGCTGGACCGGGTGGCCGAACACTCCTTGCAGGGACGGCCCGCGCCCCTGGCCGTCGGCCTGGTGGCAGGTCACGCATCCCAGGTCCTGGAACAGCTTCTCGCCCGCCGACGCCATCGAGGTTTCGGTCGTGCCGCCCGAGAGCCAAGCCTCGTAATCGGCCGGCGCCATGACGACCACCTGCCCGGTCATGCCGGAGTGCCTCGTGCCGCAGTACTCCGCGCAGAAAAAATGATAGGTGCCGGGCCGAGTGGCCGTGAACCAGATCGTCGTGTACCGCCCCGGCAGGATGTCCGCCTTGATGCGGAACGCGGGCACGTACAGGTCGTGGATCACGTCCTCGGACGTCATCGTCAGCTTTACCGCGCGGCCCGCGGGTACGTGCAGCTCGTCGATCTCGCGCTGGCCGGCCAGGTGCTGGAACTTGAACATCCACTGCTTGGCGACGACGTAGATGTCGAGTGTGTCGGCCGGCGGCGAGCCCATCGAGAAGTACACCGACGCGCCCCAGAAGAACATCACGATCGTCAGCAGCACCGGCACGGCCGTCCACAACACCTCCAGCGCGTATCCGCCGTGGACGGGCCGGCCGATCTCGCCGGCGGCGCGGCGGCGGTAGCGGAAGGCGAAGTAGACGATGAGCGTGGCAATCAGGACGACGAAGAAGACACTGACGCCAATCAGGAAGAAGTACAGCGCGTCGACGCGCCCGGCCATCGTCGAGGCGCGCTCGGGGAATACGGGAAAGAAGCGCGGCCACATAGTTGTCAGTGCTCGATGTTCGAAACGCCAGAGCTCGTCGTGCGCGCGCCCGGACCCCCTCCGGACGCCTGCTCGCGCCTGGTCCGCTTCCGCTCGCGCCGGGCCATCACGAAAACGAACGATCCGAGCGCGACCATGGTGACGAGACCGCCCAGTCGGATGACGTTCAGGACGACGAGGCCGTACTTTCCCGTCTTCGGGTCGTAGTGGTAGCAGTAGAGCAGCACCCGGTCCACGGGGTTGCCGATGCGGCCCGCGGAGGCGTCGACCAGCGCCAGCCGCAAATCGCGCGGGGAGTATTCGATCCCGTAGAGGTACTTCGCGAGCCGGCCGTCGGCGGTCGCAACCATGATGCCCGTCGCGTGCGCGTAGATGCCGGTGGCGGGGTCGTACACGTAATGGAAGCCGACCGCCGCAGTGAGCTGCTCGATGGCCGGTTCCTGACCGGTCAGGAAATGCCAGGCCGATGCGGCTTCCGGGTGCCCGTACCGCTGAATGTATGACTTCTTCTTCGCGGCGGCGAGCTGCGGCGTCTCGCGCGGATTGAAGCTGACGGTCACCAGCTCGTAGTCGCTCCCCGGGTTCAGCGACATGCCCTTCATCGTACCCGCCAAGGCGTTCAGCACGAGCGTGCACAGCATCGGGCAGTCGTAGTAGACGAGCGTCAGGACAACCGGCTTGCGATGGTGGAAGTAGTCGCCAAGGGTGACCGCGCGTCCGGTGTCGTCGGTGAACGGCAGGTCGAGCGGCAGCTGCGCGTTCAACCGCTGATCGAAGGCGATCTTCTGCAGATCGGCCGGTTGCACGCCCGCCGGCAGGTCGCCCTTGGACATCATGCCGTTGGCCGGCACGCCGTTGTACTGCGCCAGTGCGGCAGATGGCCACGCGAGCGCGGCGGCGAGAACGAGTCCCGATAGAGCCGCTTTCATGGTTCTGTCCTTCATCGCTCGGCGACGGGGAATCCCTGTTGCATCACCTGGTTCATCGCCTGCCAGATCGGGATGCGCACGGCGCCCGTCTGCCTGTCGAGCCAGGTGTACGAATTCAGCAACTCGTCCTCTTGCCGGTGAAAAGCCTTCAGCTCCTCGCGGGGCTTCTCCTGCAGGCGGGGGCTGGGCGGCAGGCGGACCTCGCTCGTCTGCACCATCGGGAACTCGCGCGGCTGCCCGCCCGTCTCCAGGCGCCCGAACACCCCGAACAGCAGCCAGATCAGCAGGTGGATGACGATCGCCGCGATGACGAGCGCGATGGCGAAGCCGACGATGATGCGGATGTCGATGTCGCGCTTCTCGTGCGCGACCTCGGCCGGCTCGACGTCGGAAACGTTGTGCGTTCGGAGCTTGTCGTCCATCTCGATCGTCTGCGGCCGGCTCCAGGCTCCAGGCTCCGGGCTCCAGCCGTCCAAGGCCGAAAGCCCAAGGCCCAAAGCCCAAAGCCTTCCTAGTGTCTCTTCAACGCCGCCAGCAGCTCCACGCGGTCGCGCAGCGGCAGCAGCGGCCGGCTGGCCAGCTGCCAGGCGAACACGGCGACGAACAGGCCGCCGATGGCGATCGTCGTGGCGAAGTCCTGCCAGCTCACGACCAGGCGGCCCTGGTATGTCTCGGGCCCCACCATCCAGAACAAATCCAGCAGCCGCATGAACAGCAGCAGGATGACCACCGCGCGCAGCATCGGCAGCGCCTGCTTGGTCCGCCGCATCAGCAGCAGCACGAACGGCACGAAGAAGTGGAAGACGGCGAGCGACAACCCGATCCACTGCCAGCCCGGGCCCAGCCGGTGCACGTACCAGGGAATCTCCTCCGGGAGGTTGCCGGCCCAGATCAGCAGCAGTTGCGAGAACGACGTGTAGGCCCACAGCATGACGAACGCCAGGATCAGGTTCCCGACGTCCCGCATCGTGGTGACGCGCAGGATGTTGGCGAAGGGCCGATCGCGCGACAGCAGGACGAGCACCAGCGTGGCGAACGCCAGCGCGCTCAGGCCCTGGCCCGTCATGAAAATCATCCCGAAGATCGTGGAGTACCAGTGCGGCTCGAGCGACATCACCCAGTCGATCGACGCAAACGTGATCGTGAACGCGTAGAGGACGAGCCCGGGCGCGCTCAGCCGCGCGAGCTTGCGGAAGACGAGCGGGTCGCCCGTCCGATCGTTCTCGCGCGACCAGCGGTTGATCAGGTACGCGAGCAGCAGCCAGACGGCGAAGTAGAAGGCGGCGCGCACGACGAAGAACGGCACGTTCAGGTAGAGCGCTTTCGCCTGGATGCGGGCGTCCGCCGCGCGGACGGCCGGCAGCGTCCAGGGATACAGCCAGTGCAGGCCCAGCAGAATCGGCAGGAAGAGGATGGCCAGCAGCGGCAGCGTGCGCGAGGCGGCCTCGAGCGAGCGCCGCATCACGAACGCCCACACGCCGCCGGTGAGGTACTGCATCATCGCGATGGCCAGCGAGCCGAGGCCGACGCCGAGCCAGAACATGAACGCCATCAGGTAGGAGTGGAAGAACTGGTTCGGGTCCGCGATCGCACCGGCCAGGCAGAGGGCGGCGGCAGCCAGGCCGACCAAGAGCGCGGCGGCCTGCGTCCGGCGCAATCCCGCCGGCGGGGCGGCGTTGAGGTCGATGAGGTCGTTGGTCACGAAGCGTTACCTACGTAGTGCGACGTGCGAAGTGCGACGTGCGAAGTGCGAATGCAACGTGCGACGTGCGACGTGCGGTGCACCGTGCGATATGCTCACTTCGGCGCATCGTGGATCTCGTTGCGCCGCTCGGGCGGCACGTCGGCGATCCCCGCGGCGGTGCTGGCCTGCAGCGCCCGGATGTAGGCGATGATCGCCCAGCGATCGCGGACCGGCACCTGCGCCCTGTAATCCGGCATCGCGCCGAAGCCGTTGATGATCACGTCGAAGAAGTGGCCGACCGGCGCCTGGCGCAGCCGATCGACGTGCAGCGAGGGCGGCGCCCGGAACCCCCGGCGCACGATCATGCCGTCGCCGTTGCCGGTGCGCGCGTGGCACGGGGAGCAGAAGATGTCGTACCGCTCCTGCCCGCGCCGCATGACGTCCCACGTGACCGGAAACGGGAACACGGTGGCCAGCTCGCCGTTCACCATTCCCGTGGACAGCAGATCGCCGTCCTCGACCTCGCCGTGCGCGACCGTTCCCTGGACCAGCGGCCGCTCCGAGCGGTGATCGGCGAAGAAATCGCTCTCCCTGAGCGGGATGAACTTCGGCTGGTCGTGCATGTCCTGCCGGCAGCCGGAGAGCGCCAGCAGCCCCACCAGTCCGATGCCCGCCAGGAGCCAATCGGGTTTACGGCGCAACGTCCGACACCTCTCGCGGCGCGAGGCTCTGCAGGAACTCGCGCGTGGCGTGCGGATCGAACTTCGGATCCGACGCTTCGATGCACAGGAAGAAGCGATCGCGCGTCGCGAGCGCGAACCGCGCAACGTTGAACACCGGGTGATAGACCATCGGCAGCCGGTTCAGCGCGAGCATGCCGACCACCGCGGTCAACGCCGCCAGCAGCACGGTCATCTCGAAGGTGACCGGCACGAAGGCGGGCCAGCTGTTGAACGGCCGGCCGCCCACGTTGAGCGGGTACGCGATCGCCGCCACCCAGTACTGCAACCCGTAACCCGCCAGTCCCCCGACGATGCCGCCTAGCAGCACGAGCGCCGGCACGGCGGTGCCGTGGATGCCGAGCGCGTCGCTCAGCTCCTCGATGGGAAACGGCGAGTACGCATCCATCTGCCGATAGCCCTCGGCGTACGCGCGGCGTGTGACGTCCACCAGCGTCTTCGGGTCGTCGAATTCGGCCATCAGGCCGTAGAGCAGCTCGGCCATGATCAGACGCCTCGCGCGTCGTCCGGTGTCCGGTGTCCGGAGTCCGAAGTCACGCACCCTAACAACTCGGCCATGATCAGACGCCTCGCGTGTCGTCCGGTGTCCGGTGTCCGATGTCCGATGCCACCGGTCTGAAGACCGGCGGTCCCACATGGGCATGATTGTGGGACTTCCGGCCTTCAGGCCGGGAGCGATCTCCGAAGTCCGGAGTCCGAAGTCGACATCGGACACCGGACACCGGACACCGGACGACGTGACTCGCTAAGTCTTCTCCGCGTGCCCGACCTCGGCCTCGGGCAGCAGCCCCCGCATCTCGAAGATCGAAATCATCGGCAGCAGCCGGATGAACAGGAACAGCAGCGTCGAGAACAGCCCGATCGTGCCGAGGAACGTGGCCCAGTCCCACACGGTCGGGTAGTACATGCCCCACGACGAGGGGTCGAAATCGCGGTGCAGGCTGGTGACCACGATCACGAACCGCTCCAGCCACATGCCGGTGTTGACGACCAGCGCCACGACGAACAACGCGGGCACGTTCGTGCGCACCCGCTTGAACCACAGCGACTGCGGGATGATGACGTTGGTGAGGATGAGCGCCCAGTACGCCCCGCGGTACGGGCCGAGCATGCGGTTGAGCGTCATGTAGCGGTCGAACGTGTCGGCGCTGTAGAAGGACATGAACGCTTCGATCATGTACCCGTAGGCCACGATGAGGCCGGTGGCGAGCATGACCTTGGCCATGTTCTCGAGGTGCCGCATCGTCACGAAGTCCTGCAGCCCGTACACCGCGCGCAGCGGGATCGCCAGCGTCAGCACCATCGCGAAGCCGGAATAGATGGCGCCGGCGACGAAGTAGGGCGGAAAGATCGTGGTGTGCCAGCCGGGAACGATGGCGATGGCGAAGTCGAAGCTCACCACCGTGTGCACCGAGACGACCAGCGGCGTCGCCAGGCCGGCGAGCAGCAGGTAAGCCACCTCGTAACGCGCCCAGTGGCGCGCCGAGCCGCGCCACCCCAGCGCCCCGATGCCGTACACGAGGCGGGGGACCTTCGAGCGCGCCCGATCGCGAAGTGTCGCGAGATCGGGCACCAGGCCGACGTACCAGAACACGAGCGACACCGTCAGGTACGTGGTGACCGCGAACACGTCCCAGATGAGCGGGCTGCGGAACTGCGGCCAGACCGTCATCGTGTTCGGATAGGGGATCAGCCAGTAGGCGAGCCACGGCCGCCCGAGGTGGAGGATCGGGAAGGCACCAGCGCACGCCACGGCAAACAGCGTCATCGCCTCGGCGAAGCGGTTGATCGACTGGCGCCACTTCTGGTGCAGCAGCAGGAGGATCGCCGAGATCAGCGTGCCCGCGTGGCCGATCCCGATCCACCAGACGAAGTTGACGATCGCGAAGCCCCAGCCGACCGGGATGTTGACGCCCCAGATGCCGACGCCTTTATAGAACAGGAAGATGACGGCGACGTTGAGGATCAGGAAGAACAGGAAGGCGATCGCGAACCCGCCGAGCCAGCCGAGCGAGACGCGGCTCGTGAGGACGATCGCGCTGATCTTGTCGGTGATCGACCCGAACGTGTGGCCGGGCGCGATGACCGGCGGCTGGCCGATCAGCTCGTCTTCGGTCGTCGTCGGGGGCACGGGGCGTTCGGGCATCGTGTGTTGTCTTTAGTAACAGGCCGTGGTGGAAGGCTGCACGGCCTGTTACTCGATCTCCGGATTCGGATTCCGTACGGCCGCCAGGTACGTCGTGCGCGGCCGCGTGTTCAGCTCGCCCAGCAGCTCGTAGTTGCGCGGCTCGTCCTCGAGCTTCGCCACCGCGCTCGCCTTGTCGTTGATGTTGCCGAAGACGATCGCCCGGGCGGGACACGCCGCCTGGCACGCGGTGAGGATCTCGCCGTCGCGCACCGCCCGGTTCTGCTTCTCGGATTCGATCTTCGCTTCGTTGATGCGCTGCACGCAGTAGGTGCACTTCTCCATCACGCCGCGGCTTCGCACCGTCACGTCAGGGTTGCGCTGCAGCTTCAGGCTGGGCGTTTCCCAGTCGGAGTACAGGTAGAAGTTGAACCGGCGCACCTTGTACGGGCAGTTGTTCGAGCAGTACCGCGTGCCGACGCACCGGTTGTAGACCATGTCGTTCAGCCCTTCGGGGCTGTGGACCGTGGCGCCGACCGGGCACACCAGCTCGCACGGCGCGTTCTCGCAGTGCATGCACGGCACGGGCTGGTGGTAGACCTCCGGGCTGTCGGCCGAACCCTTGTGGAAGCGATCGATGCGCAGCCAGTGCATGATGCGGCCGCGGCTGACCTGATCCTTGCCGACAACGGGGATGTTGTTCTCGGCGTAGCAGGCGGCGACGCACGCGCCGCAGCCCGTGCAGGCGTTCAGATCGATCGACATCCCCCACTTGTAGCCGTCGTACTTGTATTCGGGGTAGAGCGTGAGGCTGCGCGGCGGTGCTTCGCTCTCTTCCTGCGCGAACGTCGGGTGCTTCCGGTACTCGTCGAGCGTCGCGGCCCGCACCAGGTGCCGGCCTTCCATCAACTGGTGCTGCTGGACGGTGGCGACGGGGTACGTGCGGCCGAGCTTGCGCACCTGCAGCCCGGTCGCGAACCACGGCGAATCGGACCGCCGCAGCTTGTAGGCATCGAACCCGATGTTGCTGCCCACGTGCCCCGCGCGCGTGCGCCCGTAGCCGAGGTACACGAGGACGGTGCGATCCGGCAACCCGGGCACCACCCACACGGGCGCGTCCACGCTGCCGCCGCGATGCTTCAGTTCGACGAGATCGCCGCTGGCCACGGCGAGCCGCGCCGCCAGCGCGGGGCTGATGGCCGCGACGTTGTCCCAGTCGATGCGGAGCACCGACTTGGGGATCTCCTGCAGCCAGGCGTTGTTGGCGAAGCGGCCGTCCCAGACGGTGGGATCGGGGCGGAAGACGATGTCGAGAATGTCACCCTGCGCCGCACCGCCCTCACGGGGCGCGGGTGCCGGGCCGGACGAGACCATCCCGCTGGCCTGGCCCGCGACATCGGGTTGAACGGTGACCGCGCGCGGAGGCGGGGCGCTGTTGGCGATCACGCCGTCGTTGAGCGCCTGCCGCCACCACTTCTCGAAATCGGCGTCGCTCTGCTGGCCCGCGCGGCCTCTCCAGTAGGCACGGACGATGTCGTAACTGGTCTGCCCGGGCTTGTCCGAGAACGCCCCGATGATCTCGTGCGCCGTCTTCCCGCCGTAGAGCGGCGCGATGAGCGGCTGCACGATCGAGACGGTGCCGTCGAACGCGCGAGCATCGCTCCACGACTCCAGGTAGTGCGCCTCGGGCACGTGCCAGTGGCACAGGGCCGCCGTCTCGTCGCGGTACAGGCCGGCGTGCACGCGCCTGCGCACCTTCGCGAGCGCATCCTCGATGTGCAGATCCTTCGGCGCGTCGTACACCGGGTTGGCGCCGATGATGACGAGCGTCGCCACCTGGCCGGCGTACATCTCGCCGACGAGCTCGCGCAGGGAACCCAGCTGATCGGCAGTCGTGCCCGGCAGCGGATCCAGATAGGACACGGTCTTGCCGGCGTTGCCGAGCGCCGCGTTCATCGCGTGCGCAAGCGCGTGGACGTGTGGTGGCTGGTGGTCGCCGGCGATGACCAGGCTGGCCCCGCCGTGCGCCTTCAGGTCCCTGGCGATGGCCGCAATCCAGCGTTCGACCTGCGCGGCAGGGAGATTCGCCTCGATGGGTCCGCGTATCGGCGGCACGTTCGCCGGCTGCGGCACCCCGACGGCTGCGGCCAGCCGCTGCGCGAACACCACGATCTGCGTGGGACGCACCGCCAGCCGGTGGTCCGCCTTGTCGCCCGTGTTCGAGACGACACCCTC
>Ga0315279_10005014_pt1 | contig 17430 bp, 14 predicted proteins | sample YL17G06_20_MG_FD_203694 | JGI IMG/M metagenome (GOLD analysis project Ga0315279, IMG submission 203694) | Sediment microbial communities from Yellowstone Lake, YNP, Wyoming, USA - YL17G06_20 | ecosystem: Environmental > Aquatic > Freshwater > Lake > Sediment | place: USA: Wyoming | collected... | reverse complement strand
CGAGAGGTTTCTTGAGTATTTCCTTATATAATCCTTCCAGGTCTGGCAAGAAATCGAAAGTTACGGGATACCCGGGCGGTAACACTTCAATGTCGAGCAGCGTGTAGCATCCCGGGCAGTAGAACTCCCTCATCTCCTGCCAATTCGGGTCAGAATGCTCCCAGTTGCGATACATCTCCTGCAGCAGTTCAGGCGCATTCCTGACAAACACCTTAGACTTATGTTTCCAGTTTTGCCTGTAGTCGCCGAATTCATAACCGCACTCGGCCTTGACAATACGTTCCTTTCCCTTTTGCACAACATACAGGTGCTCCGCTAAAGGCAATAATATCTTCTCCTTCCAGGGCACTCTCTCCTGCAGTATCGCCACGACCTTCTCGAATCTATCGGCGTCCTTGTGGTCTGAGATAATCCTCTTCAGTGCGGACCACTCCAATTTGCCATCTATCAAATCAGCAATCGTATTCTTATCATATTCTGTCACGTGAACCCTCCCAAACTAAAATTGGAAATCCTCCGGGAGCCCATAGTACTCTTTGAATTCCTCTGCCCATTTTGGCGATAACTCCATCGATTCCCTGTACATATTCTTAATCGGCTCGATCAAATTCTTTTCGAGGACAATCTGGCGCTCACTCTCAAGGAACTCCTTGAAATCGATTGCTCTGGATTTACGAATGTCTCGTATCTTCTGTCTTTCTTTTCTCGTCGCCTCTTCGTCGATTACCCATTTCTGATTTTTGCTGTCGTAGCTGGCCACCACTCCATAAACACGTCTGACAAGCCCTGCAGTGTAAATCTCATCCTCCAAATCCTTCTTCACAAGCTCGATATCTCTCAACAGCGGGTCGCCGAACCCGCAGGAGCCATTCATGTTTCCATGCAGGATATCCCCATTATTTAAGTTACCCCCCAGTGTGGCTCCTCTTTTATGTATCGTGTAATCGCCCTGCAGAAGCTTCTTAAGCTCGGAATCATTGGGGTCCCCTTCGCCTGTGGGATACGGCCTCTTTGCCTGTGTTACCTCGGCCAGATTGCTCTTTAGCATTGCGCTGCGGTACGAGGTGGCGTTGGGATAGCCGCCCATGAGGCCAGTACATACGAAGGAAACGCCCCCTCCCCGCACCATGTAGGCAAACAAGGATTTCACGCCATGCGCCACACGCAGGTTCTCCCAGTCGGTAGCTCCACGGTATTTACCAAATCCGGCCGTATCTTTTTTCACACGCCTTCCCAGCCATGGGAAACCTAATTCGAGACTCTCCCACACCTCTATGTCGCCCATATCTGACTCCGGATTCCACATTGCATAGCCATAGTCTAAACCGTCCCTCAAAGCACCGGCACCCATCCCCACAGCAGATATGTCGAATGTAGCCAGCGGAAAGTAGGTGCCATCCTCCAGATAGCCACCACCCTGTGTGCTATCAGTGGTTTCACCGTACGAACTGACGACCTCCTCGCGGTATCCCCTGGAATAAAAGCCGCGGCTGAGACACCGTACAAGGCCGGTAAAACATGCCAGCAGCGATGGCCAGGCACAACTATATGATGCGAAGGGATCCGTAGGATTAAACCCAGAGCCCGGCGGGAAATAACTTTTTACAGCCAGGTATGAGCCATCGTTAACTCTACCATCGTAAAACAATAGTTGAGACAAGAGCACCCAGAGCCCCCCCTGCATCGCGGTTTCAGAGCAGTTAAAGGGGAATGGCTGGGATCTCGATGCTCCGTCCGTTGAGAAAAACAATTCGCCATCAGGCCTTACGATGACTTCCACTGGTGCGTTGGCAAGGATGTCCTGACGAGGTCGCTCTGTCCTTCCCAGAGCTACTTCCACGAATGCAATCGGCATTGCCGATGGGGCCCTGTAGCGCCCCGGAACAAGCCTTTCTTTAACACGTGCCAGCGCGATCTGGCGCCCCTCCTCAATGATCTCCCGAATAAACTTGAGGTAATATTCAGACCCTTCCTCCTCAATAATCTTTGTAACAGCCTCTCGAATCTTGTGACATCCGGCCAAACGCGCTTTTTCATCCAGGTCCCAGTACATTGGTGTCCGCGTCGACTTCGACGAACGCAGCCGGTATGTCTTGAATATTTTGTCGTTCTCGCCGATCTTATCGGCCACGATGATGTAGCCATCCTCAAAGCGTGATTGTGGCTGTGTAGGGCTATGGCCTGGCATGGAAGAGCCGCAATCTGGTTCGTGAGTTACACCCGACGCCCAACCTACCAACTGGTCTTTGTAAAATATGGGCACCGCCGTGGAGATGTCGGACGTATGGACACCGCCGATGGCTGCATCATTATTGCAGAAGATATCGCCGTGCTTTATGCCCGGGTCGTCTTCATAGTCATTGCGAATCATATATTTGATGAACTCAGAGATGGTATGCACATGGACAATAATGCCGGTGGACAATGTAATCGAATCCCCTTCCGGTGTGTAAAGGGCGAAGCATAGCTCACCAATGTTCCTGACGATAGGCGAGGCGCTGATATGCAGAGCTGATTCACGCGCTCCGACAAGGGCACCGCGAAGCTTACCAAATACCCTCTCAAATCGCAATGGATCCTTATCGCGTAACTTTAAACGCTGGATCCCATAGTAGTGCCCTGTCCTCTTAAACAGATCCTCGCTGTAACCCAGCTTCTCCTTAAGCGTCATCTTTCGTTTATCAAGAGCTGCCGAATGTTTCTTTTCTCTGGCCGTCTTCCTTATTCCTGCTTTCTCCATTTCTACCTCCCGCATCTTTGCCCGCTGGCTATGCCTGCCTTAGCTCAAACACCCTGAAGTCGTTGAGATAGGCCTCGGCCTTCGGCGGCACCAGCAGGGTAGTGTTTGGTGCCTCAATTACACTGGGCCCCTTGACTAGGTTACCTGATTTCAGATAGTCCATCTCATAGATATCAGCCTGGTGCCATTTATGTTTGAAGTATATCCTTCTTTTTCCCTTTCTCGCTTTTTCATCAGGCATGAGCCTGGAGAGCCTGTGTTTCCGCAGGATCGGCCTCTTGGTTGGATACACACCTTGCGCTATACATCTGGTGATCAGGTAGCCAAGCTCCGGCGATTTTGCCGAAACCGGGAAAATCTTACCATAGAGGTCGTTGAAAGTTTCAATCAGCTTTGCGAGGTCCTTTTCCGTCATGGGATAGGCTGGCAGTACAACTTCCAGGTCGTCCAACTGACCCCTGTATTGCATCCTGGCGGCTGGTTTGAACATCACTTTGGCTAGATCCAGCCCCTGCTTCTGCAATTCCTGCTCAAGTGCTGCCTTGAGATTATCAAGCACCTGGTTCATAATCATGAGTAGCATCTCCCCCTCGCGCAAATCGGATGAAATCGGGAAGTCTATCTGGTAATCTATCCTGTCAGAGTATTCGGCACAGGCACAGCCGAAAGCAGAAAAAGCAGCTGCCCACGTGGGCACAAAGATGTTTTTGAAGTTTAGCCCTTCACTATATGCGGCTGCATGCAAAGGGCCTGCTCCGCCGTAGCACAGAAGCGAGTAGAGCTCTGGCGAAAATCCTCGCCCCATCACCGTGGCGCCCAGGCTGTCTCGCATGGTTATGTCGACCAGATTCTTGATGCCCTCCGCTGTCTCGTACACATCTAGACCCAGAGGGTCAGCTAACTGTTTCTTGACACCGTCATGTGCTCTTTCCACCGAGAGCTTCACCTTGCCGCCCAGAAAGTAATCCGGGTTAAGGTAGCCCAGCACAAGATTACAGTCATTAATGGTGGGCACATTTTCATTTACGCACATGCCTATCTTATAGCCCGCTGATTCCGGACCCAATTCTATCTTCTTTATGACAGGGTCCAGCCTGACATACATGCCTGTGCCCGCGCCGATCGACTCAGTGACGATGGCTGGTATAGCCGTCTTCATCCAAGCGATGCTAGGTTCAACATCCAAGGTAAACCTGCCCTCGGTAATAAGACCTGTGTCGAATGAGGTACCGCCCACGTCAGAGCACACGATGTTCTCTACACCCAGCACCTCCCCGAGGTACTTACCTCCTATCACGCCGCCTACCGGGCCACCCGACATTGTAGAAGCCAACATGCGGTGTTCCGGCGCTATGGAACCGCCATAACATGTCATCAGGCGCATTGGCGCCTTTGACCCCACAGCAGACAGCCGCTCCTTTATTCTTTGGAAATGCGGGCGTGAAGGTGAAGCCGCATAAGCTTCCAGGACAGTTGTCTGCGCCCGCGGGAATTCGCCCCTTACAGGGCATATTTCACAGGATAAGTACACTGGGATTTCCACGCCCCTCTTCTTCATGATTTCCAGCGCTATTTCCCTGACTCTCTGCTCATGAGCGGGGTTCTTGAATGAGAACAGCAAGCAGACGCATAGTGCTTTGATACCCTCGTCCAGTAGCTCTTCTACCGCCTTATACACCTCGTTTTCATAAAGCGGGATCATTTCGGCGAAGAATACATTAATGCGTCCGCGCACGCCCCGTATGTAACGTTTGATTATCAATGGTTCATGATGGTGGTGTGATACTGAGTGGAGGCGGTCGGCATATGACAGACCAAGCCATACCTGCACAGCCCTCTCCATACGCATCATGTCCTCAAAGCCAGCTGTAACTATCAATCCCAGCGGCTGCTCGCCCTGTCTGGTGAGGACTTTATTGATCATCTGTGTCCCGGAGTAGATGACAGCGCTCAAGCCTCTTGCGCCCTCAGAAGTGTCCAGTCCCCAGTAGCCTAATGCGTCTTGGAAAGCATTCATTACAGCTTCAGCTTCATAGCCTGGTTCGGACAGGGCTTTGCCAACCTGGAAATCGCCGTTCTTATCGATCAGCACTGCATCCGTCATCGTTCCACCGGCGTCGATTGCGAAGAATTCCACCACACGTGCATCTTTTGTCATTTTCGCCATAACTTGGCACCTCCTTCCCAGAAGTTATAACCCGATTTTTGCTCGGAGAAGACAAGTGACATTTATGTTAACTTATTCGCAGAGGTTTGTTCCAGTCTTATATCATTGGTCCAAACTCTTGTCAACACGGCACCCTAGTGACGGCGCGAGGTTTGCCTTATTATCTCCCATGTCGCTGATATCATACTTCCGTATTTCTCGAATATATAAGTGTGACTTGCTCAAGAGCCTAAAGTAGAAAGCAGGATTCGTCCTGCCGGGGGTCTGGGGGTGTCCCCCAGATTTCTAAGGTCCCCCGAGACCGGGGGATTCAGGGGGGTTCAAAAAAGCCTTCGAGCCTTCCAGGAAAGAGGTGCAGGATTCCTCCTGCTGGGGGTCTGGGGGTGTCCCCCAGATTTTTAAAATCCCCCAAGACTGGGGGATTTAGGGGGCTGAAAAAAGACTCGACGCGGGATGGAGCAGTGGAAGCTCGTCGGGCTCATAACCCGAAGGCCGTTGGTTCGAATCCAACTCCCGCTACCAGTTCTCGAAGCTAAAATCGCCACTGTGACAAGGTCGTCGCGGTGGCGATTTTTATTTTTGCTAACAAATTGCTAACAGGTTGGTTGTCTTAGTCAAATTAAAAATGCTAGAAAATGGAAATATTGGCCAGGGATTTTTAACAACTCCATTAAAGACGGGTCTCCAGAAGGACTTGTCTACTCGAACGTTGGACATTATAATGAGCCTCGTCTAACCTGGTATTGTCCTGAGAAGGACAAACTTACTGCATAGCAAAAAACGCAAATCGATGTTGTGAGTGGCGCTGCCTAGCGACATATAGCAAGAGGCAGAAAGGAAATGTCCATGTTGATGGCGAATAGAGTAATAAACCGTTCCAGCGATACGAGATACAAGTTGATTCAGAAAAGGGGAAGCGGCAATTATGGCATTGTATGGGAAGCTAAAGAGTTGAGAATGGTGAAAAAGCGGTGGAGAGTTACGCGAACAGTTGCCATGAAATTTTTCTACCAAAGCTACATAAGAGCTGTCGGAACTTCGGTTGTTTTTGATGAGGTAAAAAATTTGTATACATCACCTACTCATCCGAACATTGTGGTTGCGTTTGACCACAACGAACAGTTTGTCGACCGCAGAGACAGAGTGCGTGGCTACATTGTAATGGAGTGTCTACCTCAGTCGCTGAAGGACTACCTAATGAAAATGATTGAAAAGGATGAGTGGATAAGTGTTCAGCGAGCTGGAGATATACTGGTGGGCTGTCTGCAGGGGCTAGCCCATGCTCACAAGAAAGGACTCTGTCATGGGGATGTCAAGCCGGGGAACATACTGCTATCTGAAGACGGTGCGCCAAAACTCTGCGACTTTGGTGTGCCTAACGTGTTGTGGAGAGGCTCGGCTTCATATTGTGCACCAGAAGTCCTAGATGGCGAGATGCCTGACGCACAGTCTGACTTATTTTCTGTTGGAGTACTGGCATATCTACTTTATGCTCAAGCACATCCATTCTGGTATTCCGACCCTACATGCTTGCGGAAGGAGGAGGACGAGATAAAGAAACGCAGGCAGATACGTCCTTTAGGTAAAGATGTTCCCAGTAAAGTTTGCCAAGTGGTGTACAAGCTACTTGCTATGAAGAAAGAGGAGAGATACAAAAATGCTGAAGAAGCACATTTCGATATGCTTGCCGCCAGAATTGAAGAAATTGAGGCTATAAGAAAGGCCGGTCACCCAGAAACGGTGATACCGTTTGAGATGTTATTTGGCGGCAAGCTTCCTATTGTTAAGGTTAACCTTGGTGAACAAATAATCGTCTTCGGGTTAATTGACACTGGTGCCGACGTATCGATATTGCCGCGTGACTATGCTCAAGCAGTGGGGATAACAAAAGTGGAAGCCGGAACCGCAGTTGAGATGGCTGGATTAGAGGGCATTGTTCATGGTTTCCGTCATGAAGATATAAAAATAAAGATAGCTGGCAAGGAAATTCATTGTCCTATGATAATCGTTGATAGTCATCGTCTTGCAGAAATCGGTGTGCCTTTAATAATTGGAAGGGAAGGGGTGCTCGATAAATTGGGCCCAGTGACCTTCGACGATAAATCTATCCACATACCGTGATGGATTTAAGCCACTTAGCTGCACTCAAAAATCTGTTCTGGTAAAATGTCAGACTTGGATTGATTCGGGAGAGTTAGATATTATTTGAACTCTTGGTTAATCCAATTTAGTTCTTTTAGAGAGCTCTTCGCATTTACTATTTTGGGGTGTAAGCTTTATCTCTGACCTCAGGACTATTTCCGGCGTGCAGGCATTGGTCGAAGCGGTGAGCCGCGGCCTCTTGAAGTCCAGGGGTAACATGGCTATAGGTGTCCAGGTTTATTTGTATGCCGGCATGGCGTAACCGCTTGTGCACCATTTTCCGGTGCGCGCTCCACCCGGTCGACCTTGATTTTAGTAAGGCCCTTCAGTTTAGAGACATCAGTAGCAAACACAGACTGTTGCATATTGATTATTTTCGTGCTAAAAGGCTAAAGGTATCTCTCATTTAGAAATCTCATCTGGCTTTTGTGATATAATGATGAATACCTCATAGCTCGCATGAGAGGAGATATCGCTATGCTAGATCCAAATCAACTCGGTCAACCCCAGACTAGTCAACCCTCTAGTCATAGGTCTCAGGCCAGGATTGATCTCATAAAGAATATTGAGTCATTGCGTGGGTCATGTGTGTTTGTCTATATACTGGGGGATAGAGTACCCGCCGGGGCCCAATTGAGTGAAGACGCGATTCGTCCCCTTTACGATCATCTTATCTCGGCGGAAAGTCGCCTGAGGCAGACCAAGAAAGCCGACTTGTTTATCTACAGCCGTGGTGGACATGTCCAAGTACCTTGGCGGATAGTTTCTATGTTTAGGGAATTTGCTGATGAATTTTATGTTCTGGTACCATTCAAGGCATATAGTGCTGCCACTCTTGTGGCGCTTGGAGCAGACAAAATAATTATGGGGAAAAAAGGTGAGCTCGGCCCTATTGACCCTCAAATTGAAAGAACCAGAGTAGAGAAAGGTGTTTCGGTCCAGGAACAGATACCAGCGGAGGACGTACTAGCCTACTTAACCTTCTTGAAGAGAATGGGAATTAGTGACCAGCAGTCTCTTGCGCAGAGTCTTTCACCCGTCGCTCAGCAGCTTGGCGCTCTTACTCTCGGCAACGTCGAGAGGATATCTGCCCACATCAGGACAGTGGCTAGGAAACTCCTAGAAACCCGAAAAGAGCCCCTGGGCGAGAACAAAATCGATAGCATTGTAGAGATTCTGGTGGAGAGGATGTATTTTCACGGTCATGGCATTAGCCGAAAGGAGGCAAAGTCAATAGGCCTGCCAATTGGCGATATTTCACCGGCTGAAGATAAAGCCCTTTGGGAACTGTTCAAAGAATATGAGAAATTTCTCCAACTTTTGGACCCAATAGATCCTCGGACGGTTTTCACCAATCAGCTGACGGATGAGCATATGATTCAAGACAATATTTGTGGTGTCATAGAATCCGTGGACCTTACGCACTTGTTCATTGAAGATCTGCAATTCTTGCGAGTGCGTGACATCCCGCAGTTAACGCTTAATATCAATCTGCCCATTCAGTTGCCACCAAGAGTACAACCTCAGGGTTTCCCGGCAAACTTTGCGCAGCAGATTGCTCAGCAATTGCTTCCGCAGATCCAGCAACAGGTACGGGAGGCAGTAGTAGCTCAGAGTTCTGTGCGAGGCGTAACTCTTAATAGACTGAACGGGCGGTGGAGACTAGTCTCGTGATAGAAACCTTAGAACAGCCCTGCTGAAACAAAGGGCAGTAACACCGTCTTTGACCCAGCGGCATCAGATGGCGCATCGTGGGTTGGAAGACTCCTCTCTTGCTCAGAGGATGGCGGCAGAGGGCTTGGAATTCTGAGTGAGAACATCCATAGATTCGCGGGTACGACTGTAACGTTCACATTGACTTGCGGTTCCTGCATTGTATTCAACCCCATTTTAGTATCATGCTTATATCATGTGCGATCACTATTGTCAAGAGGACTATTGTTAATTGTAGCATATTCCTCTTGCACAGTAAATGTAATGTCCTGGGTCAAAGTGAGAGGGGCATTTTCATTTTTGTTAAGGTTTTGCTAAACCAACTTTTTCAAAAACCCCATTTTTACGTTTGGGAATGACGAGTTCGTCAAAAGGGGCGGCGCCGGGCGCACTGCTCAACTGCGTGCTCTTGCTATAGTTCTGGGCAGTGACAGAAGGAGGGCTCGTTCAAGATAATGCGAAACTATCTCTAGCCCTCCCGGTTGTGGATGTCAACTATTTCCTACTTCTTTCCTGTCGCTAATGACTTGCGCCATTTCCTGAATGAGAAGTAGACAACTTCTATACCTAAAAGAATAAGGAATATCGGAAAAGGAGTTCTCGATGACGGACTTTCTACTATCGAATCCCATCTCACAATAAGCCAAGCAACGCCTGCGACAAGAAACAGGAAACCCAAAATAATGGAGATTTTCGCATTGCTCTTGATTAATCCAGAAAAACCTGTTCCAATAAGTTCTCCACTGCCAAAACCAGTAAAAAGACCGCCAGCCGCGAAAAGTGGAACGAATATCCACCCGTTATTAGTGAATTTGAAACTGAAGGCGATCATTCCTATACCAAAAGCTGCGTACGTCAGGTCAAATTGGTCGGCCGAACTAACAATCGACTTCCATGTTGGTTTTGAACTTATATTCTCCAAAAGTAACACTAAAGCTATTAATGCAATCATTCCTGCTAGTACGTAATCCAATATTTTAATAGAGCCTTGGCTATATTGCGACAAACCAATCAAAGTAAGAACAAAAGCAATCTTTGGTATGGACTTCCTCATATTTATCATCATTAACCTCCGATACTTTCATAGTTACTTAGCGGTATTTTACAGATATGCGTCTGAAATGGCAAGAGTCTCGACTAAGCTCATCCTAAAGGACCAGTTAGAGGTACAGGCAATAGATTATGGCGTTCAACTCCCGCTACCAGATTCATGTCAAACTGGAGGCCATTACCCGCCTGACCTGCCGGTTCACGCCGCTGATATTCATCCGAAAAGTCAGCAGCTTCCAGCTCACGCCGTAGGCTTCGCAAGCTTCACTTTCACTCATCCCCGAGCGCTTTATCAAAAGCAAAGCCTCTCTAGGCAGCAACAGGGCATTGGTTCAAATCCAACCCCCGCTACCAGTTTTCGAAACGTAAAATGCTCCCGTTATGTCAATCTACTTCGGGAGCATTTCCTTTTTACGCTTGCGGAGTACCCTCGGTTATCTAGTCGGTTGACTTTGCGCTTCCCCTTTTTCGTTGCTCCAGCTTGCTCGCAAGCTCCTGGAACGCCTTTTCTGCCGGCCACTTATCGCGGAACACGCGGCTGATGGCCGCCGTTATGGCTTCTGGGTTCTGATGCTGGAAGATGTTGCGACCGACGGAGCACCCTATCGCGCCGACATCGCGTACCTGCTGCATACGAGTGAGAAGCTTTGCATCGCTGATCAGACTACCACCTGCCAGCACCACCGGGCGGTCGCATGCCTGCACAATTTCGGCAAACGATTTCTGGTTGCCACTCCAGTTTACCTTCACGATGTCGGCTCCCAACTCCGCGCACAGACGGGCATTTCGTTTCAGGTACTCCGCGCCCAACGCTCCCTGCATAGTATTGAGGCTCTGGTAGGCATTTGGGTACTCAGCTTCAGCGATGAAGGGCATTCCCAGCAACTCACAGGCTTCGCCTATCTTGGAAACGTAGGTAATTGTCTCCGGCTCGTTGTCGCCTGCCAAAGCCACATATACGACAACTGCATCAGCACCCATGCGCAGCGCTTCTTCGACGGAGCCGATGGGCGTAATCACTGCACCCGACGGTCTGCCGGCTGCAGAGGCAGTAAGCATGAGTGCCAGCGAGGTATCACGACGGAAGAGATGACAGAACTTCCTCGCCATGCCCCGCCCCAGCATCAGGACATTGGCTCCTCCGGCGATGGCCTCGCGGACGCGAGCTCCCGTGTCATATAGCCCGCTCAAGAATTGAGGGGAGGTCATCCCATGGTCAATGGCACAAATCAGGCAAGTGTTGCTCTCCGCTTGGATCAGACGGTTCAGACGGATCTTTTTCCCGGTGACTGCTGACATAATTGAGTCACTCCTTTCGCGCGATGTTTCTTCGCTTCACCGATGTTTCAAACACTGCTCTAATTCTACCCGAACAGAGGGCATAATCGGTTGTACAATTGCACGTAGGTCCGGTAAGCCTCCTCGTACAAGGCAAAGTTCTCTGGGTTTGGCTCAAAGCGTTCCTTGATCTGTACCATCTGCCCAGCTGCCTCCTCAATGCTTGCATACAGGCCTACAGCCTTTCCTGCCAGTATGGCTGCACCCAAGGTGGCCGCCTCTTCGTTGGTCGTTGTGACCACCGGTCGACGTGTGATGTCGGCTTCAATCTGCTTCCATATGCGGCTGCGGGCCCCACCCCCCAAAGCACGGATTTCGTTGACGGGAACCCCTAGTCCCTCTATCACTTCAATGTTACGCCGCACCATAAAGCCAACTGCCTCCATAATTGCTCGGATGAAGTGGCTGCGCCCATGTCGTAACGTAAAGCCGAAGAACACCCCCTTGGCCTTCGGGTTGGCCTCGGGAGCCATGGCACCCTGCAGGTGTGGTAACATTACCAGGCCTTCGCAGCCCGGTGGTACGCGCGCCGCCTCTGCGCCCATCAGATCGTACGCATCTAATCCGCTGGCCTGAGCCACCGCCCTCTCCATTTGGGCGAATTCGTCACGGAACCAACGCAATACGATCCCGCCGCTGGTAAAGGTGTGGAGCATGTAAAGATTTGGCACGCCATGGTAATGGCACGGCATCTGGTTGTTAGGGTCCAGTGTCGGCTGCGAAACCGTGGCACAGATAGCCAATGCTGCCCCCGTGTTCTCACTGAAGATACCTGGCCGGATGTTGCCCACACCGATAGCGCCGCACGCCTGGTCCAGTGCGCCCGTACAGGCCACAGTCTGTGGGCTCAAGCCCAATTCCTCAGCAACTTTGGGCAACAGCTTGCCAACCGGCACGCCAGATTCGAAGTAGCGCGGGAGTTGGGCAGCGCTGATGCCCAGCGCCTCCAACATCTCCGGCCACCACTCCTTGGTACGAAAGTTCCAGTAGCAGGTTGATGTGACCAGCGAGCCTTCACAGACGTATTCACCGGTCAGGCGATGCAGGAAATAGTCCTCGAGCAAAAGGAATTTGCCAACCTTCTCGAAGAGCTGCGCCTCGTGCCGTCGCAGCCAGAGGACCTTTGCCGCCGGCCAGGTTGGGACGAGTCTGACCTGTCCTGTAGTTTCATACGCATGTCGATGCCCCAGGAGTTCGCCCAATTCATCTGCCTCTGACTGGGCCCGGTTGTCCAACCAGACGATGGCACGTCTCAAGGGCTGTCCGGACTTGTCCACAACAATCAAAGTCTCTCCCTGAGCCGACAGGCCGAGAGCTTTGACATCTGCCGGGGCAATTCCCGATGCCTTCATAACCTTGGCGATAGCAGTACTGAAGGCTCGCCAATAGGTTTCGGTGTCCATCTCAACGGACAGCGCATCGGGGGTGATGAGCTGATATTCTTCGGTGTCCTTGGCCACCACATTGCCCTGCAGGTCGTGCTGAGCACATTTCAGGGCAGTCGTACCTAAATCAACAGCGAGAATGGCGTCCATGAAAGCCTTCTTTAGTCCCCGGGAGCTCCTGCCCAAGCGATGAGCGCCACTTCCTCACCCACATTGATCAGCGTGTGAGGCACACCTTCTGGAATGAGGATAGCGTCTCCCTTGAACAGTTCGTGGTATTGCTTTTCGTCAAAGAGCAGGACATGGCCCTGACATACGAAGAAGACTTCTTGAGAGTTCGGATGGCCGACGTCGATGTTGCCGCGTTGCCCTGGCTGCAACATTGAGGTACCAAACCATAGTTTTGGGACTTTGACGTACTCACGGCAGTGTTCTGGCCCTTCCATGAAGTTGCGGGCCTCGACCTGACGGATGATGCGGGGGGGTTGGTGCAACATCACATAGCCTCGTCTCTGTAGAGATTCGTGAGACTGCGCCTAGAGTAACATAATTTGACGAGCAATACAAATGGTGTTACTCTGAGAGCCAAGCCGATGTTTTATACCATTCGAGTCTGACAAGGCGCAAAGAGGAGGCACAATATGGCAACCATTAAGCCTGCTCTCATGGAGGAGGTAGCCAGGTCAGCACACACGTTCTGGGAGAAGAAGCTGACCCCGGGTATGGATTCCGGCGATACCAGCCTCAGGGACCCGGAAACAGGACTGATATACATCCTGCCTCAGCCCTCAGAGCGCCAGCCGATTCGTGGCTGGAATACGATCACAAGTGCCGATGTTGCCGTGATTGACCAGCAGGGCAATGTGGTAGGTCCGCTAGAGAACCTTCCGACAGTTGAAGCCCCGATGCATCTGCGTATCTATGAGGCACGGCCCGATGTGAACGCTATCGTGCACAGCCATGGGGTGTGGTCGCAAATCTTCGCCGCTGTACGGCAGAATATCCCATGCTTAACAATTGATGCATATCATTTTCTGATGGGAGAGGTCAAATGCGCTGAGTTCGGCCGAGTGGCGTCAGAAACGCTGGCACAGAACATCATCGAGGCACTGGGCAATGATCATAAGGCGGCCCTCATGGCAGGGCATGGAGCGGCTTGTGTCGGCGCTGACTTCTATGAGGCGTTCCTCGTCGCCGAGGTGCTCGAGACGACGGCCAAACAGGCGCTCTTGGCCAAGCTGATTGGCAAGATTGTGCCTGTTACACTTGGCGATATTCTTCCTGAGGACATGGTCAAGAGCATGGATGCCGAGACGCTGAAGCAACTGGGCATCAAGTTCTGAGGCAACCAATCGCATTTTTAGTATGCAGTATCTGCTTGATGGCTGTGGGTAGTCGTATGGTCTCGAGAGTAAAGGAACGGAGGGTAACGAGATGAAGAGATTCAAAGACAAAGTGGTCTTTATCACTGGCGGTGCGGAGGGAATGGGTCGTGCCATCACGCTGGCTTTCGCCCGGGAGGGTGCCATCGTGGTACCCACAGATATCAACACGAAGTTGCTGGCAAAAACAGCAAAAGAAGCCTCTAAATTGAGTGGTCGCCCTGTTGACTGGTTCAAGATGGACGTCACCAAGAAAGATGAGATTGCACAGACCGTGAAGGCGATCATTGACAAGCACGGCCGCATTGACGTTCTGGTCAACAACGCCGGGGTCTCTACCATGAACCCCGTAGTGGACATGACTGAGGAAGAGTGGGACTTTTGCATGGACGTGAACGCAAAAGGTCCGTTCCTGGTGTCGAAGGCAGTCCTGCCCCACATGATCGCCGCAAAGAACGGCAAAATCGTCAACACTGCTTCAGTTGCCGGTAAAGGAGCAACCGCTTTCCAGGCGCACTACGGAGCTTCCAAGGCTGCGGTCATCGCCTTTACCCAGGCGTTGTCGAAAGAAGTTGGGGAATATCATATCAATGTCAATGCGGTGTGCCCTGGAATGATCAAGACCGCCATGCAGGATCGCGAGATGGTCTGGGAGGGCAAGCTGCGCGGCATGAATCCAGAGGACCTGCGCTTCATGGGTTGTCAGTTCATACCTTGGGGTCGCAATGGAGAACCTGAGGATGTGGCGAAGGTGATCCTCTTCCTGGCATCACCAGATGCGGAATACATCACGGGGCAGGCCATCAACGTCAGCGGCGGCTTGATCATGGTCACGCATTAGGCTGCCCGCCATCACACGCAACAGGAGGGCCGACGTGATTGATGCTAAGGTTCGCACGAATGTCCTGCGGGCGGTTGACAGCCTGAAGGATGAGCTGGTGCAGTTGGTCTGCGACATGGTCCGCATCCCAAGTGTCAGTTCGATGCCCGCGGGTTCTGGCTCGAGCGACACCGTGGTCGAGATCAGCGGAGAAACACGGGTCAACCATGCCCTCAAGCCGGTTATGGAATCCTGCGGATTGGAGACCGACCTGTGGGAAGTGGAGAAGGGTCGGGCCAATCTGGTGGGAATCTGGCGCGGGAAAGGTAGAGGCCGTTCCCTGCTCTTCAACGGGCATGTGGATGTCGTGCCGCCTGGCCCGTCCGAGAAGTGGACAGTAGCTGGTCCGTGGAGTGGTGAAATCATTGCTGGGAAGATTTACGGCCGCGGCTCCACCGACATGAAGGGTGGGGTCGCGGCTGCTGTTTTTGCCATGAAGGCGCTGCTGAAAGCCGGGTATCGCCCAAAGGGGGATGTGTTCATCCAGAGTGTGGTTGGGGAAGAGACCATGGAGACCTCTGCGGGAACCGGGGCAGCGCTTGAGCGCGGCTATAGAGCCGACGCAGCTATCGTCTGCGAACCGTCGAGCCCGCCCCATAAACTATCCATCAATACTGCATCGCCAGGCCTGGTCTTGATGCAGGTCAAAGTAAAGGGCAAGGCAGCGCACATCTCAATGCGCCATGAGCTGATCAGGCCTGGAGGCCTGGGGGCTGCCGTGGGCGTATCAGCCATTGACAAGGCGTTCTTGATATACCAGGCTCTGCTCAAACTGGAGGAGGAGTGGGGGCAGACGAAACGCCACCCTGCTTTCACTCGTCCTGGCCATTTCGTCCTTTTCCCCGAGGTTATCCAGGGTGGGGACATATTGGCAGCTTCCATCCCTGAGGAATGCTCCATGATTTACATCATCTGGCACCCTCCGCAGGATACCGCGGAGGGCGTGGCCGAGGAGATCCAAGCTCATATAGCGCGCTTTGCGCAGACCGACCCCTGGCTGCGTGAGAACCCGCCCGAGGTGTATGTGCCCTTTTATAGCTGGCCGCCATTCGAGACTTCGCCAGAGGAACCCATCTGCAAAGCTGCCGCGGCAGCGAGCGAGGCGCTCTTCAACCGACCGGCGGTCCTGTACGGTTCCGGCTACACCTGCGACGCCAGTTTCATTCGGCAGGCAGGAATTCCGACGATCGTGGTAGGTCCGGGTACCCCCGAGGTAGCGCACGGCTTTAATGAGTACGTCGCGATTCAGGATCTCCTGGATGCGGCCAAGCTATATGCCATGACCATTGTCGAATGGTGCGGTATCTAAAGGGCATGTCATCCGCCATCCTGCGGGTGAGGAAACGACAATGCAGCGCTTTATAGACAAAGTGATCCTGATCACCGGAGCCGCCGAGGGGATGGGCCGCGCTATCGCACTGGCTTTTGCCAAGGAAGGCGCGATCATAGCACCAACTAATGTCAATGCCGAGTTGCTGGCAAAGACAACCAAAGGGGTTTCTGAGTTGAGCGGGCGACCTGTGGACTAGTTCAGGATGGACGTCACCAAGAAGGACCAAATCGCACAGACCGTGAAGGCGATCATTGACAAGCACGGCCGCATTGACGTTCTGGTCAACAACGCCGGTGTCTCTACCATGAACCCCATAGTAGACATTACCGAGGAAGAGTGGGACTTTTGCATGAACGTGAACGCAAAAGGTTCGTTCATGGTGACAAAGGCAGGGGTGGCAGGATTCGAACCCACGACTCTCTGCTTGGGAAGCAGAGTCTGGCATCAGCGAATACTATTTGAAATTAATCCTTACAGATATACTTGTCCACTAAGCAAGCATGTTATAATATAGGCAAGTAAAATCTGTCCGGCGAGTTGGAGGAAAGATGATACCCTGATTCGGTCAAAGAATCGGGGTGGTTCTTACAAAGCAAAGATAGCTTCGAAATTTCACCCTGTTAGAAGTATAACATGCCGCTAACTTTTAATCAGGGTGTCGGTAGTTCGAATCTGCCACGGCTCACCAGCTTCGAAGTCTCTAAAATAACAAACCGGGGCTTGAACGTAAAAGATCGGGTTTTTCACAAGTTAGGGAGTCGGGAAATCCTCATTACATGAGTCCCTAACTCATACCTCTTTTGTCCTCACAAAAAGCTCACATAGATATCACATAGTCATCACATGTTTTTAAAGTACAGGGATCAAGGTGTCGAAATCCCAGTCAAGGGGTCGCTGTGCATTCAAAAACCCGAGTCCTTGCCTTCTGATTAAGTTGTCACGGTCTAGAGTCGATTCCCTTAGAGAGTTCGCTACAGCACTCGAACCATGAGCTTCCCGAAGACCGGCCCAATAAAGTGGCGCATGAGGGCTATTAAAGGTGGGGGAAATTGTCTGGCCAAGTCTTGGCAGTAGTCTTCTAGCGTCTTGTGCTGGAACTGGAGCAGTTCCTGCGACCTGGTTGTATCGTACCAGTCCAGGGGAAATGGCTCCTCGGAGAACTTATGGCGCGGTGGCAAGGGCAGTCCAAAGGTATTGAGAATAACTCGCAGCATATCTTCGAACAGCATCTGTTGGCTGGGGCCACCGCCAATCATCAGGGTGCTGCCTTCCACCCTGTCGAAGTTCTTCACAGCGTTAA
>Ga0315279_10005013_pt1 | contig 17434 bp, 17 predicted proteins | sample YL17G06_20_MG_FD_203694 | JGI IMG/M metagenome (GOLD analysis project Ga0315279, IMG submission 203694) | Sediment microbial communities from Yellowstone Lake, YNP, Wyoming, USA - YL17G06_20 | ecosystem: Environmental > Aquatic > Freshwater > Lake > Sediment | place: USA: Wyoming | collected... | reverse complement strand
AAGAAACAAATGTTTTCATTCCCACCGCAGGGGAGATCAGAGCAGGAATGAATAATCTCCAGAAGTTTGATAAAGAAAAGGCAATTAAGATGCAGGAAGCATTTTTTCAAAAATGGGCAAACTGGGAAGAATAAAATGAAATGAAAAATAAGAAAAGAACTTTTTTATATAAATTAGATAATTTTCTTCAAGATGGAACGAAAAAACTTTTTTTAATTTCTGATTTTGACAGAACCTTGACCAAAAGTTGTGATAAAAGAGGAAGAAATGTAACCTCATGGGAGATAGTAAGATCGTTTTTATCCCAAGAAGATCAGAAAAAATATGTAGAACTTTACAAAAAATACCGTCCCTTGGAGCTCAAGAAAATTTTAACAAAAAATGACGCAAATATTTGGTGGGGAGGAAATTTGGATCTTATCGGAAAAAACAAAATAAATTTTTCTTTGATAACTAAAAGCGTTTTGAGAAAAGTACCAGGCCGTCCTTATGTGAAAGAATTATTTAGATTATGTGAAGAAAAAAATATTCCCACTCTGATTATTTCTGCTGGAATGAAGAATATTATAAAAGTTTGGTGTAAGAAATTTAAGATAGAACCAACTTTTGTTATTTCTACTAGTTTAATTATTTCCAAAAATAGAAGGATTATCGGTTGGAAAAAAGAATCACTTGTCAACAATTTTAATAAAAGAGAAAAGGCAAAAAAAGAAATAAATAAATTAAAATCAAAAAGACCAAATATCATCTTATTAGGAGATAGTTTGGACGACGCGGAAGTCGCTGCGGGGGATAAAAACGTATTAAGGATGGGCATATGTGATGATCATTTTCCGCGGAGAGAATTTAATAAGAAATTCGATTTAGTTGTTAAAGATGGATCTTTGCGTTCAATTGTAAAAATCTTGAAATTATTTAAATGCAAAAATTAATTTCTTTACTGGAGAAACACAATAACTGGCGGAAAAATTGCATTAATCTTATTGCTTCGGAAAATGTTATGTCTCCTTTTTGCGAGAGGTTTTATGTTTCTGATTTGATGCACCGTTATGCCGAAGGTCTGCCCTTTAAGAGATATTATCAGGGGCTTAAATACTTTGACCAGATAGAATACGAGGCCACCGAGGTATTTAAGGCCCATTTTAAGGCCAATTTTAGCGATTTAAGGCCTATTTCCGGCACATTGGCTAATATGGCCACTTTTGCCGCTTTAACCCAAAAAGGCGATAAGATTATCACTTTAGGTATAGAAGGCGGGTCTCATGTTTCCCACGAGCCACCAGGAGCAGCCGGCCTTTTGGGATTAAAAGTTTATCACTTTTATATTGATAAAGAAAAGCTAAATATAGATTTAGAAAGAGCCAGAAAACAGATTTTAAAGATCAAGCCAAAACTTATTATATTGGGAGGTTCGGTTATTTTATTTCCCCAGCCAATAAAAGAAATAAAAGAGATTTGTCAGAAAACTGGCACGAAAATTATTTATGACGCAGCTCACGTTTTTGGTTTAATCACCGCAGGATTTTTCCAAAAGCCCTTGAAAGAAGGAGCAGATATTATCACTTCCTCAACTCATAAAACTTTTCCCGGTCCCCAGGGTGGATTAATTTTAGGAAATATTGAAAAAGAACTTCAGAAGAAAATCCAAAGGAAAGTTTTCCCCGGCGTTTTATCAAACCATCATCTTCATCGAATACCAGCTCTTTATATAACCCTGATGGAAATGAAAAAATTCGGTAAGGATTACGCCAGTCAGATTATAAAAAATGCAAAAACCTTAGCTAAAGAACTTTTTGATTTAGGCTTTGATGTTTTTGGTGAAAAATTAGGATTTACCAAAAGCCATCAGGTTTTAGTGGAAGCAAGTGTTTTAGGAGGAGGGGATTTTGTGGCAAAATTATGCGAAAGAGCAAATATTATCTTAAATAAAAACGTTTTATTTACCCAAAAAATCGATATAAAAAATCCCAATGGCATTAGAATCGGGGTACAGGAAATGACCAGATTTGGAATGAAAGAAAAAGAGATGAAAGAAATCGCGCGACTTATGAAAAGATTGATTTTAGACCGGGAAAGTCCAGAAAAAATCAAAAAAGAGGTTGTTGAATTGAGGAGAAGTTTTCAAACAGTAAAATATTGCCTGCCCCGTAGTTAACGAACGGAGCGAGTTATACTACGGGGTTTTAAAATATGATATACTACAAAATAGAATATGATTAAAAGCAAATACCCAGGAAAATTTATTGTTTTTGACGGACTCGACGGATCAGGAATGAGTACTCAAGCATCAAGAATAGTTGATTTTTTGAATGATAAAAAACAAAAAATAAGATGTGGCCACACAGGCGTTTATTTGACGAAAGAGCCGACTTCGAGCCTAATCGGAGGATTAATAAAAAGCCAATTAACTCATGACTGGAAATCTTCTAACGAATGTCTCCAGCTTTTGTTTTCAGCTGATAGGGCTTATCATTTGGGAAAAGAAATTATCCCTTTACTTGAGAGGGGCGTGATCGTAGTTTGCGATCGTTATTTTTTCTCGACGGTTGCCTTCGGTGCTATTAAGACCAAAGATTTTAACTGGCTTTTAGGTCTGCAGAAAAACTTTTTACTGCCAGACTTAATTTTTATCCTAAAAGTATCTCCTAAAATTTGTATTGAACGTATAAAAAAAGAACGTTTCGAGGCAACTCTTTTTGAAAAAGAAGAAACTCTTGAAGAGGTTTGGGAAAATTTTCAAAAATTAGCAAGAAAATTTAAAAACAGAGCTTTTGTTATAAATGGAGAAAGACCGGTGGATAAAATTACCAATGATATTATAAAAATTATTGAGAAGAAATTTAGTTAATTTAGATTTTTATTGAGCTGATAACCTAAAAACCGGGGCAGCGGCCCCGGTTTTTTTAATTTGAACTATGTGGTTAATTTTGTTAAGATAAAAAAAGTTCACCCTGTTAAATAATTTTAATTTCTTGCTATGTTTTATTATGTTTATGTATTAAAATCCAGCAAAGATAAGAAATTATATACAGGGTATACTAATAATTTAAAATTAAGATTTGAGCAGCATAGAAAAGGATTAGTAGAATCTACGAGAGGTAGGAGATCACTGAAATTAATATATTATGAAGCCTGTCTCAGCCAAAAAGATGCTACTCATCGAGAAAAGTATTTCAAGACTTATCTCGGTAAGATGTTCCTCAAGAACAGGCTCAAATCTTATTTAACAGGGTAAATGAGAAATATAGAGATTGAAGTCAGGAGTTTTATTGATAAGCCCCAATATAAAATATTGCTTAAAAGATTAGGAAAAGAAGCTAAATTTATAGATTCAATAGAAGAAGAAACGATATACTTCGGAGTAAAAAATAAAGATTTGCGGATTAGAAAAGATGAAAAACAGGCCTATATCATACTAAAAGAAGGAAAAATTCATGATGATTCTCGAGAAGAAATAGAAATTGACTTCGAAAGAGAGGATTTTGAAAAGATCGAAAAATTACTTAAAAGACTAGGATACAAAGATGAAGTTAGATGGTTTCGGAAAAGAAGAATCTATAAATGGAAAGATATAAAAGCTTTACTTGACGATACTAAAGGTTATGGCTTAATTCTTGAATTAGAAAAAATCGGAACACCTAAAAATAAAGGAAAAATTCACAAAGAACTAGAAAATAAACTTAAATATTTAGGAGTAAAAATTACTCCTAAGAAGGTTTTTGAGAAAAAATTTAAATATTACAAAAATAATTGGAAAAAAATTTTAAACTACAAAAAAACATGAACATCGCAAAACTAATTGACCATACGAATATCAAAAAAGATGCTACCCAAAAAGACATCATTAAAACTTGCCAAGAAGCTAAGGAATATGTCTTTCGAGGCGTCTGTATTAGACCGGAATGGGTGAAATTGGCAAGTAGAGAGTTAAGTGCAACAAAAATTAAGCTAACTTGTTTAGTTGATCCGCCAATAGGGGACAGCCCGCATTTACAGAGAACAGTCCTCTGTAAAAAAGCTGGAAAAGATGGCGCTGATGAATTAGACGTGGTTATTTCAATTCCTGATGTAAAACATGAAAGATGGAGTAAGGTTTCCCAAGATTTAAGAGAAATTTGCAAGATTTTACCAACCAAAGTAATTATTGGCTCAGGGTATTTGACTGATGAAGAAATCAAAAAATGTTCCCAGATTGTAAAAAAGGCAGGAGCTATTTGCGTTAAAACATCGACTGAAAAAGATCCTTTAGATCATTTTGAGCTAAAGGAAAAAGCCAGGCATTTGAAATTAATGCGTCAATTCGCCCCCGGTCTTTTAATCAAGGCAGCGGGTAATATTAAAACCTTAAAAGATTTAAAAATGATGGTTGAGGCTGGAGCGGATATTATCGGTTCAAGCTATGGCGTTGAAATGATAAAAAAAGTTTCTAGAAAGAAAGACCGCGAAGAATAATGCGGGAGCTGATTCCATGCCATTTATGAAATTATTAATCGCCACTCACAATCCTGCTAAAGCGTCAGAATACAAGCGTTATCTGTCTGATTTAGAATTAGAACTTTTATCCTTATCAGAATTGAATATTACAGAAGAAGCGCCAGAAGATGGGAAGACCTTTGAGGAAAATGCAGTAAAGAAAGCAAAATTTTATCATAGATTAACTGGTTTATCAGTTATCGGTGATGATGGGGGACTGATGATAGATGCTCTAGATGGTGCGCCAGGAGTGAAAAGCCGTCGCTGGTTGGGTTATAGAATGACCGACGAATAAATGATACAATCAGTGATTGAAAAAATGAAAGATGTTCCAGGGGGTAAAAGAGCCTGTCATTTAGTTGGAACAATCGCTTTAGTGATGTCCGATAGAACACTTCATACTCGATGGGCTCAAATTGATGGCATAGTAGCTCAAGAGCCTACAAAAAAACGAATAGAGGGTTTTCCCTATCGCTCCTTTTTTTACCTACCTCAATTTAAAAAATTTTATCTTGAGTTAACTGATGAGGAACATGAACAAATTAATCACCGAAAGATTGCATTACTTAAGTTGAGGCCCTATTTGTTAGAACTAGTTAATAAATGAAAATTTTATGGAGTATCAACCAATTATTGGACTCGAAATCCATGTTGAATTAAAAACAAATTCAAAGATGTTTTGTTCTTGTCTGAATGATCCAGATGAAAAAAAACCCAATACAAATATTTGTCCTGTTTGCATGGGGCATCCAGGGACTCTCCCGGTAATTAACGAAGAAGCCGTTAAAAAAGTAATCAAAACCGGCCTAGCGTTCAACTGCCAAATTCAGGAATCTTCAAAATTTGACAGAAAAAATTATTTTTATCCAGATTTGCCAAAGGGTTATCAAATTTCTCAATACGATCTTCCTCTTTGCAAAGAAGGATTTTTGGAAATTGATGGGAAAAAAATTAGGATAAGAAGAGTTCATTTGGAAGAAGATACGGGCAAATTAATTCATCAAAAAGGTTACTCATTAGTTGATTTCAATCGGGCAGGAATTCCCTTAATGGAGCTGGTTACTGAACCAGATATAAGGTCAGCTGAAGAAGTAAAACAATTTACTAAAGAATTACAACTTATTTTACGTTATCTCGGTGTTTCTGACGCCGATATGGAAAAGGGGCAGATGCGTGTAGAACTCAATCTCTCGCTTAGTAGACGAGAAGAAGAATTAGGAACTAAAGTGGAAATTAAAAATATAAATTCTACAGCCTCAGTAATATCAGCAACTGAATATGAAATTGAGAGACAGACAAAAGTTTTAGAATCCGGTAAAAAAATCGTCCAAGAAACGAGGGGATGGGACGATGCCAGAGGCATTACCGTTAGTCAAAGAGAAAAAGAGGAAGCTTTTGATTACAGATATTTCCCAGAGCCAGATTTGCCGCCCCTCTCTTTTAAGAAAGAAGAAATCGATAAGATTAAGCAGATAATTCCCGAACTTCCTCATCAAAAAAGAAAAAGATTTAAGAGAGAATATGAATTAGATGAGAAAAGCATTGATATTCTTGTTTATAACAAAAGGTTGGGGGACTATTTTGAAAAAGTAATAAGTGAATTAGAGCCGAGGCTTAAACCCGAAAAACTTTCAAATTTAACAAAATTAGCATCGAACTATTTGATCTCTGACTTGCAGGGGCTACTGAAAGGAGTCCTTATTTCAAGTAATAAATTTTTAATAACTCCGGAGAATTTCGCTGAGTTTATTGGCTTGATTTACTACGGAAAAATTTCCTCAAAAATTGCCAAAATTGTTCTAGAGGAGATGTTTAAAACTGGAGCTGACCCCTCTAATGTTATTGAAACTAAGGGGCTTATTTTGATTGACGATGAAGCAGAAATTGATAAAATTGCCAGAGAAGTTATCTCAAAAAATCCAAAAGCTGTTTCAGATTTTAGGCAAAAAAAAGAGAATGCCATTCAGTTTTTAATCGGTCAGGTTATGAAAGAAACAAAAGGCAGGGCCAGTCCTCAATTAGTCAAGGAGATGTTAATAAAGATCATTGACCGCGATTTTCGATAGACCTATAATAATATAATAAATAGTACCTTGCGTACTTTTTATACAGATAAGAAGGCGACATCTTGTCTCCCGGAATACCAGAGAGGGTAAGATAATGTATTATTCTCCCTTCTCTCCTTTCTCCCCTAAAAAGACCCTCGATGAGGTCCGAATGGAGTAAAAGATCAAACCTTCTTTGTATGGGAAGGTATATTACTTTTAACCACTAATTACCTTCCCCTTTTCTTTTTAAGAAATTTTTTTATCAATTTTTCTGCTTTTCTATAATTTTTCACCCATCGTATTCTTTCATTTTTTTTTCCGCTCACGGCGGATCCGCCTCGAGCGGAAAACCAAGTCATTTGGCGTTTTGTAAATTGAATAGTATGGAGTTTGATTTTTTCTTTTAATTCTTTTTTTGTAATAGCAGGTTTTTTTGTAAAATATTCTTTCCATTCTTGATATCCAATTGTTTGAAGGGATGGAATGTTCCAACCATATTTTTTAATTAGGTTTTTAACCTCATTTTCTAAACCTAATTTAAACATTTTTTCTACCCTTGTTTTTACTCTTTTCTTTAATTCTTTCTTAGGTAATTTTATTCCGATTATCAGAGGACTAAAAATTGGTCCCCCTTTTTTTCTTTGTTGCCAAAAAGGTTTTTTGGTGACTTTACAAACCTCAATAGCCCTGACTAATCTTCTCTTGTTTTTTCTATCAATTATTTTTGCGCCTTGAGGATCTAATTTTTTATAGATTTTAAATAATTCTTTTTCTGATTTTCTTTCTAATATTTTTCTTAAGCTCTTTTTCGGAAGAACATTTGGAAATTTTATGTTATCAATAATAGCTTTAATATAAAGGCCTGTTCCGCCAACTAAAAATGGCAATTTTCTTCGTCGTTGAATATCTTTTATTATCTTAATCGCTATTTTTTTATAAAGCGCAACATTAAATTTCTGATTTGGCTTTTCAGTATCAATTAAATAATGGGGGACTGTTTTTATTTCTTTTTTTTCAGGTTTGGCAGTTCCAATATCCATTTCTTTATAAACCTGCCTTGAGTCAGCAGAAACAATCTCGCCACTAAATTTTTTAGCTAATTTAATAGCTAAATCTGTTTTTCCTGAAGCAGTTGGTCCTAAAATTACGATTAATTTATTAGATTTAATATCCATATTATTTTTTATTATATCTGACTTGAGGATAAAAAAATAGCTTCATAATGCTTTTAAGATTTGACAATATTTTGCCCCAATGTTATTTTAGAATAGTTCTTTAGGAACTAGGTGATTGATTTTGGGATCGGAAACAGCGGAAAAAAAGACGAAATGTACCAGATGTAAAACAAGAGAGGCCACCCGAGATGATGGTCTCTGCGATAATTGCAGATTTATGGCAGCTCTCGAAGACGTTGTCAAATCAAGGCAAACTAAGCAATAGGAAATATTTCCTTGAGTCATTTTTCAGGCTTTAGTCCAAAACTAAAGCTTTTTTATATTAATATTCTCAACCCTTGACATATTATTCTTTATATCATATTACTAAAGTAGCAGTTCTTTGATAATTCAAGATGAAAAGAACTGAAAAAGGAGGAAAAAGAGAAATGAATAAAGGAATAATATGCAGTACTTTGATGTGTTTGGCATTGATGCTGTCTACATTTTCTACATTGCAAACTCCTTCTTCATCAGCGACATACGCAAAAGATAAATCAACAAATCTAGCAACAAAAACGACAACTTCTGAACCGTCAACTGCCCTATATTCAGATATATTTAACTGCCTCCAACTCTCTTCACCGACGAATCATTATCAAAGCAACAAAATCATGGGTGTATTGGCAGTCACAGATCCGTGGCCACAACATGACGAACTAACTGAAAACGTCGACTGGCCGCCTTTAAATCCTTGCGATGGTTTTTCAGTTCCTGGCTATGGTTGGTGGTGGGAGATAAATGGTGGAATATGGGGCAACGTGATGATAGTAGAGAACAGGACATACAATGTTTGCGTTGATAAGTACAGTGTCATGAGCAGAGTAAGAGCCTTTGGAATTGGTGATCCGTATTGGATTCCACACTTTGTTGTCTTTTGGCCTTCTGAATATCTAGACTTGACTAAATGGCATTACATCAAATACTACATTTCTTTGGGAGGCTTCTCTGATGGATTTTGTCAGATTGGTTTCTTCAATGGAGACATTTATGGAGACTATGAATATGCTGTCATTGACTACACAACGTCAAATGATAATCAATTCTATCCTAAAAGCTTTGACTGTTGGGATTATAGCAAATGGAAAGTAAGCGCTGGTTTCAATTGGTCCGCAGTAGATGGGCTTGCATTCTTTGCAAGAACCTCTGCCGGCTCAGGTGACGATTCCGGATTAAATGACATGTGGATCGATTCACCAATACTGTATTCTGGATCAACAGATGTGCCATATGGTTTGATTGACTTTGATGAAATGGAAACAGAAGATTCAGAAGTTGGCGTTGAGCTAATACATGCAGGCCCAGAATCAATAGCTGACTACGATTTTTACACAATTCATGTTACTTTCGAAAGCAAGGGAAGAATGGCAGCTTATTGGATTCTGCCATTCGTGAAAATCCTCATGGTCATGGATGATGAAGCTAGTGAATACCTAAATAACCATCAACCCCAACACGGATACTACGATTACCAAACAGTAATGTCCTATGGCGTGCCGGGCATACCTATTAGCTTTCCAATAGTTCTTCCTCAGTTGCAAGTCGAGTATAGCGAATGTTATGAAGACGGACTTTATAAAATTCAATGGATAGTCAGAGACCCAATGCGTGTTTTATTTATGGGACGGAATGTCATCGAGAACAATTGCTACGCTGATTTCACAGTGACAATTAAAGTTCCAGCAAGATTCAAACCTTACATAGCACTAATGGCAGAAGCTCAGTGGTACGATTGTGAACATAGTGAGGTTTGGGGTCATACTTGGTCTCATGAAAAAACTGAACAACTTTGCTGGCTAGTTGTAGACCCACCAGAGGCATCAACAATCACTCCTGAAGTTCCAACTCCAACAGTACTTCCCACAGAAGTTCCTGCAGGTGTAACTATAAACGAAATGCGTACTTTAGACTCTCACTGGGAGACTCCCAAAACAGTCTTTCAAAGAGGAGATTCCTTTGGTCTCTTTGTGAACTACGCTTGGAGGATTGAAAATGCGACTCAATATGCCTTTGACGCACGAGTGTACGATAGCAGAGGAGAGTTGATAGGGGGATTTTGGCTCAAGGGCTGGATATGGAAAGAGGGTTACTATATCCTAACAGGAACCAAGTGGATGATAGTTGGATTTTCGATTCCACAGTTCGCTGCCTTAGGGGAAGCAAAGATAGTCTGCAGATTCTTAACTGACTGGTCATTTGAGCCTACGTCAGACGTCTACGGGTTCGAAGAAGTTATAACAATTGAAATAGTGGGTGACTAAGATGAACTGGAAAGTTCTAACTTTATGTACACTACTGATTCTTTCCTCAACTGTTGCATTACTTTTCTATACTACTCGTTTTGAAACAAAAAGGCTAGTGCTACATGCCTTGAAATGGGGAAGAACACCGGAATACTTCATTGACATCGCGGACAATCCCTATAGAGATCAAATTGTGACACATATAAATGCGAGTGTAATACTAGGTCGCGAAATAGAGATCCCAGAGCATTCACAACTTAACCAATGGGCGGAAGGTATACTTGGAGACTCTGGCCGGGAAGCAATAAACGTAAAAACTGGAGAAAATCAGTATTATCGAGTGACAGTCCAATATCTTTGCTACCAACTTTCCTATCCAAACATCATAGCTTTGATTCTTTTGATTCTAACGATATGTGCTTGGGTAGCCTGCGGCATCTTCCTAGCAAAAGAAAAAATCTCACCTAAAAGATGAGGAACTTTAAGCCCTGACCAATTCCCCATTTTTTTGGGAAAAGATATAGGCCCTTAGCGAAAAACTTTGGGCTTTTTTAAATACTAAACTTGACAAAGTTTAGTATTTTATGGTATTATTGACCATAGAGGAGAATAAGGAATGGGCTTATGTCAAAGCGGAAAGCGAAAACAAAAGGAGGTAGATATAAATGGGAAAAATATGCGCTTTCGTGATAGGAACTACTGTTATTTCGTTGCTACTGCTTGTGCCATTAGTGTACATGTTCGAGCTCATTAGCGACTTGATGACTAAGATTGGTTCTATAGATTCCATTGCATCAATTTGGCAGGGACTTATCTGGATAGCTTTTGCTCTCGTCTTAGCGGTTGCGACTTTGATGGCGTTGTTACTCTGGGAGGTAAGGTGAAATGTTTTGCGACGACTGTGGTGACGTAGTCATAGCTGCGAAACCTTTGTTAGTGATATATCCAAGCGGCAAAACCAAAAAAGCTACAAAAGACTTAATTGAGTTGGCCCAAAAATTTGGCTTCGATGTATTAGAGATTCTAGTTTGCCCTCAATGTTGGAAAGAGCATTTCAAAGACAGCCGAAAGAAACAAGTGGCCTCGATGATTCGAATCTTGACAGAAGAATGACAGCCCAAAAAAGAGAAAGGAGAAGGACAATTTTTCTAAAACTCCTCAATCGCACATTAAATTATTTTTAATTCCATTCACAAAGCTGGCAAAAACCCCAGCTTTCATGTTTTTCTTGACAGAATATCTACTTTCGTTATTATTATGGTAGTTCTTTGCCAATTAAAAATGGAAAGAACTGAAAGCAGAAGGAAAAGAAAGAAAAATTTCCCAAAATTTTGGGAAAACCCGCTCTGCGAAAAAGAAAAAATACAAAAAAGGAGGAATGAGAATTGAAGAAAAAGACTCTTTCAATGGCTATTCTGTTGATTGTCTTGATATCGATTATGTTCAGTGCAATTCCAATTGTAAAAGCTAATGTCGACATCCCCGTCACGAAGTTATATCAAAACGACTACCCACAAAAGATGGACACCTCCGAAGACACAATCGCCAAGTGGGGTTGTACGTTGACTGCCTGGACAATGCTCATTAACCAAGCTTTAGTAGCACAAGGACTCCATCAAAAGAATCCAGATGGGACTGAGGGACCTATCATCTCCTACACGCCAGCAGAGCTCAATACCCTGCTAAACAACTATCGCTACGAACAAGCTGTCGATGCGCAGGGCAAGCCTGTAAATAAAAACGATCCTACCTTTGATCATATGCAAACTATGAATGGCTGGTCGTTGCCGATTGGCGCTGATGGCAAACCCGTCGGTTCAAGCACGGATATAAATATGGGTGCGTTACTGGGTGCAATTGAAAAAGACACAAAAAGCAGGTCTTTTGAGGGTGTGGGGCTTCAGCAAAAAAAATCCCGCACACCGGGATATGGCGGAATTCCTAAAATAGGTAGCGGAGGTGTTATCCTTGATGAAAACTACAAGTATGTTCTTGAGGAATTGAAGGCCGGTAGGCCGGTGGTCGTACGTACTCATAATAATGGACATAGCGTACTTGTGAAGAGCTTCGAGCAGGCAGAGGGTCAGCCTCAGCCGCCTGAAGGAAAAGGCAGATATGACATCGCTGATCCTGCGAGGAAACCAGATGGCACTTCGATTGAGTGGTTGGACGATAATGAATACCAAAATAGGATATGGGGTTTTGATACGACCGTCTTCCAAAAAGGAGGTTTCCATGACCCCTACGAGGTACCAAGTCCTTACTGGATCGATCCCTTGGACTTAAACGATTCGATCGCGAATCCAGATCAATATGGTCCTCAGGTGTTGGAACCAAGTTTCCCATACCTATATCCTGAAGGTGGCTTCGGTGGCTTCATAATTCCAGTTGATAAAGTTGGGTTGTTAGTTCCTTACATTGGCTTAACCTCAACAATCCTAGTAGCCACAGTTGCAATAGCTATCTATGTTAAACGTGTTAAGCGCAGAAAAGAGAAGCAATAAACATTATTTCAGCTTACCTCAACCCCTTTTTTCTGATAAAACCTTAGAGGCAATCCCTAATGGAAACCAAAAAGAAGCGTTTAGGAACTAAAGCCCAAATTCGAGCCGAGAAAGAACGAGAAAGAAAAATAGCTACCACCATATTTCTTGCCTCCATTCTGCTTGTAGCTGTCTTTTCAACCTACTTCACCTACAACAACCTAAATCAGCCAGCCCAAACTACAAGTCTAACATCACAGTTTAAAGCAGCTATCGTTGACCAGGGGAGCCTTTCACCAGTAGCCGGTCCTAATCCAGACTTCATCGAAACAACCACCAATATCCTAAGACAAGCCGGTTACACCACAGACTATTATTCAGGAGAGAAAGTCACGGTAGAATTTTACAGAAACTTACCGACACACGGCTATAGCATAATAATTTTAAGAGTTCATTCATCAGCTGCAGCACTCGAAGGAAAAGAATACGTAGAATTTCCTGTTTCCCTCTTCACCTCCGAAAAATACACCAGCACTAAATATGTCTGGGAGCAGTCAACAGACCAGCTTGTTATTGCCTCCTTCTCTATGCCACAACCACCGTACTACTTCGCTATAACCCCAGAATTCGTCACTTCAAGTATGAACGGAAAATTCCAGAACAGTATAATAGTCATGATGGGCTGCGAAGGAGTAAGCAACACCAAAATGGCAGAAGCATTCATCAAAAAAGGAGCCAAAACCTACATAAGCTGGAATAAAAGCGTATCAGTATCACACACAGACTTGGCAACCACACATCTACTTCAACACTTAATCACAGAACGGCAAACAATAAAACAAGCAGTTAATATAACAATGGAAGAGGTAGGACCAAACCCCATAGACAATAGTATACTACTATACTACCCGATTGAATCCGGAAACTTCGTAATCCCAGGATAGACTTTTCACCCCCTTTTTTTTATAGTTCTTTAAGCTTAAAGCCTTTGTAAAACAAAGGCCTTTTTATTTAAAGTAAAATAGAAAGTTTTTATACCAAAATTCCTTTTAAACCCCAAGGTAGGACACCAAGAATTTTTATTTTAACAAATTGACCAACAAGATTAGTTTGCAGTTTGCAGTTTGTAGTTTGTAGTTTAACAGTTTTGTAAGTTCGAGTTTTTCCAAATAAGATATAATTTCCACCTTCTACATCCGACTTTCTACTTTCTACTAAAACTTCAACTTCTTTTCCGATATATTGTTTATTTTTTTCTAAGGCAGTTTTTTTTAAAATCTCCGTTAAAATCTTATATCTCCTTCCTTTTTCTTTTATAGAAACATCGTCTTTTAGTTTACTGGCTATTGTTCCTGCTCGAGGAGAGTATTTAGCAATATAAGCCATATCATACTTTATTTCTTTAAGGAGCTTTACGCTATTTTCAAAATGTTTTTTAGTTTCCCCAGGGAAACCGACAATTATATCAGTTGATAAAGAGATTCCCGGGATTTTATTTCTAATTTTTCTAACTATTTCTTTATATTTCTTTATTGTATAAGGGCGATTCATTTTCTTTAAAATTTCATCATCACCTGATTGAACAGGCAAATTCAGATATTCTGTCACTTTTTTACAATTCGCCATAGCATCGATTAATTCGTCTGAGAAATCCTTTGGGTGAGAAGAGGTGAATCTTATCCAGAAATTACCAGTGATTTCATTTACCATTTTCAAAAGTTTTGGAAAATTGATAACCCGCGAATTTTCACTAATTTGAGCACAAATATCACTAATATCATTTGTGAAATTAGTGGCCATATTCGTGTCTATTCGTGATACATAACTATTTACATTTTGGCCTAAAAGCCAGATTTCTTTGAAGCCTTTTCTAATCAAGTTTTTTATTTCAGATAATAATTCTTTAGTTGGCCTTGAGATTTCTTGACCTCTGGTATAAGGCACAACACAATAGCTGCAAAAATTATTACAGCCCGTCATTATTGGCACAAAAGCGGAAAATTTATTTTGATATTTTGGCTTGATTTTTAGATAATCCTGATTATTAAATATAGAGTATTTAGTATTAAGTATTTGCGGTAGCCGTGGCAAGTCTTTGATATCTGAAATTAGGTCAAATTTTTTTTTAAACTTTATTTTATCTTTTTTCAAGACGCAGCCAGTCAAGATGGTTTTGATGGTTCGACTTCGCTCACCATCACCCTGAGCTTGTCGAAGGGTGAGTTTATAGTTTTTAGTTTTAAGTTCTTTGAATCGTGTCGCTATCCCAAAAACCCTATCCACTGCTGATTGCCTGACCGAGCACATATTAACTAATATTAAATCAGCCTTCTCAATATCTGAAGATTTTTTATATCCAATTTTTTCTAAAACCGAGGCAATTCTTTCACTATCCGCATAATTCATCTGGCAACCGTAGGTTTGAATAAAATATTTTTTCATAATTATTCATTCTCGCCCCGTTAAATTTTGCTTTGCAAAATTTTTTCGGGGTGGCAACCGAAAGTAAAAATGGAGTATTGCATACCTAATAGGAGAATTTCGAAATGAAATTTCTCCGAAATTTCTAATCTGCCCAAAGAGGGCTATTCGAAATTCCTCTACTGGGCACATCAGTCATTTTACACCAAAAAACGGCCTTTTTCGAGGCCGTTTTTTGGTGTAAGCTACTATCTTTTCTCTTTTATTTCTGAATTAACCTTTTCCAAAAATTTATCTATTTTTATCATTCCCAAATCTTTATTTTTTGACCTGATTCTGACTGCCTTTTCTTTTATCTCTTCGTCGCCAACAACTGCTAAATAGGGGATTTTTTGAATTTCTCCATTCCTTATCTTTTTAGAGACGGTCTCATTTTCGTCTTTAATTTCTATTCTCAAATCGGGATTTTCTTTCAATAATTCTTCCTCAACCTTTTTAGCATAATCCTCATGTCTTGAGCCAAGGGGAATTATCCATATTTGAATAGGAGCTAACCACAAAGGTAAAGCTCCGGCATAATGTTCCAGCAGGTTCCCGATAAATCTTTCGACAGACCCCAGGACTGTGTGATGTATCATCACCACTCTTTCCTTTCTGCCTTTCTCATCAATGTAGTTCAGATCGAATTTTTCCGGCAGATTGAAATCAACCTGAATAGTCGGCCCCTGCCAGCCTCTTCCTAAGGCATCAATCAGTTTTATGTCGATTTTTGGGCCGTAAAAAACAGCTTCGCCTTCGGCTCTTCGGTACTTTGATCCCTTTTGGTTTAGGGAATACTCTAGGGCGTTCTCGGCTTTTTTCCAGATTTCGTCACTTCCCAAATACTTTGTTTTATTTTTTGGGTCGCGGACAGATAACTCAACTTCAAAATTTGAAAAACCAAAAGTGTTCAGCATAAAACAGGCAAGATCTAAGACGCCTTCCACCTCTTTATTTATCTGGTTAGGCATACAGAAAATATGCGCATCGTCTTGGGTGAAACCCCTGACTCTCAATAAACCATGCAAAGTTCCTGCTTTTTCAAATCGATAAACTGTTCCTAGCTCGCAATACCTGATAGACAAGTCTTTGTAAGACCTGATTTTTGATTTATAGACTTGGAGATGGAAAGGACAATTCATTGGTTTTAACAAGTATTGTACTCCTTCGATTTCGATTGGGCTGTAAAGACTCTCTCTGTAAAATTCCCAGTGTCCGGATTTTTTCCACAAATCAAGTTTTCCTATGTGGGGAGAATAAACGTAGTGGTACCCTCTTTTTTTGTGCTCTTTTTTCCAAAAATCCTCAATAACGCTTCTTATAACCGCTCCTTTTGGATGAAAAATCACCAATCCGGCTCCGACTTCGTCTGAGATGCTGAAGAGATCTAATTTTTGTCCCAAAACTCTATGGTCTCTTTTTTCTGCTTCTTCTTGAAGCTGTAAGTATTGCTCCAATTCTTTTTTACTCATAAAGGCTACTCCGTAAATTCTAGTTAGCATTTTATTTTTTTCACTTCCTTTCCAATAAGCGCCAGCAATTCTGGTCAATTTAAAAGAATCTATTATTTCTTTTGCTTGTCCTGAATGTAATTGAAGGGTCGATTTAACGTGTGGCCCTTTACAAAGGTCAATAAATTTCCCTGATTCATAGATACTAACTTTTTGTCCAGGCAATTCTTTTATCAATTCCAGTTTATACGGCTGTTTGCTGAATATTTTTTTTGCTGAATTCTTCGAAATCAGTTTTTTATTGAATAGGACCCTCTCTTTTATCAGTTCTCTCATTTTATTTTCTATCTTGGGCAAATCCTCATTAGTTAAAGGGTTTTTAAATTCAAAATCGTAGTAAAAACCATTTTCAATTGCCGGTCCAATGCCAAATTTAGTTCCGGGATATAATTCCTGAACTACATGAGCCATAATATGGGATAAAGAATGACGGATTGTTTCTACGTTAATCATATGTCTGTTAATTGCTTTATTCTATCACAATTATCTAACTTTTTTAATCCCTACACCAAACAGGGATATGCGACCCCGCCCTTTTAAAAAGGGCGGGGTCGCCCGCCGCCAAATCTTTAGATTTGGCGGAAATTCCTATTATGGTGTGGGGGTAAATAAAAAACCTCTTTTGTCGAAAGAGGCTAATCCAGAATTTTAAATTCCAATTAGTCTCAAAAAGAGGTGGTAGTTGTTGCGGTCGTAAAGGTGGTTAAATTTTTTCTGATATCATCCATAATATTCTATTTTACAACAGTTAGTATAAATAAATCAAGGCCTGGAATTAACTTTTAGCAAAAAAACCGATTCCTATAGTTCCTTTACCAGTGGCGTAACCAAGAATGGGACTGAATTCAGAAATTAAAATTTGGGCTTTAGGTAAAGAATTTGATATTTTTTCTTTGAATTTTACTACTTCTTCCGAACTTTCGATATGCATTAATCCAACTTCAGGAAGGTTTTCATCCCAACTCTCTTTTAAGATTTTTAGAATTTTATTCTCACTCTTTT
>Ga0315279_10005012_pt1 | contig 17435 bp, 27 predicted proteins | sample YL17G06_20_MG_FD_203694 | JGI IMG/M metagenome (GOLD analysis project Ga0315279, IMG submission 203694) | Sediment microbial communities from Yellowstone Lake, YNP, Wyoming, USA - YL17G06_20 | ecosystem: Environmental > Aquatic > Freshwater > Lake > Sediment | place: USA: Wyoming | collected... | reverse complement strand
TTGTGCTCATTCTACGAAGCTCTCCCTTTCAGCAGCATCAATCGCGGCATCCCAGAGTGCATCAATCTCGGCTTCTGTCTCCTGCAAGGCGCGTTCCTCCAAGTTCAGAGGCGCCGTCCCAGGATGGTGGACATGGGTTGCGAATCTATCCTCTCCTGTCTCAAAGTCGACCCAGTGAAGCGGGTTCCCGAAAATCTCGTGCGGGGCTGTTCCTCCACTGAGAAAAGTTGCTATTGGGTCGTTCGTATTGGTGATTACGTATTCGCCGATGTCGAGGGGAATGACGACCCAAGAAATCGAGGTGAGCCCCGTCCGTTGCGGTGTGTTGTCTTCAAGCCACTGCCTGAGGATCTCGGCCCCGGTTCTGGCGGCGATGTCGAGATTGATGGGCAGTCTCTCAGCTAGGCGCTCCATCGACTGCGCTTCCTTCTCTAACTCTAAATCAAAATCGCCAAGCTCAACATCAACCAAGCATTTTCGCCCTATCCCTCTGCCATTCTACTTCTTCTTTCTCACGTTTTCCTCGCTCATTCGACCATGCTGTGTAGAATTGGATTTGATCGCTGCTAGGCGGCAATCCTTCCTCAACGTTTCCTCCGAGTTCTTCAGGGAATTTCCCGAGATACTCGAAGCACATCATTCCGAGGCTGAAGCCCTCTGCTGACTCGACGAAACCCTTCGATTTCGTCGCCTGCCTCGACGGTCATGCCGGAATTGTGCATGACGAAATAGGCCATTTCTTGCACGAGTTCACTTTCAGAGTTCTTGAAATCTTCCAGTGGCATGTTGTCAACGCTCGTGATTGCTAGAATTGCGCAGCAGCCTTCGAGGTATTGCGCTTGCTTCTCAGGAGTCAATGGAACAGGAACGATGATAGGATTCTCTGGATCTTCAGGGTTCGGCTTCTCATCGAAGTCGAGTTCAGGAAAGAGGGGCATGACTCTGAGACGTTCAGGTTCACGCAGCTTTCTGAAGCGTATTGGCGCTAGGTCTGCATATCTTGGCTTGGAAGACTTGAAGGCGTACACTTTCCCGTTGAAATCCTGCAGGGTAATCCTGCGCTTGACGAGTCTAGGCCATAGTCTAGCGAGTTTGCTTTCGAGCTTCGCCTTCTGTTCTTTCTGCTTCTCAGATAATTCCAAGCCCATGCTAGGACGCTCCGAAACCTGAGGGCGTATTCCAGATCATGCGACAACGCATCTTCACAAGCCCGTCAGCTCGCCTGCTGAAACCTCTCCGAGTGATCGAGGGTGTTGTGATCGTCTGCACCCTAGCCGTGCCTGCTCTGTTTGTTCTGCTGATCTTCACGGTTGCGGGCTGATAGAACATACCACTGGTCAATACGAGCCAGCCTTCCCCAGCATCAGTCGTGTACGTGAACGTGATCGCTGCTTCCCCGTGAAATGCCCCTGGTACTTGGGTTGGCGCTGTGGTTCCGCCGTGTGGATCTTCGATCTCTTTGTACGCCTCGTCAACGTCGATGTCGTCCACTTTGGCGTAGGTGTCGCTGCCGATCGTGAGCGCTTCGCTAATGCCGGGTACGACTAGCGTGTCTGTTTGAAGAGCGGCTCCGGCGATGATGCCTTCCGCCTTCGTCAACTCCTTAATCTTCTCTTCTTTCTTTGACATTCAAGTCACCTGCCTGTTCTCATTCTGCGTAAATTACGAGAACCTTGACGACCTCAACAATCATGGGGGGGCTGTCCGCAACGATCTCGCTCATTTGAAAGCGCCCAGCAGGCCGCATGTTCGTGGCCCCCGTCAACGACTTGTGATTGGCCTTGATGATTGTTCGAACCTGATCGGCCACGTTCTCGGCTCGAGTAGTGCTTTCCTCAACAGCGGTTTCCCCGTTGTTCATGCCTCGAGCGTAGCAGTACACGTTCACGATTGCGCCCATCTCGCTTGTCGGTCCAGCGCCTTCGAGCTCTCGTGGTTCAGCCTTGTCTTTGACGACCCAGATCAGGTTGTGACCTCGTCGAGCGATGTCGGTCAGGTAGGTTTTGCTCGGCCTCCAAGGCCATGTGATCTTTGCGATTGCTGGATTCGATTCGGTCCAGCCGACGCCCTGGACTTGCGCCTTGAGAAGCGTTCTGATGCCTGCCGCGAAGTTTGTCATGGATTCTTACGCTCCGCTAATTGTCGTTATCGATGCTGGTCTGGCAACCAAGTGCCAATTCCTCTCAGAAACTTGCGGGACGACCAAGCGCCGAACGCAAGCATTTGTCACGGTCGCAAGAGAGATGGAATGATCCTCAGCCTAGGAGCTTTGAACTTCTTCGAGTGTGGATTCCTACCGGGGGCATGTTCCACTTGGGGCTTAATCCCACGTCGGATCATGCCTGCTTTACCCATGCGTCATCACTGAATTGGTTGCTCGTAGAATACAGGATCGGGGCCCGGAACCGAGGATGGAGTTTCTCCACCGCCGTCGCTGGGGGTTGTCGCTGCTTGGGCGCACTGGTATGTGTATTCGGAGCAGAGGTATTGGGCAAGCCACTCATACGCCCTGTTAGTCAATCTATTTCTACCTGACACCCGGTCTACGGTTTCTTCGCTTGGGTTCTTCAGTTCGTCCTTGCAGATCCCAGCAGCGAGGGTATTCGCAATTTGAGCTATGATGTCCGGCACGGTTGTGAGAGGCACGGTTTCTTCGCCAGCTTCGGCGAGTCTGCTGTTGATGTAGTCGTCAGCAGCTGCGAGGGCACGGGTAATCCTCGTCGTATCAGTACTCGCGTCGATGTTCAGAATGTTCTCCACCGCAGTTTGCGACCCATAAGTGGTCAATTTCTCAACCTTCTATTCCCTATCGTTTCACTTTCGGCACGGTCTCATTACGTTCGGCTTCCAGAATCAACTCGTAGTCAGGTCTTCGCCCGATGATTCTGGCAGGATTTCCAACTGCAACCATGAAGTCAGGTACATCATGAAGCACGACGGCGCCCATGCCGACTACGGCCCAGCGTCCGACCGTTACGCCTCCTCGAATCATTGCTCCGAATCCGATCCACGCGTTCTCTTTCACGTGAATGGGTTTCTTGCGTTTCGCTGCTTCGGCGCCGAGGTAGTGGCTTCCGTAGGATGTGACTAAGAGGCAGTTGTAGCCGATGCCCACGTTCGCGTCGATTGTGATGTCTGCTCCTTGAGCTCTGAACATTGTGCCAGCATTCGCGCCTGAAGTCTCATGGATCCTGACGTGGCCGCGTGATTCTATGATGGTGACGCCTTTTTCGGTTCGACTGGTTTCAACCATCCTAGAGTCCCCAGGTGTTTCACGTAGTCATTCAACTCTCGAGGGAACACTTGCTTTCCATCTAGGTGAGCAATGTCGGTCCCAGGATAGGGGTAGATTTTGCCCCATCGCATGTATCCTGGCTTCACTCCAAGATCATGAAGTTCTGTCGAGTTTCGAATGCTTTCTGCAATATCGGCTGGTGTCTCCCCTATCCCGCAACGAAGAATAATATGGTAACTGACTCCTGCCTTCTGCAGGTTCAGGCAGCCAGACTTGATGGATTCATAGGTCCATGCCTTCCTGAATTTCCTCAGCCAACCATTGCTGAGGGCTTCAGCTCCTACAGTGGCATTTTCTATGCCTGACCTCTTTAGCAAGACAGCTGTTTCTTCATCTACCTCGCCGATGCCTATGTCACCTTGAAAGCTCAGGTCTGGAACAAGTTTCTCTTTCAGCTCAACGAACTCTTTCAACCAAGCCTTGTCGCCGGTGATCTGAGATGAAAGCAAGAACACAAGGTCCCTAGGAGCCATGACAGCTTTGACGTTGGCAAGCTGAGTCACAACCGCCAGAGGCTTTCTAGGCTGAAACTTCTTTCCTGCCCAAACACAGAAGTTGCAGTTGTACCGGCAGCCTGTTGAGGCCTGAACTACAAAGACCTTGCCAGCAATCTGATGGTACGGATACAGAGAGTAATCGATCTGAATCTTTTCATTGAAAGAAGGAATGAACTTCTGGAACTGGTCGTGCTTCTCGTTGCTGAGGGATAAGCGTTCTTGGGTTTCGTTAGTGGCTGATTCAGGATGGGATAGTGCAACTACATTCTTCAGACCAGTAAGAGGCTTGTAGAATGCGAGATATCGCTCATGATAGAATCCCCCATGAATGACCGAAGTGACGGCAAAGTCCCATCTTGGAACTTCTCTTATGACCGCATCCCAAGGTTTTCCTTCAATTCCGTAATCAATGAACTGCACCCTGTGCTTCTTCTCGTGTAGGAATGAAGCTATTCGCAGGAGGTTGTGAGGAACAACGGGGCGCCCCGTTGCACCGAAACAGCACTCCTCAGCCTCAGTGTAGTACGTGCCTTCGTAGAGAGGCGGATTGAACAGGAGGACCCTCAACTTCCTCTACCGCCTTGAAATACGGTCTCTTTCTTCTCTTTCCCAACCAGCAGACGGCCGTGGTGGGTTCCATAGTGGCGTATTCCCACTCTGAAGTCGACGAACTGTGGGATGTTTCTTTCAGCGAGGTCTATGGCCATCGCCAAGTCCTGCATCAGCCCCCCGTCGCCATCGTTCCAGCTTCTAAGCGGGATCTGTTCGAGAGTGTCTCGGCGGACCATTCCGCAGGCGTTGCCCTGGAACCAGACTTGGAAGATGCTTGGATGCGTCAACGCCCACTCCATCGTGATGAAGTCATAGCTGCGCCGGCTGGGCGGTAGACGGACAGGGCTGAAGGTTACGTTCGTGAACCTGTGCGGTTTCCCGTCAACACAGGATCCGCAGACACAGCCATGGCTGCCTTCCTTGTTGAACTCGCAGATGTTGCAGTACCCCGCTACAACGGGAAGATCGTAGGTGCGAACATCGCTGATGAGTTGGCGTATGTTGGCTGGGGTTGGGGTGATGTCGTCGCTTGAGATGAGAAGGTGCGTGTAGTCGGGATGGTCTGAGATGTAGTCGTTCATTTCGGCTGAGACTTCGTTTGGCCGGTAGTTCTTGAAGAACACCTTGTCGATGAACTTGAGTTTTCTGAAGGCCCGCTGGACCTCGGGAATCCTTCTGACCGCCATGATCATCATGAGCGGTCTAGCTTCGTACTCCTGGTCCTTCCGGAGATATGTCTCCATGCCAACAGGATCCTCGGATCCGACGAGTGGCCGCAGGAAATTGTAATCTGTCTTGAGGTAGGAAGCGGGTAACTCGACCACATCGCCAGGCGAGTAGTGTTTGTCGTTGTGTCTGAAGGATGATACTGATCGGAGGATCAGGAACTTTGGCATTGGCTACCGCTTCTTTTTCGGAACCGGTTTCTGTGGTGCTTCTTTCTGTGGGGCGTCTTTCTTCGCAGGAGCTGGAGGAGCAGCTGCCACTGGTGCAGGCTTCGGGATTATCGGGGCAGCCGCGGGCTTAACCGGCGCTGCGGTGCTGGTGCTTTGCCGACTGGTTTGAGGAAGGTGCACGACTCGGTTAGGAAGGAGTCGGGGAGTTCGACAATGTCTCCTGGAAGGTACTTGTGGTCTTTGTAGTTGAAGTATGCTACTTCCTTGGTTACGGTGAATTTCTTCGTCATGAAATCACCCCCTACAATGAAGGGGAAATGATCGTGAGGGAATGCTGCCCGTGAAAAGAGACAGCAAAAGGGAGGAAACACCGGGTCGCTGTCGACCGCGGAGTTTGCTTAGACCGTTATGCTGGTGATTTCGCAGATGCTAGTGGTACGCTTGAACTTCGGAATCAGAGCCTCGTAGACTCTGAAGAAGTAATCTCCACCTGGCAACTCCCAAATTCGGCTCACTACGTTCTGGCCGATCTTGAGTTGGAAGTTCTCAGGGTCAGGCATGACCATTAGCGCGCTAGCGTTGTCAGCGAAGAAGTGGACGGTTACAACATTGGCGAGCTCTTGGACTTTCTCAAGAACCGTGTCAGAGGTCGTTCCGATGTGGGCTCTCATGTCAGCCTTCTGAGCAGGAGTCACACAGAGGGTAGGTCGCCCACTGTAACCCGCTGCTTCTAGGTCTGCAATAGCGTCCTTCACGTCCGTGTAGGCATTGGCGGCGGTTGACCATGCGCCAGCACTTCCCTCTGTTAGTCGTCCTACGGCTCCCATGAATCCAATGTATCCCTGATAGCCTTCCCATACGAGTGTTTCCTCTAGCTCTGCAACACGGCGACCTGCGTCAGCCGCATTGCTCGTGTCCAGAGGGATCCCAAGCCTCCGTGAAGAGGCAAGTTCTCTCGCCCGTATGATGAAGTCCTTCCAGAGTACCGGAATGTCCAAGCCTGCCGCTGCGAGTCCGATGCGATCCATTGCCTGCTGAGTTGCAGACATACCGATCGAAGCGGGCCCCATGTCCGTCTGTGTATAGTCCTGAAGGTTCTGGATGCCGAAGTCGTTGAGCTCGTCCAGTGGCATCACGAGTCTGCCAACTAGAGGCTTACGTGCGGCCGTGATTATGGCGTCCTCAATGAGTTGATACTGTTCAGTGGTCAGTTGTACTTCGTCGGTTCCAACGAATTGTAATTGCTGCATGGTTAGACCAGGCTCCTTACTAGGAGGGCTTGTTCTGCGAGCGTTGTAGTCGTCACCGATTTCTCGGCTTGAGCTACGGCACGCTCAGATCCGGTCGCTGTGGTTTTGAGAGCTCCGTGAGCTGCTGGGTAGAGGAGTACGCCTTTGACGATTGTTTGCCCTGTGGTCGCATAACCCCAGAAAACCACGCCGGGACCATGAGCTAAGTCCACAACGTCCTCCGTTGTGAAATCAGTGTCATCGTCATGCGTAGACTTTGGGTAGAGCCAGCCGAGAACGGCGGTTTCTCCGGCCCCTGCAACCTTGCAGTGGTTCACATCAGTGTCGTACATCATGAGGCGCCCAGGCCTTGCGTACCCTGTGTCGATTGTCTTGATGCGAAGCTCCTCCATGATCGGAGTACCTGCGACCTCTCGGCCGGGAGCTCCACTGGATGGATAGCCTGGCATGGCTAGTCAGCCCCAGGGACTACCCACTTGAATGAGCCGTCTGCCTGTCGAACAGGATTGCCCATGAGACTCTTAGATGGGTCAATCTTACCGTCTGCGGTAATGTTCACTCGTTCAACGTCGCCCGCTTTGCGGACGCTCTTGACGGTTCCCTCGATCTTCACGTGATCGATGGCTTGGCGCATTGTGCGGAGGTCCTCAATGGTCTTAGCTTTCAGGTCGTCCGTCTTGAAGTCGCTCCGTTTGGTGATCGAGTCGATAAGCGCGGTTTTCTCAGCCGCTTTGTACTTATCGAGCTCATCCGTTGCATCCTTGGCTTTCTTCTCAGCATCGGTTTTGTCAGTCGTGAGCTTTGTGACCAGTGTTTCGGCATCGGTGAGTTTCTTCGTGGCTTCTGCTAGATCATGTCGTAACGCTGCTTTGTCCACGTCGTCGCAATCAGTTTCTTTTCCCATATTTTCAACCCCTTGGGTTGTTGGTTTATCTCGCCCCCACTTGGAGAGCGTGACTAGGAAACGGTGTAGAGGGTTCAACCTCGGCGTTTCTTCTTGATAGTGAGTAGAACCGCGCGATGTAGGGTAGAGTCCTCAGTGAAGTCGTCGGCCTTATGGATTCTATTGTGAATGCTGACCAGTTCGTTCGAGTCGAGGACTGAGAGCTTTCTTAGGAGAGCTCCGGCATCGTTCGCATCGGCTGTTCCGCAGTATTCGCTTTGAATGTCAAAGTCCTTTGCTCTAGCGCAGACTTTCCTCTTAACAGAACCACGCTCGCCACTTGGAATGCCAACGCCTCCTCTAGCTCCTTGAAGGGCTTGGAGTGCGGCGACAACGTGTTCCCGATCGTTCAGCGGGAGCTTCCATTCGGAACGGTTCTCGCCTGGAGCATGGGCCCATCGTTCCTTTGGAATCCGGTTGCGCTGTTCGGCTGTGAGTTCGGCGTCCTGACTGGCCCCATGCATTGCGGCAACGTATTGTTCGATTGTGGCTTTGCCTGTGAACTCGTCGCAGACTAGATTGCCCGCAACGGTTCCCTCTACGATCCTGCATGTGTTGTCTTGCCAGTTGTAGAAGATGCAGTTTGCACAGGTCTCTCCCTCCGTATCGGCGGGCCGGAGATGTGTCTCGCTGGGGTTCAGCTTTCGCTCAGAATAGGGTGCATACATAGGCACAGCGTCTGCCGTTGTTCCCATCGAGCTACTTCTTTCCATTTGTCTCACCTCGTTCTCTTGATCTGATCTTGCGGCCTCGAAATGGCCGCCCTGCTTCTGACAGTGAGCCCTAGCCTCTGCCTCTGTCCATCTCCCTTTCGGATATCGGAAGGCTTGGAGGCTCGTGGAGCTCTCGCCTTTCAGTTTCCCAATAATCATGTTGAGCTTGCCCTGTGTGATCCGGCGAAAGCTGTTATCTCGGAACTGTCCTGGCTCAACCATCCTGCAGGAATGTTCGTTAGGATAAGGGTCGTTTCCGATTCTAGAGTTCGTGGCGGTATCTACTCCTATACCGCATGAAGGGAAGGAGCATCGTCCATGATCCACGCTTGCAACGTGGTCGAACACGAAGTTCTTCTGAACGTAGTCGTAGGTTTTGCCTCCCCATGTTCCGGGAGTTCGATCTTCCTCATAGTAGAAGCCGACGCTGACGTCTCGCCTGATCTTGCTCCGGATGAGCTCCTGCTGGTCGGCGGTGAGTTTCTTTTTGTAGAAGGTGAGCCTTGCCTTCACCCTAGTTCCGGAGCCATCGGTTACGGAATGGATGTTGTCAACGGAGCCTTTGATCTCACTGGGTTTCGTTATGACTTTGAGAGGCGGATGATCCCATGCAAGCCGGGTACTCGACCACTCAGCGGCCTTTGAGAGGTCTAGCCCTGCTTTGTAGGCTCGCCCGTCCTCGTATGGAAACACTCCTTCCCTGGCGATAGTGACTGGTTCAAGACTGAGGTATTCCGCAGTCTCGGTAATTGCAGCGTCTGAGTCAAGGGTGATGCTGTCCGCCCGGAAGAGTCTTTCCTTTTCAATTGTGCTCAAGGCTGTGGGTCCTTCTCTTCTTTCTTCTCGTCGCTAGAAGCGAGCGCGATGCTTGGCGGTTTGTTCTGTAGTTCTAGGAGGCTTAGGAGGCGTTGGCCGTCTTCCTTGGCGGTTGTGACTTCGCTCAATGCCTTCTCGCCATGTCTGCTGCGGACCTCGTCAATGGTCATGTACCTGAGAAGGATTAGATCGGTCTGCGCTTCCTGCAATTTTATAGTGGCTTCAGATTGGGGGTCTAGTTGGAACGCGTTGGCCCATTCGATCTTGTAGTCGATGTCAGGTTTGAGTTGTTGGATCTCCATCAGCTCGTCGATCAGCGGCGCGATGATCTGGTCTTCGTAGAGTTTCTGCTGGTCGCTTACGTACTTGTAGTATTCGCGCTGGTTCACTTCGCTGCCAGTGATGGCGCCAGCCTCTGTGCCCTCAAGCTTCTGCTTCGGAATCCCGGACCCCATGCTGATGCTGCGAAGGATCGGATCTGTGAAGAGGGATGGGTCGAGGACTCTTCCCGCGGCGCTAAGTATCTCAAGCTGTTTGTCTTCTGGGAGGGCGATGAAGGTTCGGGCGTTCGGTTCCCCTAATGCCTCGAAGAAGGTTTGGATCTGTTCCTTCGTGTACTCGTTGGGAAATGTGAACTTCATGAGTCCAGGCATTCGCCAGTAGACTTGTCCAGCGGCCCAGCGTATGTTCCTGTAGACGGTCAGATCGTCCCAGATTGCCTCGAGGATTGGGACCCCGGCCCAAGGATGTTCGTCTAGGCGGGTGGCCACGTGGAGGACACGGCTGAAGTGAACGCTGAAGGATTTCCCCTTGCCGCGGTTCACCTGGTACATTACGGGGAGACCGAAGCGTGGACTCTTCTCGTCCTCATCTTCCTGTTCAACTCTTGCGCTGCGGGGGCTGTAGACAGCAAGGTGATCTATCTCCTGCGGGTCCTCGAGCGGCGCCCGGAGATCTGGGCCCTGGTCCTTGTAGCCAACAATTATGATCGCCCACCCATACCGGCGCTCATACTGGGTTGCTAGAATCGCGTGCCTCTTGACTTGCAAGGACTCGAGAAGCTTCTGCGCGTTCTCGTCTAGAGTGTTCTTCGCATCGTCAGGTTGATCTGCCTTATTGATTGGTAGGAGTTTGAACCATTTGTCGTAAATGTCCTCGCTGACGTCGATTACGAGCTTCTTCGCGGCAGGTTCCCTGCGTGTGGCGAAGCGTAGGGCTTCCGCGGTTATGCGCTCCCCGAACTTGCCCCCCTTCGAGAGGGATGTGCGGGGGATGTCGATTGCTGCTCCGGCGCCGGTGATCATTTCATCAGCGCTCAGCTTGGCGGCGGAGAGATTCGCGTGGTCTCCTTTCCGGTTTGGCACCGATGCCAAGTTGATTGCTTGCTTCTTCACCAATTACCTACCCAGCATAAACAGCATCAGGACTTGAAGAGGCCCCTTCCGTTATCGCATGGAGAGCTAGTGCGCCACTCGTCACATAGTCGTCGTGGGCATGCTTCCTGTCTGGCGCCTTCAGTTTCATCTTGTTCGCAACGAACACCCGTTCAACATCCAAGTGTTGTTCGATGAAGTGATCGCGGGCCCTGAACCATTGTCGCCGACGTTCTTCGCTGATCTTGAGCGGTGGATCCTTGGCGTAGAAGAGTCGTCCGTGCTGTGCCTCTCGCATATATCGCTTGTAGATCAGGTCGTTCGTCTCAACAGTGAGTTTCAAGCCTTCGACGCCACAGATCCCACGGCATGCATTGCGTTGATCCTCAACGATGGCGTCCTGTTGGCCGGTGGCATCAGAGTACATCACCGAGAGCGGCTTGTGGGGTTTCAGGAAGGCAGCGGTTAGTTCCGCTTGCTCTTGGTAGTCGTTGCCCTGGAGCTCTAACCAGTCCAGGATGATCTTGTCTGCGCCCATGCGCTCCATGACTGTGACGACTGTGAAGTCCACATCCTTCGCATTGTCGACCCCTACCCCCCTCAGGTTGACTGGATCCGATCGGTACTCCCTAGGCATCGTGGCCAGGAGATTGGTGAATGGTTTGCTGCGTTCTATGATCCATTCGCAACCCAGCTGGGTCCGGAACTCGTCACTCTCTTCACCCATCTGCTTCATTTTCATGAGGGCATACTGTTTGTAATCAGGCCGGTAGTGGCTGCAGATCTTCCAATCCATGGAGAACGGATACGCAAGTTTGAGTGTTCGTTCGCGGTAGTAGTTGTTCACGACTTCCTGGCTTGGGTTCCCTGCCAGGACGAGGATCTGTTCGAGGCGTTCCCCTTCAGCCATCGGAAAGATGATTTCCTTCATGGTGCTTTCGTCAATCTCTTCCACCTGCTCGAGGAAGAGTAACCTGAAACCTGCGCCCTTCGGGTGCGCTGATGGGTCGGCGCTGATGGCGCGGATCTGGGCTTCTGCACCGCTGCTGTCATGCAGGACGAAATCCGGAGTCTTCCGTCCATCCCCCAGGACGGATGTGATACCCATCGTTAATTGAAGCCATGGCTCTATCTTGGCCACATTGTCTTTGAGCCGTTGCCTCGTGACCATGACGCCTTGTTCTGTTCGGGCGGGATTCACTAGGGCGATTGGAAAGTTCTCTTGGACCCTGTGGATGTAGTAGCAGGCAATGGCCAGCGCTGTGTCGACAAGCATCTCGGTCTTGCCGCTGCGCCTCGGCCACTCCATGATGAGTTCGCTGTTTCCACCCACGATTGCGGCCCTGATGATGGCTGTGCTGACATGAGTTTGGTAGTCGTAGAAGGTTGTTCCCAGTTGCCGAAGCAACATGCGCCGGAAGCCAACGAGCTCGAGGACCGCCTGATCAATCTTAATGGTCCTAGTCTGTGAGGATACCCTCGCTCCTTCGTAGTCCCTCATTCGCCTGTAACTCCTCAACCTCTCTGCCTAGCTGTTCTTCGAACGTGAGTCGTTCAATCCGAATGCCCTTGCCTTGGGCGGTTTCAACCATGGTGATTCGTTCCAGGAAACTCCGACTTGCAAAACCAGCCAGCTTCGAACGCCTCTCAACGACGCTTATGAGCGCCCTCAGAACCAGGGCCTTTGCAGCACGGTCATCCATGAAGAGGGGTTGTGGCTTGCCATCGAGACCTGCAAGGATAATCTGTTGTGGCTCGCCCTCTTGGAACATGATCATGGGTTGCGCGGACCTGTGCATCATAACCCAGCCCTCGCGCCAGAGTTCATTCAACTCTGCGAAGGCCTTCCGGAGAGAGTACAGGTCCTGGGCAGCGGCTCGCTCGAGCAAGGCCTCGAGGGTGCGTCGATAATACTTGCGGACTGTCCGTTCGCCGACATGAAGTTGAGCGGCTACCTCCGCCTGGGTCAAGCCTCGCATGATGTATTGGTATGCACGATGCTCGTTCTCTATGCGCTGAATCTTCGTGTCGCCCTTCCTTTTCCCACTGTTCTTGTTCCCAGCCATGGCTCAAACCCCGGATTTATTCGGAATCATTCTTGTGTTACCTTACCCATCGGTCAGTCTCTCCGCTTTCTCTCCGCTCCACTCTTCCCAGCGTTTGACAATGAGATCACAGCAGCGGGGATCCGTATCCATCATGTAGGCCGTGCGATTGTGCTTCTCAGCAGCGATCACCAGAGGCCCGGATCCTGCGCAGGGGTCGACGATTATTTCGCCGATGGCGCTGCTGTTCAACATCGGCCTCTCATAGAGAGCCACAGGCTTCTGGGTCGGATGCAGACGATTACGGAAGGCATCTAGGGGAATATCCCAGACCGTCGTCTCCTGCTTTGGCCCGAACCATCGCGCGTATTTGCCTGGTCGGCTGCCTCTGCCGGCGTAGATTATGAGTTCGTGTTCGGCGTGGTAGCGATTCCAGGAGACAACCTGGAAGTGCTTATGCCAAACCATCACGGTGCCGTAGTGAATCTGATGCTCTCGAAGCCAGTTGATGATGTCAACCTCGAGATCTGTTCCACATGTGAAGTATGCCGTGCCCTCGGAAATCAGATGGCTGAAGATCTCTGGCAGGATCGCGATTGCTACATCGGTCGTGTCGTCGCTCTCAATTTTCCCGCGGCTCCTATGCCCCTGGTACTTGCCTGTGATTCTGTTCTTGACCGATTTCTGGGCGACGTCGTAGTCGACGCCGTAGGGCATGTCCGTGATGCAGAGCGCCGCCTTCTCCTTGCCGAAGAGACGGGCCCAGCTCTCCGGATCCGTAGCGTCACCGCAGAGCAACCTATGCCGGCCAAGCTTCCAGATCTTGCCAAGGCGGGTGATGGTTTTCGTTGGCGTCGGAGGTAGCTCATCATCGTCTTCTGGAGCCCCCCCCCGTGGGGAAACTTTCAATGACCAGGTTGGCTTCCTGCTGCGTGAACCCGGTCAATTCAAATTGAGGAGTGATCACGAGCTCCTGCAGAATGGGCGCAAGCTTCGCATTATCCCATTCCCCACTGATCTTGTTAGCTGCGAGGTTGGCGGCCATTTCCTTGCGGAGTGGCCAGTCAACTTCCCGATAGCTGAACTTCCCGAAGGGCGTGATGATGTATCCTCGCGCAACGGTCCCGGTCTTATCCGACTCGGCATACTTCTCAATCTTCCAGGATGGATCCAGGATCTTGATGCGTTGGTGGCCACCTACCGTATGCTTGGTCCTGAGGTTGAAGACTACTCCACCCAGATCTCCATGGGCATCCATGGACCGCTTGAGGGCCTCAAGCTGCTGGGCATTGATCACTCGAGGGTTCTTAGACCACGGTTTGAGTTCAACCACATTCGCCGGGCCAGAACGCTTCATCCTGCTATTCACGCCAGTTTATTCTACAATGTGGACAGGTCTCTTGTCCTTTCTCGGCTAGGAATCGTACGCCGCACTCTCTGCATTGAGCATGATGCAAGTCACTCAGCTTTCACGGTCCGAAGAGGTGCTTCAATCACGGTTTAGCCAGCACATCGAAAAGGTACAGCGCAACCCCGATGATTGCTGTAAGTGCCGTGATTATGCCACCAGCGGCAACCCATAAGGAACGCTTACTAATTTTCGGGTTCTCAACCTTCTCGCGGACCTCTCCTAGGCTAGCGGTGAATTTGGTCCAAGTCTCGCTCTCAGTGTCCGTGTGCTCATCCAATTTCTTGTCAATGCTACCCAGTTGACCGCTGAGTCCCACGATTCCTTTCTCGATATTGTCGAAGCGCCGGTTTCCTTCCGTGAGTTGCGTTTCGATACTACCCAGCCGTCCGGAGACTTCAATGTCGAAGTTCGAGTAACCGTTCCCATTCACAATATGTTTCTTAGCCATGAAATTCCGCTCATGACATATTCTCGTAGACGGTGACGGTGATGTATGCGCCGAGGAAGAGCAGGAAGGCACCTGTGATCACGAAGCCGAGTGCAACATCGAAGATCTCAGAAGCTATTGCCGCGTTCACGCAACGCAAGTAGCCTGGATAACAGAAACGCCAAGCCGGATCCAGCTGCCAAGGATGATACCAGGACCATCCCCAAAAGTCCCAGTGCAACCATTCCCCACCGAAGACGAGTGCAATCCCCATAGCTACGAGCATAATCCCAGCAAGTAGATGCCAAGGTTTTCCTTGGCGTAGTGTTGCTGTGAACTTCAACGCAGCGGCCTCCCATACCGTCTAGTCTCTTCTTCTTTCTCTCGATGCCAGAGCTCGTGAAGAAATATTGTGAACCCGACACCGACTAGTACGCCAATTCCCATACCGAAAAGGAAAGCAAGCGTATCCAAGGTTCATCATCCTGGAAGTGTGAGCCAATATCGGAAGAGGCGGATGAGCATTATGACGCCAGCGAGTAACCCGAGAATTTGAGATGCGATGACCATGTTTCCATAGAACGCTTGGCTGAATCCCCAGAACGCCCACAGTCCCTCGCCGACCCCGTAGATGGTCTGCTGAACAATTACCGGCGCCATCCCCGCTTTCTCCTCAAGCTGGCTCTCGCGACTCCACATGAGCAAGTACGCGAACGAAACCAGGATACCGCCCGCGAAGTACACGGCGTAGAACTCAGTGCCAGTAGGCAGTGGGCTGGAGGGTTGGAAGGAACTTAACGGAAATCCAAGTTGGATAACCCCATCGACCCCGTAAGCCTTGGCGATAAGCCAGTGTGATGCTTCATGCAACACGGGAACGAAGAGCGAGTAGAGCATTAGACAGATCGAGTAGTCGTACAAGCTTGCAGCGGTCCTGTGGCGACCCCAAAACATGAGAGGCCGACTCAACGTGGAAAACCATGAGTCGTTGGTTGAGGCGTAGGAGGTTCAGGAATCGGCTTCGTGCCAGAGTGATTGGGATTCACGCATACCCATGTTCGCACTCCATCCACATAGTCGTCCTGCATCCACCAGAAGCACGTAGGGCAGAGAGTGTTGGTCCATCTCGATTTCTTCATTGAACGCATGATGACACGCTGCAGAAAGTCGGGGTTTTGTAAATCGCCTCGAGCTGACAGAAGAAGCATGATGCCGACGACTAGGAGTATCCCCCCAGCCACCGATGCGATTATGCCGGGATCCATGAAGTCAGTGAGAGGCCAGAAGAGGACCCGGCCGAGGCCTAGCGCGAGGCCGATCGCACCGAACAGTAGGCTGGTTACTCCTAAGCCTAGTTTCAACAGAAATTTTGCTAATCCCATTTCAAATCACCTCTCAGTCATGGTAGGAAACCCTCACATGATACTTCTTCGCTATCGCTTTCAGTTCACGAAGTACTTTACTGACTTCGGAATCTTTTCCAAGCAGAACAATCGTCCACTGAACCATCGTTAGTCGCTCCAGCCTGGCATTTTCAGTCGCCCAACAATGACAGGCTGCCCATCAGCATCTTGCTCCATTGTGAGCGTGAAGCTGAGAACCTCCATGCTCTGCTCACCAGCCTTCATCTTTGGAACTTTCAATTTGAAATCCATCTTTCAATCACCTACCTCTTCCCAAGATTGATTTTCTTTTCACGATGACATATCTGCGAGAGTCGATTCGACGCTTGATTTCGTTCTTAGCGCCCTTCGTGGTGTAGAAGGCGCAGCCGCCTGAAACCTCGTAGGCCTCGTCGGGCTTGTTCAAATCCGGAATGTAGCAGATGATGAAGATGGCTCTCATTCAGAACTTGATCCATTTGAGTTGTTTCTTTCCGAATCGCCAGACTTCGAGAACAATCCAGAGTGAGGTTCCCCAATCTCCTTCACGAAGGAGTATGATGTCACCAACTTCTGCGTTCTTGGGAAGCGTTCGGACTACTGGAACCCTCAAGAGAACTCAGAGCTGCCAAAGTGTTTTCCAGGATCCGTTCTTTCGTTGAAGGCGGAGATGTAGTCCTGCGGGCGTGGGCTGTGGTGTGGGGCTTCCGCCGGGTCCCGGCTTCGAGTCTAACTGAACCCAGATGTCCAAGTCGCTAGCGTACACTTGTCCATATTCGTCTGGCATCCAGATGCAGTTCAAAGGATCCTGCTGATCTCCAAAGTCACTACCCCAACTGTTGAGCACTTTACGGTAGAGCCGAACAACATCGTCAGGGCCTTTCCTCTTCTTGTAGCCGAGCGGTAGCATGGCGTGGCCTCCGACAATCGGCTCATCGGGGTCGGGTACGGGAATGAACCCGTCAGGTCCAGCTTCCGTGAAGCTCTGAGGCACCGGTGTACCTAGGCGAACGGGCCCCAACTCATTGAGGACTTGTAGGGTCTCGTTCCAGGTTAGCCTCGTCTGCTTCACATCCGTGGTCCACTGAAGCGCCTCAGCGATAGCCTGAGCATTCGGCTTGGTCGCGCAATCCCGATCGGTATACGGCATCGTTGAGTCGAAGCAAATGCCCTGAGTGCCGAGAACTTTCCCAAGCGTCTCCATCATTGAGCCTGAGTCTTCGGGGAAAGTCCCTTCAATGATGCGGGTGGCGGCGTAGAGGAATGCTCGTGAGTATAGTTGTTTATTCCAAGCGTTGCCGATGATCTGCCTGTAGATGAAGTCTGCGACACCACAGTTCGCGGTGCATGAACCTTGCTCGCCTTGCCGAAAAGCCTGGGTGAAGCCACCGTTAATGAAGTTCGAACTAAGATCCAGCTCCGGAGGCAGAGTCCTCGGTGGATAGAGTAACCGGAACTTGAACTGTTCAGGACGCGGCTTCGTTAGCTTGGCGCCGAAACTGAAAACCTTGTGATCAGGACGTTCAGTTCTATGCGCAGGTTCGACGTGGTCGCGGCATTCCTTACAGTAGTGAGGTTTCCTATTCGATTCTGACAAAACTCAAATCACCATGAAGTACAGATAACGGGAAAAATGCGGAATTATCGGCCCCAGAAAAAATGGGGAAGTTCTAGCGTTTGCGTGCTATACGTGCTTTCAGCCTTGCCAACTCTGGGAGTACTCCGTACTGGATCGCGGCTGTGACTGCGGCGATGAGCGCGGTGATGATGATCGCGGCGTACTTCGCGTAGAGAGAAATCTGCGGGTCAGGGATCAGGATAAGGTCCTGGACTAG
>Ga0315279_10005011_pt1 | contig 17435 bp, 15 predicted proteins | sample YL17G06_20_MG_FD_203694 | JGI IMG/M metagenome (GOLD analysis project Ga0315279, IMG submission 203694) | Sediment microbial communities from Yellowstone Lake, YNP, Wyoming, USA - YL17G06_20 | ecosystem: Environmental > Aquatic > Freshwater > Lake > Sediment | place: USA: Wyoming | collected... | reverse complement strand
AAATGATGTCCAAAAGAAATTTCCATTTTGAGGGAAATGAATGAGGCAAGCTATGCGGTCAGGCCCGCGCCCAGACGGCGCGTGCTGGGAGCCTGCCGCCGACGCTTCCTACTGTCTGAACTGCAGGTTGACTATCTCTGATCAACGAGGGCGCGTCATAATACCTAGGCGCATGCGGATTGTAAAGTAGAAAAACCAAAAAGAAGCGGGCCACTAATTTCCCGGCGTGGCCGGCGGCCACAACCAAACAGGGCGTTAGATTACGACCGCCGGCCACGCCGGGCTGTCAGCCATCAGCTGTCAGCATTCAGCTTGCGCATGAGCACGATCCTTTGACATGATAATGAGGTACTGGGTCAACATATTCGATCCGTTCATCGGGATCGGCACCAACATAAGCCCTTTGGGCCAGAGCCTACGCGGCCATGACCCAGAAAGAAGGCGCGCTGAAAAACGCTTCGCATCGTCGACGTTGTCGCGCCACTGATAAGCGCAGCAACATTGCTTAGGCGCTTCGAACTCAAGTTGCCTTCCGTGATAGGTGGGGAGAGGGGATTTTTATCCCCACCAACAAAATTGTGCTAATAAAACAAGAAAATCGAACGTAGTACTACGAATTGCACCAACCGCTTGGGTGAGGCCCTGCTCGACAGGACACGCTTCTGCCGAGCCTCCGTGCAATTCGTGGCAGATCAGCCAGGACTGTGGATTTGCGGTTGACGATTGAATAATCCTCCGCGTCAAATCACCTTCACCCGGCAAAAGCGGAGCTTGCCGCAGCGGATCACTGACTCGCCTCGCTTGGAGGGGATCAAAGCGGTGACATCCGTGACTTTAGCTTCATTGACTTCGACAGCTCCGGCCTTTACAAGTCGACGAGCCTCCGATTTTGACGGAGCGAGACCGCTGGTGACCAGAACGTCAACCAGGGGGGGCATCCTGTCCGCGAGCCGGAGTTCGATCTCCCTGATGTCCGCAGGCACCTCGCGTCGTTGATGGACACGGGCAAAGTGTTCGGCTGCCCGACGCGCGGCTTTGGTGTCGTGAAAGGTTTCAACCAGACGGAATGCCAGATCCTTCTTCATCTCCATCGGATTGAGTGTACCGGCAGCTTTATCGGTGAAAGCCCCAGCATCGTCGGCAGGATTTGTGTCGAGCAGCACCTCCCTATAGCGGAACATTAGAGGATCGGAGATCGACATCACCTTGCCATACATGTCCTCTGGAGCATCGGTGAAGCCTATATAGTTGCCCAGAGACTTGCTCATCTTCTCAATGCCGTCTGTCCCCTCGAGCAGAGGCGTCGTTAAAACTACCTGCGGCTCGAGCCCATATTCGCGCATAATATCCCGTCCAACCAGCAGGTTGAACTTTTGGTCCGTTCCGCCGAATTCGAAATCCGCCCGCAGCGCCACCGAATCGTAGGCCTGCGCGAGAGGATAGAGAATCTCGTGGATAGAAATCGGCTGGTTGGCTTTCATTCGCTTTGAGAAATCGTCACGCTCCAGCATGCGCGCAACCGTGTAGCGCGAGCAAAGCCTGACCCAGTCTGAGGAAGAAAGCTTACCCAGCCAGCGGCTGTTGAAATCCACTACGGTCTCTTCTGGATCCAGGATTTTGAAGACCTGGCTCTTGAAGGTTTCCGCGTTGGCCGCAATCTCTTCGGGCAAAAGTGGGGGTCGGGTTTTCGATCTGCCGGTCGGATCCCCGATCGATGCAGTGAAGTCTCCTATCAAAAAAACCACCCGGTGGCCAAGATCCTGGAAATGCTTCATCTTTCGAAGGAGCACCGCGTGGCCAAGGTGCAGATCGGGCGCCGTAGGATCGAAGCCCACCTTAACCGTCAACGGGATTCCAGTACGAAGCGATCTTTCAAATTTCGCCTTTGCCTCCTCCTCGCTGATGATCTCCACGGCTCCGCGCCGGAGGTAATCCAACTGCTCTTGTGCACTCTTCATTGGCATCATTCAGAACTCACGTTCTTCTTTGAATAAGTTGTCGCCCGAAGACATGGGGGCACGGCGCGCCCTGCCCCTACCCACAATGCGAGGCTGCCGCCAAATATCCTGCAATCCTCAACAAAAGTCTATTATCGTTTCAACTCTGCGCCGGAGTCACTGCGCAGGCATGTTCGGGAACGGAATTGACCCGATTCAGCATCAGCGCGATGGCACGCCAATAGAGCTGGTGTTCCTGTTCCAATATCCGGGTCGAAAGGGATTCCTCGGTGTCGCCCTTCAGAACCTCTACCGCTCTCTGCATCAGAATCGGCCCCGTGTCCACACCTTCGTCGACAAGGTGGACGGTGCATCCGCTGATTTTGACTCCATGCTCGAGCGCTTGTCGCTGAGCATGCAGGCCCGGAAACGAGGGAAGCAGCGCAGGATGAATGTTCATCACCCTGCCCGGAAACGACCGCAGAAACTCCGGACTGAGAATTCGCATAAATCCCGCAAGACATATCAGAGCAGGGTCATGAGGACGAAGAGCAGCTATCAGCTGCCGGTCGTATTCGATGCGATCGACGCCGCGAGAAGGAATGCAAATCGCATTGAGTCCGAACTCCCGAGCGCGCACCAATCCTGCCGCCTCTGGCACATTGCTGACCACACAGCAAATGCTGGCCTTTAAATCGCCACGTCGGATAGCCTCCTGGATAGCTACGAAGTTGGAGCCCCGGCCGGAGAGAAGTATGGCCAATCTGCGGTTGTCCATGACAATCATCCTCCGATTGACGCTTTACGATGGACGATTCAAACACACCCAATCGTCAATCGTTAATCGTCAATTCCTTTTCACTGGTAGTGGACAAGTCCATCTCCAGTGATAATCGAACCCAAGTCGTAACAAGGCTCGCCGCGGGAAGCCAGCCGGTTTAGAACAAAAGGCGCTTCCTCGGGCGAGACAACCAAGATCATCCCAATGCCCATATTGAAGGTGCGATACATCTCGGCCTCTTCGATCTCACCCTTTTGCTGCAGGAATGCGAAGATCGGCAGCACCGGCCAACTACCCCTTCGAATGATCGCGGCAGTCCCTTTCGGGAGGATTCTAGGAAGGTTATCGGTTATTCCCCCACCTGTGATATGTGCCATGCCTTTGAGATAGCCGCTGTCCAGCAGCGGCTCCAGAAGCGAGTAATAGCTCCTGTGAGGAGCAAGAAGCAGATCGGCCACAGTCGCCCCCAACTCCCGGACAGTATCGCCGGGTTGGAGTCCCAGCCTGTCAAAAAAAAGCCTGCGCGCCAGCGAGTACCCGTTCGTATGCAGACCGACAGAGGCCAGCCCGAGGAGTTGATCGCCGGGACTGATTCTGGATCCGTCCACCACCTTCTCGCGATCCACAACACCCACGATGAAGCCCGCAAGGTCATACTCACCCGGAGCGTAGAAGTCGGGCATTTCCGCGGTCTCGCCTCCAATCAGCGCACAACCCGTCTCCTTGCAGCCTCGAACGAGTCCGGAGGCCAGCTGCTCGATAACGTTTGGCTTCATCGAGCCGCAGGCAATATAGTCGAGGAAGAAAAGCGGCCGTGCTCCCTGGACCATGATATCTGAGACGCAATGAGAGACGAGGTCAAATCCCACGGTGTTGTGAATACCCGCCATGAAAGCTACTTTGAGCTTGGTTCCAACGCCATCGCAGCTGGACACAAGGAGCGGCTCGCGGTAGCGTGTCTTGTCGATCTGATATAGCGCGCCGAAGCTGCCGATATCCGTCAGAACACCGGGAGTGAACGTCCCGCGGGCCAGCTTTCCTATGCGCCTCTTCGCCTCGGCCGCAGCGTCAATGTCCACGCCTGCGCCGGCATACGTCATCCTTCGCGCATTTTCATTGTTCATGGGATTTTTCTTGCGGCCTTAGGGTCTGTCAATGAATAACGTTTACACTTTGCTGCAGGCCCCCAGGCCCGCTGGCGAGGCGCGAGCGACGAGCATACCCGGGGTGGTTTGTAAGGAGCAAGCAACAAAGCCAGCGGGCCTGCGGGCCGCAGCCCGGAGGGGCGCGGCGGCGGGCGCTCGCGCCAAAGTGCAAACGTTATTCATTGACACACCCTTAGGGTCATCGTGCTGTCCTCCAATAACAACACGATGACACAATAACCACGATGATTCACAAAGACCAACTACAGCGTCTCAGCGGGTGGCTTGGTCAACTCCACTAGGTTCTTCCCGAAGAGTTCCTTCTGCCTTTCCTCGTGAAGCACTTCGGTGGGATATTGATCCGTAAAGCATGCCGAGCAGAAGCTGCTGCCATCACCCACCGATTCGAGTAGAGACTCCAGGCCGAGATATCCCAGCGAGTCAGCCGCGATAAACTTGCAGATTTCCTCGACCGACCTCGTCGCCCCGATGAGTTCCCTTTTCGTCGGCGTATCTATGCCGTAATAGCAGGGGCCGACAATCGGAGGAGAGGTAATTCGCACGTGGATCTCACGGGCTCCCGCGCTTCGAATGATGTGCACGATCTTCTTGCTGGTCGTGCCGCGCACGATAGAGTCGTCCACAAGAACAACCCGCTTCCCGGCCAGGATTTCCCGGACAGGGTTAAGCTTTACCTTAACTCCGAAGTTCCGGATGGATTGCTTAGGTTCGATAAAAGTCCTGCCCACGTAATGGTTCCGAATCAGGCCGAATTCCAGCGGTATCCCACTCTCCTGAGAGTACCCGATGGCTGCGGAGACGCCGGAATCGGGGACGGGCACTACCACGTCCGCATCGACAGAATGCTCGCGAGCCAGGTGCTTACCGAGCAGGCGCCGGCTCATGTTGACGGTCCGACCGAACACCAAGCTGTCGGGACGGCTGAAATAAACATGCTCGAAGATACAGTGGGCAGCCTTCTCCCGCGGTAGCGGAAATTGGGATTCCAGACTGTCGCTCTCGATACGCAGGACCTCACCGGGTTCGATGTCGCGCACGTATTCGGCGTCAATCAGATCGAATGCGCACGTTTCAGAAGCAACTGCATAGCGGCCGTCGACGCGTCCAATGCAGAGCGGCCGAAATCCCCGCGGATCGCGCGCAGCAATCAAGTATTCCGGAGTCAGCACCACGAGGGAGTAAGCTCCCTGGACGATCCGGAGCGCGTCGATGAAGGCCTCGACCAAGGTCCGCCGCCTCGACCGTGAAAGCAGATGGAGGATGACCTCGCTGTCGCTGGTCGAATGAAAGATCGCGCCGTCCCGCTCCAGTTCCCGCCGAAGGTGGCCGGCGTTAATCAGGTTGCCGTTGTGTGCGAGCGCAACCGGGCCTCGCCAGCTATCGATGAGGATCGGCTGGGCATTGCCCAGCGAGCTATCGCCGGCGGTAGAATACCGGACATGCCCGATGGCGCAGTTGCCTGGAAGCTTTTCCAGCCTGGATTCGTCGAAAACGTCGGCGACGTGGCCCAATCCTTTATGCGCATACAGCTTCCTGCCATCGGAGCTGACGATTCCAGCGGCCTCCTGCCCCCTGTGCTGTAAAGCATAGAGACCGAGATAAGTCAGATGGGCGGCTTCCGCATGAGAAACAATGGCGAAAACGCCGCACTCTTCCCGAAGCTTGTCGAAAACCGTCATCTCAACAACTCCGTGATCTCCGTGTCTCTGTGGCCTCACTTGTTCCCTTTTGAATCCACTACTCCAGGGCACGATCCCAGGCGTCGAAGATGTCCGCATTCTTCGTGGAAAACATCTCAACGCTATTATACACAACTCGGCCCCTGCACACCGCAGAGACCCCAAAGAATCAATGTCCGTGATCTCTGCGTCTCCATAGTAAAAACGATTGAAAGAAAATTCCAAAACTCTTATCTTTCTAGGTTAAAGTGAGGGTGAATCCTTCGGCGGGATAATTATTCCGGGTATCACCACGATCATCTCACAAGGGGAAGCAAAACCATGGCGGACATGGAAGGCGCGAACGAAACAAAGGACTTTTGCCTGGACACTCCCGCAAGGAGCGAGCCATTTTTCCTGAAAGGCTCCAATGCACTGGATTGGGGCATGCAGAACCGGCTGGCGCGAATCTTCAATTCCGCTTCCGGCCGAACGGTCATGCTGGCCATTGACCACGGCTACTTCCAGGGACCCACCACCGGACTGGAGCGAGTGGATGTCAAGATCGTACCTCTGATTCCCTTCACCGACGCTTTAATGCTCACCCGTGGCATGCTCCGAACGACGATCCCCTCGGCATACTCCCATGGGATTGTTCTCAGGGCCAGCGGTGGGCCAAGTATCCTGAAAGAGCTGTCGAACGAGCAGATCGCAGTGGATATCGAGGACGCCGTTCGGCTGAACGTCTCCGCCATGGCGGTTCAGGTTTTCATCGGAGGCGAGTTCGAAACCCAGAGCGTCCACAACATGACCCGATTGGTGGATCTCGGCAACCGCTATGGAGTAGCCGTGCTGGGGGTAACGGCGGTCGGTAAAAACATGACCCGGGACGCGAAGTATTTGCGCCTGGCATGCCGTATATGCGCCGAACTAGGCGCCCACGTAGTGAAGACCTACTACGTTGCCGAAGGATTTGAGACCGTCACCGCCTCCTGTCCCGTGCCGGTTGTGATGGCAGGGGGCAAGAAACTGGCCGAGCTCGACGCTCTGGCCATGGCTTACAGGGCAGTCGTGGAGGGCGCTGCGGGAGTCGATATGGGCAGAAACATCTTCCAGTCTGAGTCTCCAGCGGCCATGATCCAGGCGGTGCGAAAAGTCGTCCATGAGCAAATGAAGCCGGAGCGTGCTTACGAATATTATCTCTCAGTCAAGAATGAGCAAAAAGAGGTGCTTGCTTAGGTGCCAGGTCTGGAAATTTCAGTTTTTGGAACTATCCTTTTCTTTGTATGGAGATTTTGCCCAAAAGCTAAACATTCCAGACGTGACACCAGTCGCCGATAGATTAAAATCAGCACGGCTTCCGGAACTTTTTCCGGTGTCATCTGTACTCGGTCATATCCCATGAAAAACTGCTGGTCGGACGCAATCGCCGCCGAGTATATCGCTAAATACGGTAAGCAGTGGGGGGAAGACCTCGCCCTGAGAACCTACCTGTCCGTGATTATCGGTTCACAGGATTGCCTGGTCCTTCACGGAGGAGGCAACAATTCCGTAAAAACCTTCCACACCAATGTCCTGGGCGAAAGAGTTCCCATAATCTTCGTAAAGGCTTCGGGAAACGACATGGCCGTTATGGAGCCGGACGGCTATACCGGCCTCGACCTCGAGTATTTAAAGAGGCTCAGGGCCCTTCCGGCGCTGTCGGACGAAGAGATGGTCAATGAGTTCCGTACTCATCTTTTCGATTCCCGCGCCGCGGCTCCGTCGATTGAAACGCTGGTCCACGCATTCATCCCCAAAAAGTTCATTGATCATACTCATGCCGATGCCATCCTCGCTTTAACAAACCAAGACGGCGGGGAGGAGTTGGTCCGCGAAGCCTTGGGATCCGACATTCTGCTTCTGAAATACGTGTCGCCTGGATTCAAGCTTGCCCAGGCTTCTGCCGCCGCTTTTGAGGCCAATCCCGGCAGCAAGGCCATGATATGGATGCACCACGGACTCGTAAGCTGGGGAGATACCGCGCGCGAATCCTACGAAACAACCATCGAATTGATCACCAAAGCAGAAGAGTTCCTTGCGCGGAAAGCTGTGATCAAGCCTATCGTCGCTGTTTCCACGCCTCTCGGCACGGCCGAGCAGCGGCTTGCGCAGGTGGCTCCACTGATCCGAGGCCTGCTCGCGCGTCCCTCCGGCGATGTGGATCGCCCCTGGAAGCGCACGATCCTCCAGCCCTTAATTAACCGTGAGGTGCTCGATTTTGCAGATTCGGAGCGCGGCAGGGATTTGGCGCTTACTCCGCCGTTGACCTCCGATCATCTGATCCGTACCAAGGCATTTCCACTCTGGATTGATGATCCTCAATACGAAGACCCTGAAAAGCTTCGGATTCAGATATCGAAGGCCATAGAGGAATTCTCCACGAGTTACGACGCCTACGTGGAGCGGCACCAGTCGCGTATGCCCCGAGGAGTGGTCCGCCTGGATTCTCTGCCCCGAGTGATCCTCATGCCGGGCCTTGGAGCTCTCTGCGGAGCAGAGGACGTTGTCGCTGCGAGCATCGTCCGTGACATAGCCGCCCACACACTGGCGGTGAAGGCTCAAATCGAGGTTATGGGCGGTTGTTACAGAGGAATTCCGGAGAACGACCTGTTTGACATGGAGTATCGCAGCCTTCAGCATGCCAAGCTACGTAACGAGAAACGCCTTCCGCTCGGGCATGAGGTAGCGCTGATCACTGGAGCCGCTGGAGCCATCGGATCCGGAATCGCTCAAGAACTGCTTGAGCAGGGATGCCACGTTGCGGTCACGGATCTTCCCGGTCCTCATCTTGACACCCTGCTGGAAGAGCTCAAGTCGACGTTTCGAGCGCGCGTTATTGGAGTGCCGATCGATGTCACCGATACCAGTTCCGTCGCGAGCGGGTTTGACCGGGTCATTCAGACCTGGGGAGGAGTGGATCTGCTGGTCATAAACCACGGAGTCGCGCTGGTTTCCAGTCTCGCCGATCTGGACCTCGAATCCTTCCAAAGACTGGAACGAATCAACGTGGAAGGGACTCTTCTCCTTTTCAACCAGGCAGCGCGCCACTTTAGGTACCAGGGAACTGGGGGAGACATCGTTCTCGTCTCGACCAAGAATGTCTTTGCCCCAGGCGCGAAGTTCGGCGCATACAGCGCCACGAAGAGTGCGGCTCATCAGCTGGCGCGCATCGCCAGCCTGGAACTCGCCGAGAGCGATGTCCGTGTCAACATGGTTGCGCCGGACGCCGTGTTCTCGCACGGCGTCCGCAGGTCCGGCTTGTGGGCACAGATAGGACCCGAGAGGATGCGGGCGCGAGGATTGGATGAGGCCGGGCTGGAGGAGTATTACAGAAACCGCAATCTACTAAAGGCGAGAATAACCGCGCGGCACGTAGCCAAAGCCGTTCTTTTCTTTGCCACTCGTCAGACACCGACCACAGGAGCCACAATCCCCGTCGACGGGGGCCTCCCTGACGCTACCCCCCGATAAAGAGATTGCAGATTGACGATTGCAGATTGACGATTGAAAAACCATTCAGGATTCAAACATCCTATTTGAATCGTCAATCGTCAATCTTAAATCGTCAATAGTCTCACAACTGGCTGCTGTCTATTCGCATAGCTGCACGGTATCGACTATACCGATAACAGCCGCATCAACAGTGGCGCCGGCTCGATGAATCGCCTTGCCTGCACTCCAACCGTCTTGAGTGACAATCACTTCATCTCCGACGCCGGCATCGAGGGAATCCAATGCAAGGAAGGGTTCTCCCGCGTCCTTGCCTGAAATATCCAGGGGCTGTACGCGAAGGATTTTTCTGCCTAAATGGCTGGCGTCCTTCTGTGTGGCTACCACATGGCCAACGACTCGAGCGAGTATCACCGGACTATACCTTTCGTCCGTCGCAGAAGTCCACGATGCCCACAATCGTGGCGTCCGCGGGGACTTCTTCCGGAAGAAACGGGAACGCGGCTTCCTTGCCCCGGACGTAGTAAACCGTTTCTCCTGCTCCTGCCCCGACGGAGTCCAATGCCAGGAAGGCGCGACCTGAAACCTTGCCGCTCGCATCCACATGTTTCAGGAGCAGGAGTTTTTTGCCCTGCAGTGTCGCGTTCTTTGCGGTCGCGACGACCGTGCCGATGACTCGTGCCAACCGCATAGAAGATCTCAACGCGCGGAATGATCCAACTGAATCGTGTCCACGATCCCAACGATGGCCGTATCGACAGGCTGGTCCTTTAGGCCGCTTGCCATGCGGGCGGAACTGCCGGCAACGCAGATTACAATTTCGCCCGCGCCGGCACCCACGGTATCCACGGCGACCACATAACCCGACTCGGCGCGCGTTTCCGGATCGATGGTCTTCACCAGGAGGAGCTTCCGCCCCTCCAGCTTCTCGTCTTTCCGGGTGGCAACGACCGTCCCGGCGATACGTCCGAGAATCATGTCATTCCCTAGGTGGTTTTGGTGCGTGGCAAAATTGGAAGACGCTCGTCCAGATTCTGATGGGGACGCGGGATCACGTGAACTGCGACGAGTTCGCCCACGCGACGCGCCGCGGCCGCTCCTGCGTCTGTCGCAGCCTTCACAGCCGCAACGTCGCCGCGGACAATGGCTGTGACCAGGCCGGCTCCGATCTTCTCCCAGCCGACGAGAGTCACCTTGGCGGCTTTGACCATGGCATCCGCTGCTTCGATCATTGCAACGAGCCCTTTGGTCTCTATCATTCCCAAAGCTTCCATCTGATCAGACATTGTTCCTCCTTGGCAATTTTCCTGCGCGGACTCGCATTCAGAGGAAGCTTATATAGCACACTTTTTAAAGCGCTACGAAGGCTAATCGGCAATGACTCGGTTATCCAAACCACCACAGAGACACAGAAGTCACGGAGACATCCGGCTCATCGGGCCAGGCAGTCCCACTCGTAGTGCACCGATATCCAATCTCCACGCAGCGAATTCCGGATTGCAGCAATGACATAGTGCCCAGGGCGACTGAGCCAGTAAATGCTGTCGCCGCAGTAAATATTGCGGAAGCAGGATGCAAAAAGCACCGCTTCGAGAATCAGGATAAGAAGAAGTCCTAAGACAGCCGTGCGCGAGTAAGACATAGGGTTCGACGGAATGACTTGACCGGAGGCGCGGCGCACAATACGCTACGTACGACAACTCCACAAATGCCCCGGCGTGAAGGGCGTGGAGTCGGATCACTTGCAGCCGGCCGGCGATAGTTGCGTCAAGCAAGGCTTCTTTTTATATTCGGCGGCTGCAGCGCGTCAATCGTGAAATGGGCCAGCCATCGGACTAAAAGGGATGATTGGGTATCTCAAGGGCCAGCTCCTTCTGAAAAAACCGAATCTGGTTGTGGTGGACGTTCACGGCGTGGGATACGAGGTGCAGATACCCCTCACCAGCTTTTATGAGCTTCCGGCCGAAGGGAACGATGTCGCTCTGAAGATCCACACTCACGTGCGCGAAGACCAGATCTCACTGTTCGGCTTTCACTCGCAGCGCGAAAAGGACCTTTTTCTCAAGCTGATCTCCATCAGCGGCATCGGTCCCAAACTGGGTATTTCCATCCTGTCCGGGGCCAAGGTTGAAGAGCTGGCACAAGCTATTGCAGAGGGCAATCTCGCCAGGCTGACGGCAATTCCGGGGGTTGGGAGGAAGACTGCCGAGCGAGTGATACTCGAATTGAAGAGCCAGGTTACGCCGTTCCTTCTTCCGGAGCAGGCCCAGGCAGTGCGCGAGGCGGGCAGACCGGACGGTTTGCAGGAAGATGTTCTCTCCGCGCTGGTCAATTTGGGGTATCCCCGGCCTGCCGCGGAAAAAGCTTTCTCCACGGTGGTTCGTTCCGGAGAGTGTCAGCGTACCTTCGAGGATCTCCTGAGACACACATTACGCCGGCTGGCCGGCTGATTTTCCAGGCACCTGAATGATGGCTGAACACCCCCATGGAAGCACACTTCTCAGCCCGGTTTCTCGCGCAGAAGAAAAGTCTTTCGAGCTGAGCCTGAGGCCTCAAACCCTGCGTCAATACATCGGCCAGCCCAAGGTCAAGGAGAACATCGAGATCAGCATCCACGCGGCACTCAAGCGTCAGGAAGCTCTCGACCACGTGCTCTTGTACGGACCTCCAGGGCTCGGAAAAACCACTCTTGCCACCATCATCGCCAACGAGTTGAACGTCAGCATCCGCACGACGAGCGGGCCGGTAATCGAAAAACGCGGCGATCTCGCAGCGATTCTGACCAACCTGAAGCCCAATGATGTCCTGTTCATCGACGAGATCCATCGCCTTCATCCGGCGATCGAGGAGATCCTTTATCCGGCGATGGAGGACTACTACATCGACATCATCATCGGTGAAGGCCCCGGCGCGCGCAGCATCAAGATGCCGCTGCCGCACTTCACGCTCGTCGGGGCCACTACGCGTGCCGGCCTGCTCACGGCCCCTTTGCGTGGTCGCTTCGGGATCATTCACCGCCTCGAGTTTTACAGTCATGAGGAACTTCAGATCATCGTGAAGCAATCGGCCTCCATTCTGGGGGTCGAGATCGACGAACCGGGTGCTCTCGAAATTGCTTCCCGCAGCCGCGGCACACCTAGAATTGCAAACCGGCTCCTGCGCCGCGTCCGGGACTACGCGGAAGTCAGGGCGGACGGGCGCATCACCCGCCAGATTGCCATGGACGCGCTTTCGATAATGGATGTGGATACTTACGGGTTTGACGAAATCGACCGCAAGCTGATGCTTACCATCCTCGAGAAATACAATGGGGGCCCGGTCGGTGTTGGTTCCCTGTCAGCCGCTATCAACGAGGATGAGGACGCGATCGAAGACATCTACGAGCCTTACTTGATTCAGATCGGCTTTCTCGACCGCACCCCGAGGGGGCGCATGGCCACCAGGAAGGCGTACGAACACTTCAAGATCCTGCCGCCTAGAGATCAGCGCAACCTTTTCTGAGAGAATCTGGTTCTTATTGACAGATTCTTTCGCCTTGGGAAGCTGGATTTCCGAGCAAAAAGTTCGCAGTTCACAGTTCGCTGTTGGCAGTACTTCATAGCCCGACGATTCGCGTGGGATTTCTGCGAACTGCGAACTTGCAGCGAGGCAGCAATAATTGCCCCTCGGTTACCAAGTACCCTCTCTGGCTGCAGCGTGGCCGCGCTAGGACCTCTGCGTCTCTGCGGTGTATACTTAGCACCCATGGAAAGAACTGTCGATCTCGACATGAAAATCCGGCAACTTCAGACTGCCATCGAGACCGTAGTCCGGGGCAAACCCGAATCCGTTAAGCTCGCTCTCGTTTGCCTGCTGGCTGAGGGACATCTCTTGATTGAGGACGTCCCAGGTGTCGGAAAAACCACGCTGGCACATTCGCTTGCCCGCGTATTCGACTGCACCTTCCGGCGGATCCAATTCACCAGCGACCTTCTCCCATCGGACATTCTCGGCGTTTCGGTATTCAACCAGGCGATGCAGACCTTCGATTTTCGGAAAGGCCCCATTTTTGCCAATGTCGTGCTGGCGGATGAAATCAACCGGACGACCCCCAAAACTCAGAGTGCACTGTTGGAGGCAATGAGTGAGGGCAAGGTCAGCGTCGACAACAAAACCTATTCCCTGCCTCAGCCTTTCATGGTGGTTGCGACGCAAAACCCGATCGAACACCACGGCACTTACCCGCTGCCGGAGTCTCAACTTGACCGCTTCCTGTTGCGCATCAAGATGGGTTACCCGGAGGCTGAAGCCGAAAAGGAAATATTGCGCCGTCAGAATCATTTGCCCGCCATTGAACGCCTTCAGCCGGTGCTGAAATCCGACGACATCCTCGAAGCCCAGGCGGCGGTGAGCGAAGTGCGCATGCACGAATCCCTGCTGGATTACATCATGGCTATCGTGGAAGCAACTCGCCGCTCGGAGTTTCTTCTGATAGGTACAAGCCCGCGGGGGTCGCTGGCACTGCATCGCGCAGCGCAGGCTCTCGCATATTACGAAGGACGGGACTACTGCATACCGGACGACATCAAGCGGCTCGTCCTGCCGGTACTGGCTCATCGCGTGATTGTCAGTGCCAAATACTCTTCCCCGCACAAACGAAGCGAAGAGGCTGAGTCCATTCTTGCTGAAATACTTCGAAACATTGAAGTCCCGCTTTAGCTTTCGCAAACCCATCTGGAACCCTCAGGCGGTCCGGGAATTCCTAACTGCGCTCGTCCTGCTCGGAGCTGCGCTGTTCTTTGCCCTGAGCGCCCAAAGCGCAGCACGACGTGGCGACAGCACCGTGGGCACGATACTCTCAGTGCTCGCGCTGCTGCTCGCCTTGGTCACTGCAGTAACCATAGTTCCCCGCCTCGCCCGCCGTGTGCATTTCGGCCGATGGCTCCTGCCTTTTTCTTTCAGCATCACCCGGGAAGGAGGAGCATACCTGCTGGTGATATTCCTTCTGTCGCTCACAGCAATGAACACGGGAAACAACCTGCTGTTTCTGATTCTGGCGACGCTGCTTTCCGCCATCCTCGTTTCGGGAATTGTCGCTCGTACTTCACTGAGATCGGTTTTCGTGTCCCTGCAGGTGCCCGAAAACGTTTTCGAGGGAGAGAAAATATCGATCAAGGTATCCCTGAGGAACACCAAGCGCCTTTTTCCCTCTTTCTCCATATCCGTCGAAGACCTGGGCGCCATCAGGATATCTTCGGCACCCTCCAAGCATGGGAAATGGCTCCCGTGGAGAGTAAGGCAAATTGGGGGAGAACGGGGCGCAAACGGCTCCGTGCTGCGCCATTCGGCCTACTTTCCTATAATCCCGCCAGGGGAAACCAGGACAGAGCTGGTCTTCCAGTCATTTCCCCGGCGGGGACCCTACCGGCTGGAAGGATTCAAGCTTTCTACGCGCTTTCCATTCGGATTCTTCCGGCGCGGCGAGCGGGTACGCGCCGAGGGGGAAGTCCTCGTCTATCCCTCGATTCAGGAAGTCTCTTCCTACTTTAATCTCCTGCCTTTTCTGCCCGGCCGTTTGGAGGGACTTCACGTGGGACACGGCGAGAGTCTTTATGCCATCCGCAGGTACCAGGAAGGCGAGAGTGCACGCCATGTGGATTGGAAGGCGACAGCCAAGACCGGTGAACTGATGGCGCGCGAATACGCCCGCGAAGAAGAGAGCAAGTTTTGCCTGATCCTGGACACATTGATCCACCGGCCGGCGACCCCCGGATACGCCGACGACTTTGAGAAAGCCGTTTCTCTGGCCGCAAGCCTGGCCGCCCATTTCTCACAAGAAGGTGCTGAGCTCGAGTTTTTGACGCCCTACGAATATGTGCCGCGCGGGCTTGGAATCGGGCATCTTTACCGGATACTCCGCTCGCTGGCGGTGGTGGACTGCCAGGTAGCCACAGACGGAATCTCCGCAGACCTGCGCGGCGAGCTCTCAGGCATCATAGAACCCCACACGTTACAGGAGATCCTTTCCGAAAAAGTGTTCAAAATCATCATCACGTCGAAGCCTAAGGGGAGCTTCCCAGCCACAATTTGGCGCTCCTCGCATGTGATCTATTTCGACGAACTATGAGCTTTGCACGGTACTTCAGACTATCTTCATATTGCCTGATCGCATCGGGATTCGTGGCGATTGCGGCCACGGGCACGCTTGATCTATTCTCACTGCTCTTGTTTTCGGTCGCCTTCATCGTAAGTTGGTTCATCAACACTGCGCGGCTTTATCAGCGCCTTTCAGGCTGGGTTTTGAATTCCCTGGCGATTGCCTATTTTCCCCTTTACCTCATCGATTACCAGATTCTGTCCCATTCATTCCTAATCAGCACGATCCATCTGGTCTTTTACATGGCTGCGCTGAAGCTTGTGACGCTCGCCAAGGACCGGGACTACGTGTATCTCTATGTCATCAGCTTCGCTGAGCTGCTGGCCGCCTCCACGCTGACGATCGACCTTACATTTGCTCTCTCCTTCTTTATATTCCTGTTTTCGGGAGTGAGCACGTTGGTGCTGTTCGAAATGCGCCGCAGCAACGCCAGGGCGCAGGAAAAGGGGAATCTCCAGCCGCCCGTGATCCCATCCGGTATGGAAGGCAGTGGTCTCGAGCTATTCTCGCGCTTTCCCGCAGGGAAAGTAGCGGGAATCAGTCTGGTAATGACGCTGATGATTGTTCTCTTGGCGATTCCGCTCTTCTTCCTGCTGCCGCGCGCGTCCCTTGGAATCCTGAGTCGTCCCCCCGGTCAGACTCGGTTCGTAAGTGGATTTTCGGAGAGGGTAGAACTTGGCGAGATCGGAAACATCAAGGAATCCGACGCCGTGGTGATGCGGGTCAAGGTGAGTGAGTCTCCTTCGAAGCTGCCCGAGGATCTCAAGTGGCGGGGAATTGCTCTGGATCACTATGAGGGACGGGCCTGGAGTCGGAGCGACCTACGCCGGCGTGCGGTCACTATGCAGGAGGCAGGTTTCTTAAAACTGGAGGAATTCACCCACAGCAGGAACCGCCTCTCGCAGACCTTCTTCCTGGAAGCCCTTTCCACAGATGTCGTTTTCGCCAGCCGCAAGATTCTGGCCGTTTCCGGAGATATCGGATCTGTCCAGCGTGATTCGTCGGACAGCTTCTACACTTCGCACCACATGCTGAGGAAAGTCCGGTACGAGGCGATTTCCGAGCCGTCGCCACCCGACGCCTCCCTGCTGAACTCGAGAACCGGGCCGATCCCGGAGGAGTTGAAGGCTTGCTGTCTTCAACTGCCGCGGGAGGATCCCAGGATCGGGAAACTTGCCAGAGAGATCACCGGAGATAAAACGACTCCTTTCGAGAAGACGCGAGCTGTGGAGCGATATCTGCGGAGCAATTATTCCTACAGCCTCGAGCTTCGGGGAACCCCGAACAGCAAGGACCCGCTCGCCATGTTTCTCTTTGAGGTTCGCCGGGGGCACTGCGAGTACTTCGCCTCGGCAATGACCATCATGCTGCGCGAACTGGGGATCCCCGCGCGCCTTGTAAACGGCTTTCGGACGGGCGAATACAACAGCATCGGAAACAACTGGACGGTTCGTCAGTATGACGCTCACAGTTGGGTCGAGGTCTACTTTGCGCCGTTCGGCTGGTATGAATTCGATCCAACTCCACCGGATCCGCAGCATTCGCGGCCTGCATTTGCGAGAACGCTCGCGAATCTGGTGGATGCGATAGACCTCTGGTGGTGGGAGGAGGTCGTCAACTACGATCGCTGGAAACAGTATCTGCTGATCGACAACCTGCGAACGAAAATCGCATACTACCAGCGCCGTCTCAGGATTCTACTCGCAGACGCCTATCGGAAGAGCCGGTCCGGGGTCGAACGTGCGCAAATGCCCGACTGGATTCTCACCCGGGGACGGCAGATTCTTGGCCTGCTGGCATTGCTGGCTGTGGCGGCATACCTCGTGCTGCGCAGGCAGGCAGGTCTCAGGAGAAGACTGGCGCGAGCGCTCCGCAGACTGGTAGCTCACCCCGACGAGACCGAGGAAATCGCGAGCTTCTATGCGGAGGCGTTAGATCTGTTGAGATCACAAGGCCTCATGCGAGACCGTGCCCAGACACCTCTGGAGTTCGCTCATAGCCTTGGGAGTCACCCGGCTGCTACGCCTTTTGAGACTTTAACCCGTCTCTATAATCGAGTGCGGTTTGGGTCGGTCAAGAGCGACGCAGAAATCCCTGAAGCTGAAGCATTGCTCAAATCCCTTAGGAGCACCCTCGGCGGTTAGGGTCTGTCAATGAATAACGTTTACACTTTGCTGCAGGCCCCCAGGCCCGCTGGCGAGGCGCGAGCGACGAGCATACCCGGGGTGGTATGTAAGGAGCGAGCAACAAAGCCAGCGGGCCTGC
>Ga0315279_10005010_pt1 | contig 17436 bp, 16 predicted proteins | sample YL17G06_20_MG_FD_203694 | JGI IMG/M metagenome (GOLD analysis project Ga0315279, IMG submission 203694) | Sediment microbial communities from Yellowstone Lake, YNP, Wyoming, USA - YL17G06_20 | ecosystem: Environmental > Aquatic > Freshwater > Lake > Sediment | place: USA: Wyoming | collected... | reverse complement strand
GTTTACCGCTCGGTGATGCATGGGAGTTGGGCAATGAATCAGTGCGGCAGAAACTGACATATCGAATCGTACATCTCAACGGTGATACGTACTTGCTTTCTGGGTTAAAGGTCTCTGATTTGTCTGCAATGACGTTCCCGGTGGTGATAGACCCGACGCTGACCGTGTATTCAACTACCAGCGACGGATATATCTATAACTCCGGGACTAACTATAATTCGGTTCGTACCGCATCGTCTGGTACGGTGAGCGATTCCGGAACCTCTTTTACGATTGGACAAAAGAAGGTACCTGGCTTCCCGGATACGTATTACATCTACCGCGGGTTCGTGTTCTTCAACACCACGTCGCTTCCATCGAACGCGTACCTTGACAACGCAACACTTTCCCTCTATAAAAAGGATGATTACTCAACGACAGATTTCACGATCACCATTCAGAATGGACAGCCTATTTACCCGCACGATCCGATGCAATCCAGTGATTACAACAAGAACTATTACTCCGGGAATGGCGGGACGTTCAACACGTCAGGATTCCACAGCGGGTACAACAACATGTCACTCACCAACCTCAACTGGGTAACCAAGGGTGGGATGACGAAGCTTTGCTTGCGCAGCAGCAGAGATATCAATGGGAACACCCCGACCGGAAATGAATACGTCACTATGTATGCTCATGAGTACCCGGATATGGGTCGTCTGCCGAAATTAGTCATTATCTATCGCAACCAGTCGAAGATCAAGAACACCGGGATAACCAGCATCAAGGGATATCTCCTCATCCAAGTGCAATATTATAACACCTCACAAGGGAAATGGCTTGTCGATAAAGATACTATTAATGAAACCTCTCCACGAACTATCAATAGCAGCAGTCAACTTGCGCTTGATACTATCTTCAACGGGCACGTAAGAGCATCAGACCTGACACATGGCATAGGCACCTATCGTATCTACACCGCTTTCAGAGACCCTAATGGGAACATCCTGAAGACCAATGATGGAACTGAATTGAAAGCTTGGTGGCAGTTCAGCAAAACATAGTCATAATAAGCGAAAATCAGGTCTGTTTTGGCCTGATTTTCAATATCTTTTTATATGAGATTCAGCGCTCCGATAAAAGATTGGAACAGATAATAGATCGATTATTTTTTTAGATAATAGTCCCATTCTCCAGGCCATAACAGATTTGTTCTCCAATGGGCTTCCCGATAGGATAACGGTTTTCCAAACAGCGGACCTTCTGCCATATATTTTCTTTCCTGCTCTTCATGACCTCTGGTATGGTTATCAGGATGGCCGTTGTGAAAGTGATCTTCACGTACCCAAGCAGTTCCTTCTGGTATATCTTTAAACTTCAATGGAATATTTCCTGCATGTCGATGAACCGCGGTCCATTCTCCCATTAGTTTGAATGACTTTTTGATATATCTCATTCTATCACTTACAAACTCCAGACCAATACATAACAATTACCCAAATCAATCACTGTCAATATTCTCCGTTCTATTGTTGGTGGCTTTAATCATCAAACCGGACAAAAAATTAACATTGAGGAATGGGAAAAACTAAAGGATTTTATGTAATCATCAACAGGTGTTTTATACGCTGTTTTTACGAAGGAAGAACGAATACTTTTTTCAAATAACGATTGATTTGAAAAAGAGGCAGATGAATCGGGTCTAGACCTATTATTTTCAAAAGAACACTTTACAACACGTATAATTTTTATATCAACATAAATTTAAAAGTTCTTCAATCATCTCTTTCATTTCATGATGTTCATTACTTCCATCAATATAATGATCTCTCTCCAGAATTTCATCAGAAGTTATACTATCTATAGCTTTGTAAACATTATCTCCAAATTCTTTTTTCATATCTGTATAGTCATTAAAAACAATATCTCTAAATCCTCCTTTTCTCTGTATGGCTCCACTATGTAAATAGTTCTCCATCTCTCTTTTTTTAGTTATAAAGAAAATACCTCCATCCTGTTCACATTTTTGTTTCCAATTTATTTTTTTCTGATTGATAGTTTCTGCTTCGTTTTCTTTATCACTATCGATAACAACACCAAATCGACGATTTAATCTATTTAAAGCTCTTAAATTTATCCAATGTTTTAAATTATCACCTCCGAAAGGAATAAATCCAATATTCTTATCTTCAAAATCATATTCTACAACTCCTGAATTTTTTAAGGTTCTAGCGACGGTTTTTAAAAAATGAATATCCGCTATTCCTTCAACAAAAACACATGCATTATAACAAGTAATTTGGTCAGAAGGCTCAACACCCAACTCTTCTGCAACCTTTATTAGATTCAATTCAGGAAATTGAATTACTTTTGCTTCACCTTTCTCCCTAATTATTAAAATTAATTCCTCTGCTGGAGAAGCTCCTGCAAAAACAGGGGAATGAGAAGTAACAATAATTTGGCCCCCTTTATTGGCTATTTGGTTAAATGAATTGATAAGCTCCCGCTGTAATCCTGGATGCAAGCAATTTTCAGGTTCTTCAATAGCGAAAACACAATTACAATCTTGAGCAGCATTCCTGGCTGCCATGTATTGAAAAAACGAAACCATTAACAGTCTTTTCAAGCCGCTCCCTCGTTTATCTAAAGAAAGTTGAATTCCATGATTGTCGTTTCCAATAATATCAAATGTAACTGCTTTATCCCAAAAAAAATCAGGTTTGACTTTTAAAGATGTGAACACATCGGTATGTTGTTTAAAATATTCAAAGATTTTATCAATCTCTTTTTGAAGAGCTTTTTTAATATTTTCAGTAAATATATTTTTAGATTCTTGTACATCTTCTTGTTCGGCAGCAGCGTAAACAATAGGTCGAAATTCTTTTTGAAACGATGTTTCACCGATACCTAAACTTGTATCTGTTTGAAAAAGGTCAAAATCAGGAAAATTATCTTCTATTGATTTACGAAGACGATCATTTTTCGAGATATTGATATCTCTTAGGTTTATACCTATGTGTTCTTCTTCTGCTTTTTGACGTAATGCTTCTCTTTTACTTTTATTTGTTATCCCTCTGCCCGATCGAATTGCTTCAATATTACATTCTTGACATTTTGTATTCAGTTCGGTTTCTTTTAAATTAACAAGTTCTGCGTAGTTATTATCACGAAAATCGTTTGCTATCAGAAATAATTGGAATCTGGTAAGGTCATCCCTTGGAAATATTTTTTTTATTCTAAGACAACCATTTTCGTCCAATAACATTTCTTCGTTAAAAGTAGTTTGAATTCCATCTTCTAATTCAATATGTGGTGGCAGAGAATCAAATGCAACTTCTATAACTACATCATCGCCAGGATCGGATTCTTTATGAACATCGTTTTCTTCAATTTTTGGTTTTTTTTCAAAGAATAAATTTAAAGCACGTAAAATAAATGACTTACCGACATCGTTTTTTCCGATAATTGTTGAAAGATTGCCAATTTTAACTTGTTGTAAGGATTTAAAGGGCCCGTAATTTTCTATTTTAATTGACTTTATTTTCACAATTTAAACCTCCCTTTCCTCTTATTTATTCATGTTATCATAGTTAGATAACTTCCCATTTAATTATCCTTTTTTTGCTTAGATATAACCGTTTAGATTGATATATTTTTACATATTGTTCTAAAATTCTTAATGATTCCTGATGGCTTTGCACTTAAAATACCCGAAAACAATGAATAAAAATGCAGATGAGATAGATTTAAATATCATCAAATAAAATATCTCTAGCCTATCAGGAAGATGGATGGACGATGACATTAGACCTTACATTAGCAGCCCTTTTAGTAACATCTGCTGCAACCGTAGCTTATGCAACATTAACTTATTTACTTTTAATAGAAACTAGAAAAGAAAAAAAGAAATCCATAATTGAAGAGATTTTAGGTGTAGTTTTATATCCTCTTCTGCAGTTATTAAATGAGGAGGCTTCTGATTTTAAAAAAGGAAATGCGAGGTTATCATTTGTAAGAGGTAAATTCAAGACTGATTGGAAAATAAACGATTTATACTCATGGGATTCTGACATCTTGGTTTATCAAAATTTTAGAAAAAGCTATCTTGAAATTGCCAATATGATTGATAAACACGATGCTTTTATCTCTGAGCTTATAATAGAAGGGGATTCAATAGCTGAGGTATTGTATACTCCAGATTTCAAAAAGAAATGTGATGAACTACTTGATAAGTGGGAAGAAAAAGTAGAACATCAAATACTATTCAATGCGCTTAAAAGAGATCAATTGTATGAAAATATCCTTACATATATTGTAAACAATTCTCAAGAATTACCTGAGAGACATCTTGTTTATGAATTTTGGAAAATCAATCATGAAATATTTTTTAAGGAAAAAGAACGGATTGCAAAAAAACAAAGTATAAATTTGGAGAATAAACTTTGTGAAGTGGAAATTTTTACAAATAGTTTCTTAATGAAAATAGAGAAACTTATTGAGAATTATCAAAAGAAATATGGCATCGCAGCGAAATTTGTTACAGAAAAATATGATGTTTATAGAAAGTTTTTGTAGCATTTGAGAATAATAAAGATTCAGAAAATGTATTTTTAGATTAATGTTATCTGTTTTGTCTTGAAGAATCCTCGTAATATTAGATATTCAATCATAAGAAAAGCTATTAGAATGGTTTTAATATTCATAAGAGAGAATGGCTAACATTAAAAGAAAACCTCATACGAGTACAATTACAGATTTTATCAACAAAATTAACAAAGATAAAATTTGTTTACCTGATTTTCAAAGGGAATTTGTATGGAAACCTGAGCAATGGGCGAAATTAATAGAAAGCGTAATTCGTCAATATCCCATTGGAACGTTAATGTTTTTAAATGCAGATGTCAATCATAAGTTCGGAAAACGATCTTTTAGAAATACTGACCCTCAAACGTTTAATCCTGATTATTTTGTTATCGATGGCCAACAAAGACTTAATACTTTTTACCTATTGTTAAGACGACCGGACAAATTTGAACCATATGATTCAATTGAATATAATGGTAAAAATTATAAAATATTTTTTAAAATTACAACAAAAATCGAATATTTACCTCCTGATGTCGATAAACCTCAATTCATAATTGCAGAGAGAATCGAAAAAGAAGATAAAACAGATTATGAAAAACAAGGAAAAAAAAGGTTGATTCCTATAGAATTTATTCTCTATGAAGAATATACAAATCAATGGATAAAATCCGCATTAAATCACTTGAGGAAAAGCTCCATAGTAACTTATAAAAAAAATATTTTGAATGTACGAAAATTAATCGAAGATTATACCTGTTTTATTGAAATAATAGAAAACGAATTAAAATCTCAAGATCATTATAACATATTTGAACTGTTAAATGAAGCTGGAACCGATCTGACAATTTTTGATTTATTGGTTGCAAAGTTAAATTCCATTGACATAAAACTAAGAGAACTATGGGAAACTAGTCAAAAAGACCATCCCGAGTTAAAAAATTATGATCTAGATCCTGTATATATCTTAAAGACAATTTCGTTGATCAGAGGAACAAAAAACGAATTAGATAATGATAGACAACCTACTTGTGCCAAGCAAGACTTAATACGATTATATCGAAAATATGGACAAAAAAATGGTAAAAAAGAGTTTATTGAGGATTGGTATGATGCATGTAATTATCTAGAAAAATCCCTCAAAGAAATGAAAAACTCTTATGGAGTATATAATAAAAAATACATCCCTTATTCCCCGATGATAATAACATTAGCAGCAATAAAATGGTGGTTCGAAAAATTCAATAAATATGATCAAAGATACAAACGTAATATGCAAAACAGGATTAAGAAATGGTACTGGGGATCTATTCTAAATAGAGAGTATGACGCTAGAACAGATAACAAGATAAGTTATCATTACTGTGATCTTAGAAAATGGGTAGGTCCACAACGAACCAAGAGAATTCCTCAAGGATTAAATTTTCAATTTAGCAAGAAAAAAATACAAGATATTTTTAACAATATAGATTCTTCGGCAGATGCACGTTATAAAGCAATAATAAGTATTCCTTTGATGGAGAAAAAAGCAAGGGATATTTATTCAAACGAATTTTTGTTAGATGAAAAATTACATGATCACCATATTTTCCCGGAAGGATTTCTTAGAGAAAATGGAATTAAAGATAGGGAGGTTATTAATAATATCGCGAATAGAATGCTTATTACAGATAAAACTAATCAAGAAATAAAAAAGAAAAATCCACAAGAGTATCTTCAAAATGTGAGTTCTAAAATTTTAAAAAATCATTTTTTTATTTCTAAAGCTGTAGTATATAAAAGTTCACAATTTAAAAAAATCTACGAAGAATTTTGTGAAGATAGAAAAGAAAGAATTTGTAATTTTCTTTATAATTATTTAAACTCTTAACTAAATCCGAGCGAGAAATCCATGACTTTTAAGTCAGGGATGAATCACCCGGAATATCAAGCGTAAAACGCCTTTAGGCGTTTTCTTCCCCCGGGGGAAAGCCACGCAATTTATTGCGTGGAAGGGGGACGGTCCAAGACTTGGTTATTACATTTTGTTATGTTACCCAATAAAAGAATAAATAGTCTTAAACGATATTCTTGTTTGAGATTGGATGAAGAATGTTAAAATTTTCTTCAATCAACCAGAGGAGCTGGCACCTACAAATATAGAACCCTTAACAAGGATTACTGGTTTGTATTTTATATTTCTGGGGGAAAAAAGGATTCCATATCCCTTTGGGAATTCGAGACTGATTTACATAGGAATGAGCGAAAAAAGAACCAATAGCATTGGAAATAGGTTGTCTGACCACTATACTGGCCGGTCCGGTAACATAGGATTAACCAACTATCGGAAGGCTGAGGGATTGCTTTTCACGTACATTAATTTTGAAATGCTCAGGGCGATATGGAAATCGGCTATCCAAGATCTTGAGAGTTACCTTATTTTGGACTTCGTGTCTAAATATGGTGTTTATCCTATTTGTAATAACAAGACGGGTTTTGAGGTCTTAGAACACGATTTAAAAACAATCCCGGAAGTCGATTGGCATTACTTTGAATAAGGAGGAAAGAAAATATGCAGCAGATCAAGAGCGGAAAAGAGATATTGGATGATTTTTTCAACAATTTGGGTAACATTCCAAACGTTGATAAGAAAATGGCAGAGAGTTTAACCGGACTTTATCGGAGTGGCAAACTCACTCAAAAAGCCTTGTCAAACGCCTTGTTGGAACAGCGTAAAGAGGGAATGTCATGACGAAGCTCAAGAGAGTTTACTTGAAAGGCATCAGGGGGGTGAAGTCCGATCTTTCACTATCGTTGGATGGCAATTCAGTCTTGATCTACGGCGACAATGGATCGGGGAAATCCAGCATCACTGATGCTATTGAATGGTTCTTTTTCGGGAAAATTGAACATTTGTCGGGGGAGGAAATCGGGCGAGGGGGTCTAGAGGGCATACGGAATACCCTAATAGACGAAAAACAACAGAGCTGCGTATCGTTTGAATTCACGAATGCACCCCTTAATTCTACAAGAACCATCACAAGGAAAAAGGAAAAACTGGCATGCACTTGCGACAACAAATCGAAGGAATTCGAGGATTATATAGAAGCAGCCAAAAAGGAAAATTTGTTATTGCGTTATCAGGATTTAATGAATTTCATCCTGGCCACAAAAACAGAAAAATTAAATGATTTTTCTGAAATAATCGGTTACTCAGAGGTTAAAGATACTAGATATATTCTTGCCCAGACATTGAACGAAATCAAAAGGGACATCAAAACAAAAAACTATGATGACCTGATAAGCAGGCAACAGGGCCTCATCTTGGAAAAATTGGGACAGAATATCACTTCCGATGAGCAATTTATAGATTCAGTAAACGCCCTGTTGAGGTCGATAGGAATCGAAAAAAGAGTTGCAAGTATAAACGATGTTGACAGCATTTTGCAATTAATACCAAAGCTCGAGGACTCAACATTAAGATTGCTATCACTCTACAGTAGAATTGATGAGGTTTCTTTCAATTTCCAAAACATCTCAGACGTCATTAATGAACAATATGAGACGTATTGCAGTCAATATCGAGAGATAATCAGCGATATCGAGGTCTCAAAAAAAATCATGATGGAAAACCTTTTGTCTGAAGGATTCAAAGTGGTGAATGGAGAAGCGCCATCTGACAATAAGTGCCCTTTATGTTTACAACCAAAAAATCGGGAGGAATTGCTTCGTGAACTGGGATTCAGAATAGAGGAGCTGAAAGTATTCAAAATTAAAAGTCTGGAAATGAAAAGAACGAAAGAATTTATCGAAAAAACAATAACCGAATCAATCGCACAAATCGATTCGATATTCAAAGATAAGGGCATCGAAAACGAGGGAAACAAGGAATTGAAATCAACAATACAGGAACTGAGAACTCATTTCGGTAAATATCTGGCTGAATTGGCCGTTGAAGTATCACACGTCAATGCTCCTAAGAGTGGCAAAGAATTGCTTATCGGCAAACCGCTTTTAATCCAAATATCGAACCTTAGCAAGGAGAAAGTTGAAGGATTGGAAAAAGAGAAACGAGACCCGAGGTTTGACATTCACAGCAAAATCGAGATCTCAAGGAACTCCTATCTTGAAATCAGAAGACTCAGCGGTGAAAGAAAATTGATGGAAGGGCAACAACACGCCTTGGAATTGATTTTAAAGGAATTTGTAAAAAAACAGAAGGAAGGCCTGGAATCCTTCCTGACATTCATATCAAATGACGTTAACGAAATTTACCAGTTCTTGCATCCCGGTGAAAAGGTTGAGAGTATCAAACTCTCGTTAATGGAGGACAAAGACGAGTTGGTTGGAATCACCATCGAATTTATATTCTTCAATAATGCAGTTACACCACCACAAAAATACCTCAGCGAATCGCACCTTAACTGCCTTGGAATAGCGCTGTTTCTTGCTTCAGTGAAGACCTTTAATAAAAACAATATTTTTTTCGTTCTAGATGACGTCATTTCCAGCTTTGATACGGGTCACCGGAAACGATTTGCGGACTTGCTTATTGAAAGATACTCCGACTATCAAATTATCCTGCTGACTCATGAAAAGCATTGGTTTGAAATAGTTTACAACCTTGTCAAGGGGAGACATTGGATGGTGAACACGATTAGATACAGTGTAGAAAAAGGAACTTATTTAGATGAACCCTTAGCGACATTAAGGGAAAGAATCGAGGGCAAGATCAGAGAGAATGATGAGGTAGAATTGGGAAACGAGATAAGAAAATACTTGGAAAACATGCTTAAGACTGTCGCGGAGAATCTGGAGGTCAAAGTAAAGTATCTGCCTAATGATAAAAACGAGGAAAGAATGTCCTCCGAGTTACTCAGGGAACTGAAGAGCAAACTCAACAAGCATAAATGTCCAATCAAAGACGACCCCCTTATCGACAGAATGATATCTTCTGTTTTCATAGGAAACAGAGATTCGCACGACAGCCCTGTGAATCCTGCCCTGGATGATTTCAAGGCATTATGGAAGGATGTTACCGATTTAGAGAGACTTTTCCTATGTCCATCATGTAAACGATTTGTCTCTCTTAATAACTATGATACCGTTGGAAAAAAGGTGCGATGCAATTGTGGTAATGTGAACTACGCATGGAAGGAAGAATAAGAATAAAATTAGCCTAAACAAGGCTATACTTTGATTTACTTCCCGGATTTTTCGTATTCTGACAAGTCTTTTCACCAATACTGTATCTGTTCTTTAGAGTATATAAAGATAAGGAGGAGGTGACTGAAAATATTAATCAATACTGATAATCAATAGTAATAGTCAGTATTAAATACCACTATTGATATTTAGAAATGATAATTAATACCGATAACTATACCAAAAGTTGATGACGGAGATGGAGAGTCCGCAAGTGGAAAAAGGAATACTGACAGTTCTAATAAAATCAAACAAAAACAACATACGGAAGGCATGTTCACTGGAAGAATTACATAAGAAAACAGGTTTGTGCCGTACCACAATAAGCAAGCATGTAGGCATTCTCGAGGCAAAAAAAAAAGTTTTTGTGGAACGCTACGGAAACATGAAACTGGTATACCTGAATGATCCTCCAGAAGAAACAAAGGGGAGAAGGTAATCATCATATGAAGGGCTTGGCTTTAAAATTGACATTGTCTTTTCACCAAAGATTTTTATCATTGCCGAGCCTTCCACATGTTAACCAAATAAACAGTCAACGTATGAGGTTTGCAACGGAAAAAACAAGGTGGACTCCTTAAAATTGACCGATGTGTTCTCTAAGGAAAAAAGAAGCGAAGTTATGTCACGAATCAAATGCAATTCACCCTACATGGACAGAAAGCGAGAAAGAACGTAAGAGGAACCATGAAAGAAAGAAAATGCAATGCAATTTCATTTTTTTCCGGTGGGGGCGGTTTGGATCTTGGCGCGGAAGCTGCAGGTTTCGTCACCAGATTATGTATTGATAACGATAGGGCCAGTTGTCAGACTCTCAAGCAAAACCGAAACGTGAGTCGCGGCGGTGGAAAAAAGTTTCTTAGCGAAGCGAATATCTATAATCAAGATATTACAAAATTAACACCTTCTGATATTTTAAAGGGCGCAGACCTCAACGAATCAGAAGTAGATTTAATATACGGAGGGCCGCCGTGCCAAGCTTTTTCCGTCTTTGGCCGTCGTAAAGGAATGGAAGACCCACGTGGCCCATTGCTTTTAGAATTTGTAGAAGCGATCCACGATATTAGGCCTCAAGTATTTGTTTTAGAAAATGTACCAGGATTGAAGACAATCAGCGCTGGTCAAGTATACAAAGATCTTGTTGAATTACTTAAAAAGAAAACAAACGGTGGTAAGTATAACGTTCAACCCTTTATTCTAAATGTACGCGATTTTGGCGTTCCTCAAGTTCGAGAGCGTATTATAATTATTGGTTCGAGAAAGAAAATAGAAATACCCCCACCATTACCAACTCACGGATCTTCAGCAGGTTTAACTGTGTTTAAGGACAAACTGATCCCGTACAACACCGTTGAGGATGCGTTCCGCCACCTACCTAAAATTGGTTCGCTACCAAATCATACGGGAAGGGAGCACAGTGATGATGTAAGAGACAGATACGATAAATTAAAATTCGGCGAACGAGACTCGGTGACAAGAATTAATAGACTTGATCCGAGAAAACCAAGTTACACAATTATTGTCGGATCAGAGCACGGCGGTGGGAAAGGTCACGTTCATCCTTATGAGCCAAGAGAATTGACGCCCAGAGAATCAGCAAGGATACAAACTTTTCCAGATGACTGGGAGTTCATAGGGACTCGGAGAGAAACAATACGTCAGGTAGGAAATGCAGTACCTCCAATCTTCGCTGCACAATTATTTAGGCACATTCAAAAAAATATTTTCAAAGATTCTAATGCCCCCGCGGTAGAAGAATTATTCCATATATTGGGCCAACAACATTTGCGTTTCTAAAGATATTCATCAATCAATCCATTTAATAAATTTCTTTTCTCCATCGAAGTCCATATTTTATCTTCCGAAATCCAACACAGAATTATACCCAATTGGTCAAGATACTCCTTAATCCAATTATATTCAACTGGTGGTTTACGTTCTAAAAGAAGGGCTAACACAGGGTCAGAAAGAGTTTCTCGTGATCTAAATTTATATTCAAGGAGCTGAGCCACACCATCACGAACCCTGACTAAAAGATCGGATTCACCACAAGTTTTAACTTCAATAATGAAATCTTTTTGATTTATTTTCGTAATAAGGTCAGCAAAATTGTTATCAAGGGCAGTCAACCCCATACCTAAAATCTTTTTGGCCAACATATCGTTGATTTGACGATGCCGCAAATTCCTTTTTTCTCTAACAGCATTTGCTTTGGCATAATCTGGTGGGCCACTGCCGGGTCTGACAGAGGAGCCAGGGAATCTGAAGAGTCTATATTTTTTAGGAGCTGGAAAAAGAGCTTTTTCAATGCCGCTTTCTTGTGATTCCATACCTGTATTAATAATGGCTTCGATTGTGTCATAATTTAATTCCATTCCGTCGAAATATCTTCCCCATGATCCTGTGAGGATGATGTCGCGGATGGATCTTCGCATTTCTTTTATGTTTCCAGATACTCTTGAAAAATCTTTATAAAAACAATCCATTCCTGCTATTGTTCTTGCTGCACGTAGTTTTCTATCGGAGAATTGTTGAAGATTAAGTACGAGTCTGTCGCAATCGCGTTTAATTAATCCTGTTCGTTCCAAAATATGGAAATTTCTTTTAAAGTTTGATTCAGGTTCTTGTAGTATACTATTATTTTTCCTCTTTTTAAGCAGTAATTTGGTTGCATTCGGAATAAGATTAAGTTTTCCTTTATAAATCATGGGATTATTAAAAAGGAAATAAATTTCCGAATAAGTCAAAAAGGAATTTGATTCTCCATGATTATCTTTCAAATATAATAATAAATTTAGAATCGTTCTGAAAGGAGAAAAAAGGACACCACTTTGAATCTGCATTATCTTTGCATCTGCACTATTAGATTGAATTCGTGGTTTTGGGATAAAAGAGACGCCCATTCCATCTGGGTATTGATATAATGCCATCTGAATGCGGCAGAAAGCTTCGGGGTCTGGTTCATGGCCACAAAGAAGCTCCTTTGCAGCGCGTGAGACCCTGCAGACTAACATGCCATTTAAATCTTTTTCTACATAGAAAATTCCGAGATAAGAACCATAGGCACCATATTCATCTCTGAAGTCAGCAGGATCGCGGGACGTCGTAGTGCTTCTTGATGCAATGGCCTTAAACTCCTCTATAATTAATTCTCTGTTATAAGGCATGCCATCGAATTTATTATATATTGTCGCAACAGCTACAAGAGTCTCAAACCAATCGTCGAATGTAGATGGAATTTTATTTGTGAAGAATGTCGTAATTGGTGGATTTATTGGAATCTGTATCGCCATTTTATTTTCCTATAGCCTTGATTATTTTGTCGCTTTCCTTATAAGGATTTTTCAATATATCTTTTTCCCATAATCGGATAACGGTCCAACCGTTTTCTCGCAAGGTTCTGTTCGCCAATTTATCTCTATTCTTATTTTTTAATAATTTCTGATGCCAATATTCTTTATTCTCTTCAGGCATCTTTTGTTTTTTGCCATGCCAAAAATCAGAATCGCAAAAGACGGCTATCTTTTTTCTTGGGAAAATTAAATCCACTTCAAAACCAAAAATCCTTTTGTTTTTTCGATATCCTCTAATGCCTTTATTATACAAAGTCTTTCTTAAAAGAATTTCACATTTTGTTTCCTTTGATTTTATTCTTGACATGACTTCAGATCGTTTATCCTTTGAAAATACATCCATGCTATTTTTAGCATCATATATCATATTATTAAATTGTGCGCAATTTAAAAAAATGAAAAGGCTTCCCCTGTGGGGCATTATATTTAAAAAGCCATACTCTCCGAAAATGGGAGATTAAATCATCGTAGTGTTAAATCCAAAATAGATATTGGAGGCCTTGTCCTAATATTAACATTTTCCCTAAAATAAATCATTTCTTACTCATTTTTTCTTTAATATTTTTTTTAATGAGAAAGTTCTAAAAACCCAAAATTGGCATGAATGTTAGGATTAAGAGGATAATAATTATTCCTGAATAAAGAATTAAAAAAATATCAATCAAGTAATTTGAAAGTTTTTCATAAGAAGATATTTTTTTATCATTTATATCATTGGATTGTTCCTCTTTAGAATCTTCTTTTTTAGTCTCGATCATTAACTTGAATGTATCATTAAAATACTTCTCTTCAAGTCTCGTCACTTCTTTTCTAAATTTCTTTTGATAATGAATACCATGCTCATTAAAAGAAAACCATATGCCACAAAATATCAATCCAATTATTGATAATGTAAATAATATGAATGTTTTTACTATAATTACAATGGTACTTGTGTAAACCAAACCAATTATTCCAAGAATTATACTGTTTGCAGTTAACATTGCAGAAAATCTACTATAAATTTCTTGACTTACAAGGCCTACTAATTGTACTCCTGTTCTATAACCAATTTCTGCTTTTATAAAATCATTATCTTTTTTAGCTGTATGATTTTTTCTTTCCGCCATTATTATTATAAATAGGAAATCATTTAAAAATTTATTGAATATTCCTTTATAATAAATCTTTGCTATTTTTCACTTGAAACAAAATTAATATATTACTAAAAAAAGGTTATCTGTTAAGTAAATTTGAGAAATTACCAAAATTTGATAAAAAATTAAGAAAATTTCAAAAAATATTATTTAAGAGACTATTCTCTACAAAATAAGTGAATGTAAATTTATATATCGTCGAATGTTCCATTAATAAATCATCAATAAATCTGAGTTCCTTGGAGGAAATATCAGAAATTCTTTTAAGAGTCTTACTCCAGTCAAATAAGGATTTTCTTAACTGAAAAATATTTATGTGCTGTTTATTCCATAGCTGTTGCATTGAAGTTTTGAAGTTTTTTTCTTCAAATAAAACAGCACCCATGTCAGATAATATAAGAAGTCTTCTTTTCAATTCATTCTTTATAATATCTTTTTTGGTGAGGCATAGCATAAGTTCTGCTATATCCCTGACTAATTCGTATAAGGAAAGGTCTGGACCTGTATAGCTGCTGGAAAGAATATCCAATAATTTATGATAGTTGTCCTGTAATTTATAGGGAAATATATGAGTATGGTTGTAGAGGTTGTTTTTCCATATGTTGCAGTGCGACGCGAATTTAGCCAAATAAATGTAATGCAGGAAGAGTTCCTCCCGGGTTGTTGAAGTAAGGTTTATTTTTTTTTCTTGATATGAGTGATGCGTGAACTTTATTGGATCGTTATTGGCGTAATTCTTGTTTATCACGTTCCATCTGTCAACCAGGGCGTCTACGAGGTAATGATTGACCGTATACATCGTTTCTTTTCCGAAACCTCGTAACTCCCACGGAAGAGGAAATTGAAACTCTGGTATAAGGTGGGTGAACTCGTGGGTTATAAGGTATCGTAAGCAGCAATCACAGCCGTCGAGGTGCTCCAGGACCCATTGTTTTATCCAAAAAGTTATTTCTTCTCCTTGGAGGGGATGGATCGTAGCATCTTTGGAATCATCCGCGGGCAGGGTTTTTATCGGAATAACAGTTTTTTTATTATCGTTTTCCAGCCTTATCTCCCCTATTGTCGTGCCAGGTATATATTCTACGTCGCTTCTCGGTGGTTTCCAGTCCCAGTTTATTTTTCCTATCTTACCAAATGGTGCGTCTATAGGCGTGGGTAGAGAAATCACCTTTGACATTAAAATAAGGAATGCTTATCGTTTAATTGATTTTTTTGGTAGACCTGATACCTATGCTACTTTGATCTTTTTAGGTTATTCATTTTTTATCTTTGGTTTCTGTAAAGCTGCAATGGCTTTTTTTGTAAGTGACTTTGTTTCCTCGGTACTTCTGATTATCTCTTTGACATGTTCTGGATTCAGCTTGAGTTTGATTTTTTTTACAAGTCTTCCTTTATCGTAGTCCGGATAGATTTCAATGATGTTTGCATCTTGCATTTTTTTTAAGATGAGCTTTACTCCTGCATCGGTTAATCCCGTTTTTTCAGCTAATTTTTTTTGATTGACGTCGCCTAAATCGAGAAGAGCCTTTAAAATTTGTATATTTTTTTCGGTAAGAATAGGAATATCCATATTTTTCTAAATAGTTTAATTTATATTTAAATTTTTTCAAAATCAAAACATTTAAATAAATCATTTAATATTACTAAAACGATTAACATAAATAAACGAGGTGAAAATTAATGAAAGAAAAAGAAAAAACACCAAAACGAAAAATGGAAAGAAAATTGAAGGTATGTCTTCGAGAAATTACGTTAGACATCGATACCTTGACGCAGAAGATGGACATACATAAAGTCACCGAATATCAAAATAACACATTCGATGGAGCCACAAAAGGACCTCCCGTAGACATGGTAATACAGTACTCTGAAGAAATGATTCAACCGATCATATGGGAGGATGCACTTTGAGCATTCCATACTCGATGAATTGCAGCAGGTGCATCCTGGACATCGAGACTACATCATTTCAGCCTTGGTCCGGTCGAATCATATGTATCGGGATAAAAGACGCATGCAACGGAGATGTCCAGGTTTTTTACGATGACGATGAGGAGTCGCTTCTTATGCAGTTTTTCAGATATGTAAACAAGAAACAATACGGCGAAATCATCGGTTTTAATCTTGCGTTTGACATGCGGTTCATCTTCGCACGATGTTTGCTATACAAAATACAATCCTATGGATTCTTCGACACGGTACAAACGGACCTGATGATGATTCTAAAAAACGTGAAGAAAGGCTTCAACTACAACCAGCCCGGGACACTCAACGACTGGGCAACCGCTCTCCTTGGAAGAAGGAAACTTTTTGACAATACCCAGGTCCCGGAGCTGTACGACCACGATAGAATACAGGATCTGATAGAGTATAATCAGAACGATCTGGAGCTCACCTATGAGTTATGGGGGTGGGTGCAGATAGTCTTACAATCAACGTAAAGCCAAATTGATAGGGGATTGCACCCCCTACCCTGGCAGGAAATACAAAAATGCCGTCAAGCAAACAATGTATCTCCTACTCAATCATTGAGCAGGAGATTTATAAAACCTTCGAACAGGTCAAAGAAAATAAAAACGTCAAGATAGCAGATTTTCTAAAGAAACTGGAAGTAGATTACATCAAACATATTCATTATAGGCAGATCAAATACCCCTATGAGTTGCTTTTTAAACTCGTTTTGTATCAGAAGCTCAAAGGCATAAAATTCCACACAAAACTGACCAAGCATCTCAACAAAAACCCTTCCGATAAATTCAAACTCGGATTTACCAAGACGCCGGATAGAACAAGTATCGGTTATTTCGTAAATCATATCCTTGATACAGAAGCGAAGGAACTTATTGATTTTATTGTAAACAAAGTGGAGGAAATCTCAGAAAAATTCGGAATCATCCTCGATATAAAAACATTCAAACCAGAAAAGCCAGAAAAACAAACCAAGGAAAGAAACATATTTCTACAGAAAAAGGACAAAACTAAAGAGATCTGCCGATATATTAAGAAACAGCTTGAACCTTTCATTGATCTTAATCTGAAAAAAAACGTCCACTACACGAAACGCCAATTCATCAACCTTATGATTCATATGGGAATGACCAGAGACTTCGCCGAGAACGGATATAAAACCTTCAAAGAACTACAACCACTGCAAGGATGCCCAGATCCGGATTCCCTTTTATACCATCTGGAGAACT
>Ga0315279_10005007_pt1 | contig 17442 bp, 21 predicted proteins | sample YL17G06_20_MG_FD_203694 | JGI IMG/M metagenome (GOLD analysis project Ga0315279, IMG submission 203694) | Sediment microbial communities from Yellowstone Lake, YNP, Wyoming, USA - YL17G06_20 | ecosystem: Environmental > Aquatic > Freshwater > Lake > Sediment | place: USA: Wyoming | collected... | reverse complement strand
AGTTTGTGGTGCCGTCTATGGGGTCGGTTGTCACGTAGGTTTCGTGTGGGTTTTTGCCGTATTCTCTTGTTCCTGATTCTTCGCTTATGAGGGTGAAAGAAAGATAAATGCATTGTTCTATTTCTGTTATAAGCCCTCTGATTTGGGGGTCTTCGCTGAAGACCGTTTAATTGGAGGGCTACGATGAGAAATTCTATGAAGGATAGTCCATTCACAGATTAGCCATAGTTCTTCTCTATTGGGGTCTGTTCGAAGTCTACATCCTTGGCTTTCAATGAAGCACTATCTTTATTTCGGAATGCACCAAATTCAGTTGCTTTGAATAATGCATTGTATAGATTTGGCATTGGCAACAGACTGTTGGTCAGATCGTTTGTGAGATACAGTACACTATATACTCCACCAATTGTGAATACCAGAGTGTGTTGTAGTATTCTGAAGTTCTCATCTATCTTGAATCCACTTGGATATGTTCCTGTGTCTTCTGTTCTAGATGCATGGATATGAACCAACTGTCCACCTGTAACTGCTGGCATCAATGGAACTCTGATTGTCCCGGTTGTACTTGTAGCCTTCCTCCTGAATAGTTCAGCCTTGGCAGTCAATGCTATTGCACATGTGTCATCATCTGGATCAAGACTATCACCAATTGCAAGACTATCAACCACTAACCCCATCTTTGCACCATGTTCAGTAATGGAACTTGAAGAATATGCGGCTCTTGTTACTATTCCAAATAGGTGGAGTCCATCCAACCAGACATCTGCATTGCAACTGATTGTTGCAGTGTAACTGATTCCAACCTTGTGAATGTCATTCCAATTACCACCACCCACATCTGTCCAGCCACTCTGAGCATGAACACCAAGTTGGAATACCCTATACATCCAAACATCTTGTGCTTGTCCATCGAGGCTTATTTCAAATCTATGGGCATAATCTGGAGCATACAATACAAGGCACGGTGTGTTAACCCATCCACCACTTCTGAACCAGAAACCAATCTCTGGGATATTATTCCTCGTACCTATCTTGCCAATATTCCAGTCTAAGTCACCAGTCTTAGGATAGAAGAATACATTGTACCTATCATCAGTCAATGGAGGAATGTGGAATTTAAGTGACCAATCTCCCTCTTTAACATAAGTCTCAGTATCAATGTCAGTTATTGTACTTCCCATACCTGGAAGCCATACATCCCATTCATCTGCATTCTCCTCGGTAATCAAATCTAAGTTAGGTGGATGACAGAATACTCCTGTGCAGAGGATATAGTTCCCTTCTGGCTTCTTTGCTGAGAAGGAAGATTCAATCATGTCATCTGCTACTTCAAGAACATAGAATGGGACTGTAGCATTGTAAATAGCCTTCACTTCTGTTATTGTGAGTGGTTTCTGGAAGAATATTACTTCATCCAAATCTCCAGCGAAGTATCCACCACTAAATGTTCCATAGGCAATCTTGATTGGATTAGTGCCGTTAAAGTGGTCTCCAATGTCTTGAGCACCAAATGGTAGAGTATAATCTGCTCCATCAACATAGACATAAGTGGTATTGTTAGAGAATGCTAATGATATTACTATATGATGCCATGCCCCATCATTGATAGTAATTGATGAGAAAGACCAACTTCCATAAGTCCCATCCCAGAATTGAGCATATATCTGTCCACCAACGATTCTGATTAACCAGAATGAGCCGCCGCCAATATCTCTTGAAATGATGTCACGGGTATTAGCATCTGTCGTCTTAATCCAGAATGAGAATGATATTCCATCATCAGTCGTGGGATAGAAGTCAAAGTCTGTACTTGTTGCTATATCAATATGGTCGTTTGTACCATCGAAATGCAAACCATATTCCATCTTTCCAGCAACCCAAGTTGCTCCATCAATGATTCCATTATTGTTGTTTCCACTCTTATCGTAAGTTGTTGCTCCAGTACCTTCATCCATTGGAAGATACAATATGCTTTCTTCTGGAAAGTCTGGTCTATAAGCCCTCGTAGGCCACACATCCTTAACATTGTGAGTTCCTGATCCTGCAACATCATGGTCTCCAATTGGAGCAACACATAGTTCATTGTTTGGAGTTACAATCCAGTGTAGACCTGGTTGGTTATAGTTTGGTGTTACTCTCAATAGTGAACTGAGGACAGCGAGTAAGTCATTTAGACTATTGAGGCATGGTTCAAAGTTAAACATCAGATAGTTGACATCCTGGGCAATATCTGCAATGTGGTCTGTCCCAATAGTGTAGCCACTTGAGAGACTACCAAAGATTTGGTTGAAGTATCTTGGAATGATGCCAAATGTTTCATCAGTTACTATCTCTCTTAAGGAACCCAATTGAGGGTGTTTAGACTGAATACCATACTCTTCTCCAGTAAGCATTCTCTTCAGTCCAATGCCAATTCCATAACCCTTGATTGCACAGACTTCATTCTGAAGATCAAGTTGTGGCTGTAGATCCACAACCTCCCCTGAGAAACTTACCGGTATTGCACCCCAGGTCTGTACACCAAAGTCTTCATATTTGAACTTGATAGTTATCGTGTCATTCAGATTAACATCATTGAGATAGGTCTCCCCTTGCTCATCGTTTGCAATTAGAGTGACTTCTGAGATAGCATTCTCCTTGAGGTTCAGAACAGTTGAGATACAGTTCTCACTTATTGTGGCTCCATCTATGATTACTTGCATCTTAGGATTATCGAAGGTTAGTGTCATTCAATATCACCATTCAGTATCTGCTGCAGTTACCACAGCTGAACCAATTGCTATTCCTGCTCGAATATAAGCGAGTGGATCTCCTGCTGCCATCTCTGCTGCTGACAATGCATAGTAGGCTATCTTCAACTGGTTGATTATACGGATTATCCTCTGGATCTCAGTTGCATACTTGGCAAAGTCATCTGGAAGTCCAACTCTCTTAGCAAGTCGAATGGCACTGTTCAATACATGAATGTATTCATTTAGAGTTGCTATGTTCAGAGCAAGTTCACTTCTTGTTGTAGTCCCAGCAACTTCAGCACTTGTGGACCTGACTGCCGCTTCTATCTCCTTCAACTGGAGTTCAAGAGCAAGAACCTTCTCAACTAGTTCATTGTAATTCATATTATTCACCTTATGGTTTGACTAGATCTATTGTCACTCCTTCCTCATCAATTCAACTTCTCCACAGGCCTTGCATTTCGCCTTATTCCCCTTCTTTCTGCATGGATTTCCACATATTGGACAGATGAGGAAATTCTCCATTGATTCTTGTTCTGTCATCTTAATCACCTAATATAAGGATGCAAAGTAGCCGAGTGACTGCCATTTGTCATAAGCACTACGATAGACGAGTCTGAGGAAAGACTTAGTATTTATCAATTGGATTCCAGTCCCACTGGACAAACATAGGTTTATGTTGCCAGTATCTTGTTCAATGTTAATGGTATATGTACCATTGGCCATGATAGTAATAGTCATTCCGTCTACCCCACCATTGATAGTCTTTAATGTTCCAGCCCCACTAATGGTTACATATTCAGCAACGGCTGTTATTGCATTAGCCACTATTGCGGTATCTTGATGCCCCATTATTCGATTCCCAGCAATAAACAATGAATCGTCAGTCTTCAAGGTATCAGCAGCACTTCGGTACAGATTGGTATCTCTTGATTCTACTCCACCAGCACCCCATTCATGCTTTCCATCTGCTAGAATGGACAATCTACCAACACTGTCTCCACTAACAAGACTTAATTGATTGATATCACTTGCACTTGAACGAGTGAAGGTAATCTGATTGACCAGATCAAGTGTGTCATCGGTTCTCAACTTATTGGCTGCAGACCTGTACAAATTGACATCTCCACCAATAGTGATTCCAGAAGTAAATTCTACACTATTAGCAAATGTATGAGGTATCTGAGCTTCAGCGAATGTTCCAGCATTTATTATTGATGCATTAGCGGTAACATTGGCTAATGCTCTTGCAGATGAGATAACTTCCGTACCACCCCAAGCTGGTGCGCCCCCACCAGATGCACCACCAATTGATAATCCGCCTTGAAGAACTAATGGTTGATTAATGAAAGCATATGAACCAGCCTTCTTATATAGCAAGTTTGCAAGGTCTCCCACTCCAATATAATCGGCTTTACACCAGAAAGTATTGTCCCATGAATGAGGAATCTGTGCTTCTGCAAATGCCGCACCGTATGATAATGTTTCTAAGTTCGGAATGTGGGCATCATCCATATTTGGAATCCTTGTAAGACTAAATGTTCCAGTTGTTATCTTGCTAGTATCTAGATTAGGGACTCTTGCTGGATCAAGAGTATTTGAGACTATCTGACTTGCATCAAGACTGACTTCATCACTTCCACCATTCTCATGATGATCGTGATGAGCTTCAGGTGGGAAGGTGCTAGGCCAATCTGAGATGAGATCAGCTCTTGCCCTTGGGAAGATAGTTGAAATATGGGCCCAATCTAGGTTTGGTATCTGAGGAAGGGTGAAGGGATCCACATAATTTAAGTCTTCAACATTTGGAAGTCTATCTGCATCAACTGTTCCAGTATGGATTATACATGCATCGTTCCAACCAGTTCTATCAGCCCATCCAGCACAAGGGACCCAATTAGACTTCTTTGATACCACTAGTCTTTAGCCACCTTGTCACAATAGAATATTACTGTCAATGGAGATTCTCCGTCTACTCCAGTCAGTTCACCAATGGATATGTCCTTGACTCTTGCATTAGTCACAGAATAAACAACTGCATTACCTGCATGATCTTTAGTATTGATCTTGAAGTACTCTATCTTGGTTCTCTTCTGTGTAGTTGGATCGACTGCATATTGACTTCCAGCAGTTACACTGACATCTGTGCTATGGATACAAGCCTCGAATGAAGTCACATCTAGACAGACTATCTTGAGTTCCCACACTATTGGCTTGATGTTCCAATAGATTGTAGTATTTGATCCTGGAATACCTTGTAGTACAAATGGATCTGAATCACTATATTCTGCTGACTTGATACATGACAGAGTTCCTCTGTGATTTGCATCATAGCCGATATAGGCACTCTCTACTCTGTTTAAGAAGACAATTGCCATTAAACTCCCTCATACCTCTTGGATGATATTCTCAACTTGAAACTCACTACCCTATAGTCTCCATCTACTAAGTCCTGGACCTTGCTTCTTCCTGTCACATATGCAAACTCTACTGTGCTAGAGAGAGTGGGATTAGCATCTATGATAACCTCAATAGCACTGCAGATATCCATGACAGTATCCTCTGCTTCAGAAGTCACTGCATACTTGTGTGTTATGAGGATATTGAAATCATCTTTGATAATCTGGGTACTTCTTAGGAGATTCTCTACAGGTCCACCAACCCATTCTATGGCTACTACTGGATATGACTTGAACTGTCCCTTCAATGGAATACACTTGATAGCACTCAAGACAATAGTTGAACCATTAGCAGTAATAGTAGATCCATCAACTAGGTCATATAGTGCATCACGGACTTCCCTGGGACTTGTCACTATACTCACTCCTCCGAATCCAAATCAATAATGGAGAAATATTGGCCCCAGTTAGCATCCTCGAACTCCTTGAACTTACTATCAGCCTTAGCAAACCAGGATGGATCAATGTCCAGTGGCATCTTGACTTGGTTATAGCATCCTGCAGCACGGTCATAGTAGGCATCCATTGCTAGTGCTGGAATCTCAGTCAATGGGAATGTACCGAATGTGTAGGTTGGGAATGTTGTGACAACAGTTCCTAGATCAACATCAATATGAGGTCTAAATCGTTCTTCCAACCATGCATCTGCTTGTTCTAGTGCTATGGTCAACTTGTAATCTTCATCACTATCATCTTCATCAATTCTACACCGTACTCTTAGTTCAGTACTGATCGTTCCGTATGTCATCTATTTCTCACCAACTTTATGTTGAGTTCCTGCTACATAGCCTCCAAGGCCACATATTGATGCAATACTTAGAACTAGAACTGTACCATCTACTCCACATGATATACATGCCAGTTCAATGATACCTATCCAAGACATTGCAGCGATTGTCAATAATGTTCTGTCTTTCAACTTATATACAACTCCTGTTTATCCCCATCATCATCCTTGAGTAAATTACTAAGTCTAGTTCCTATGGTATCTAGTTCTAGGACAATCTTCTCATGGAACTTGTCTAGTTGAAGTTGTAGTTCACAGAGTTTCTTCAACATGATCATTAATTCATGATTCTGTTCATTCTTCATATAAGTTCCTCCAATAATACTAGGAGTGCAATGTCCAATTCTTCCTTCTGTTTGACTCTCCTGAGTCTCCATCCTCTACTTACCTTCTTGATGACTTCAGGGACTTCAGTAGTCCAGAAGATATTCTTGTTGAATATGTTAGGATTGAAGAAACCCATTATGCCACCTTCCTACATCTTAGAGTGCTACCAATCTTGATAGTGACTGTACCAGTTGTCTCAGCCGCAAATCTTATCTGGAAGTTCCCAGCAACCCCAGTCTTTACTATACAATGTAGAGCTGCAATGTTTCCAGCCAAGAAAGATGAGGCTGAAGTGGTTAGTACCACATCATTAGCATTGAAACATGAACTGTCTGGTGTACCATTTGCTGAGTCTGTTATGAAGTGACCAGCCAATAGTGTTGGAGATGTTGGACCAGTAGCAGTTAATTTGATGCCTACTGTTGTAACACTTGTACTCCAAACGATGAATCCTTCAATTATGTAAGTTGAATCGGCTAACAAGGCACAGACTAATCCAGTTGCATTCGACAAAGTGGTTGTGGCATTCGGTGTATCTGCTGTGGCAACGACCACAGTTTCAAGTTCACTTGGGTCACCTGGATCTCCCTTGTCTCCCTTAAGTCCTTGTTCACCTTGGATGCCAGGATTTCCCTGTGGACCAATAGTACCTTGTAATCCTGTGTCACCTTGAATACCTTGGATACCTTGAGTACCTTGATCACCAGTATCACCCTTCAATCCAGGATCTCCAGTGTCACCCTTGGGTCCAATATCTCCATCAAGACCTGGTTCTCCTTGAATCCCTTGAGGACCAATAGTACCATTCTGACCATCAATACCAGGAGGGCCTATCTCTCCTTGTGGACCAATTGGACCTTGTTCTCCAATTACACCTTCTATGATATGAGTATCATTCCATTCTTGTCTATTGATAATTGGGACTAGAGAATTCTCTTCCTCTGGAGTAAGTACCCGTTTATGTGTTATAGTGCCTGTCATCTATTCCCTACCTTATCTGCTAGTTTCTTGAGTAGTTGAAGTCTCTCTTGTTCTAGTTCAGTATTCTTCTCTGGTTCTTTGAGTTGTATTTCTACCCTAGTTGGTTCACTCTTGACAGTAAGTTCAGTCCTGATAGGTTCAGTCTTGATAGTGAGTGGTTCTGTCTTTATCTCAACAGTAGACTTGATAGGATCAGCTTCTACCTTGACAGTGATATTGACATCTACCTTCTGTGGTTCTGGAGGTTCTTTCAATGCTTCTTGTTTCTGCTCAATAATTGGTTCTGGTTTTGGAGTTGGTTCTTTAACTGGTTCTGGTTGTGGTTGTTCTGGAGACTTAGCTCCTGTCTGTTCCTGTACATCAAGGTCTTCTCTCCATACACACTTGATATTGGCTCCTGGTTCGTAGAATGCATCCTTCAACTTCTGTTCCCAGTGTCTCTCGAGTTCCCTGCCCATTGCTCTCTGGTATTGTCTGATAATGGACTTGTGCAATGCAATGACTCCCCTGACACTTGCTTCTGAGAACTGACCATTGATAATCATCTTTACCATAGGATCATTGATACCCATCAGGTAGAGATCCAATGCATCAGACATGAACTGGTCGAATTCTTTAGATCCATTGATCATACCAGACTGTATGTCAGCCTTGGCTGATGTCACGATTCTAGAACCAACATATCCCTTGCCAGCTATAGCAGCCTTAATGTTAGTTTCAATTGCAGCTTTCCAGGTCTTCAATTGAGCCTCACTTGCCCCTGGGAAGCTAAGTATTAGATCTGCCCAAGAATTCCTCTCAAGTCCTAACAGTCTTATCTTCCTGATTGTCTCATTCATTACTAGTGAAGATGGTATGTTAGAATCTCTGGTAGTCATGATTCTCTGCATAACACCTCTTCCAACTGGATATGAGTCAGAGTCTACATTGATCCTAAACATGATGAAGTCCTTGAGGATAACAGTACGACTTGTGCTTCCTGGGGTTATGATGTCTGCTGTGGCTTGGAGCCAGAATTTCTCATAGATAGAGATTGATCCATTGTCTGTGGCAATAGGTTTGTCAATACTCCTAATTGGATAGATTCTAACTCCATCTATACCTGCAGGAACCCATACTGCAATACCATAAGCAATCATATCAGTTGCAGATATGTCTAGGAGTTCATCCACTCTGTTATCTTTGTTCCACTTGTCAATGAACTCTTTGGCAGATACTCCATCTACCTTGTGAGTATATTTCTCATCAAGTACTGTATCAAATCCTCTAGACACAGTCTCTGCAGACATGTTGTGGACTCCAACCTGAGCAAGATCAGCACCCTTGAATGCATCTGCTAAATCAGCATAACTAAGATCCTGACTCTTACCATAGGCCTGTTCAGTATAATTGAGGAATATAGTGTGTCTTGGTCGAAGTGCTTCAAACCCATGTCTTATCCTGTCTAGAACAGTTATCTTCTTTACTTCTTCTGTCATTATTGAACTTCCTCCTTCTTGCGGAATAGAACTCTCTTGATAGCATCAAACCTGTCTTGTACAGGTTGATTCATCTTGGACTTACTCCATTCTGAAGGCATCTCCTTGTCCACTGCTTCAGTAATCTCTTCAATTGCCTTCTTCGTGGCTTCCTTCTCTGCATTAACTAGTTTGTCTTTAAGTTCCTTGAGAACTACCGTTGCATTGGCTACTGTCTTCTTGAGATCTTCCTTCTCAGGATCAACAACAACCGGGATATCACCTGTCTTTCCAGGTTCCTTAGGAAGTTCTTCCTTCTTGGGACAATCCTTACATGGTTCCTGTGTACTCTCTACATTGAGTTCCATCTTGGCTTCTTTAGGTAACCACTTACCTTCCTTGTATCTAGCACCACAAACACCACATTCAACCTGGGCCTTGATAGCTCCACAATACCCTTCTGGGTTTTCTTTGTCTTGATTCTTGGCTACACAGTCAGCGAAGTCTGAGTATGGTCCCATTGGTTCACCCTTAGGTTCCAGTTCAATACCGGATATCTCAAACATGAGTCCCTTCTTCATAGCCTCATACATTGGTTTTATCATTGTATTGGGATCTCCTGGATTGAACTCTCCGGTTACCAGTGCTAGTCCTGTGAAATAGATATCTCTGACATCAACTGTCTTGTCATCAATCATCTTGTCACCGAGTGAGAAGTCCTCGATACTTACTCCCTTAACCTCTCCATTCCTGAGCATGCTAATGTACTTCGGATTTGGAATGTAAGCCCATCCTTCGACCTTGCCTTCGTACCATCTTGTCTCACCTGTATATGCTCCAGGGATTACTTCGTCTAGATTGTGATTGACATCAATATGACGAAAACTCAGTGTTTTGGATGCTTCTCTGAGTTGTTCTTCACTATAGTGTCTGATTAGTCTTTCATTCTCTGGAAGTGACTCATCCTTAGTGTGATCGGTATTTCCTGCTCTCTTGGCAGTGAACTTAACAATATATTTCCTGTCTAGTTCCTTCGGGATCTTCATCCATGTAGAATCCAACTTATAATTACCTCTAAAGATGTACTATGCCAGTGCAAGCACAATGTACTACTGAGAACAATCTCAATCAATCCTCTCTATAGCAAGAGGCCCTGTGACTTAGGGAAGAGTCAAAAACAAATTAGGTGATAATAATGGCTAAGAAATATACAATTGAAGATGTCATTAAGGCTAATGCTAAGACAGTCACACTTGACAATGCATTCTACAATAGACTGAAGAAAGAAGCTACTCTAGACACTGCAGATGCTAATGCTCTGGCTTATGTCATCAAGAAGGTATGGGAGAAGGCTGAACCATTCACGATATGTGATGCAATACTCACTGTCGTTGAATGCCCAGAAGGACAATCAAGTGTAGTGATTCCAATACCTGTTGCTGCGACAGTGGGTGACCTGACTTCTGGAACATATCCAATAACAGGTGAAACCTACGGCTACTCAACAATCACTCCATCAAATAACCATGGAGCCAGTCCAAGTTGGACTAAGGAAGCTATTGAGGACTTCAGCTTTGATTTCAGGATGAGACAGACTGCTGAAGTTGGAAGAGCAATTGAGGAAGACAAGACTGCTGATCTGGTTGCTGTGATGGCTGCAATAGCTGTTGGTGACCAAGCCGGTGGAGCAACATTCACTATCAGTGGTACAGTAACTCTGGCTAACATAGCTAAGATGGTTGGTACTATGGAAACTGTGAACTTCCATCCAGATACATTAGTCACTACACCAGCAATCTATGCTGAACTGTTGACTCTTGAGAACTTCATTGATAATTCCAAGATGGGAAGTACCGATCCAATAAGGACCGGTGTAGTCAATACAACCTTCGGACTGAAGATCTATAGAACAAGCAAGTGCACTGCAGACAGAATCTACATGATTGATTCTAGTGCATTCGGTGCAATAGTCTATAAGAGACATCTAGATGTAGATCCAATTGCTGATGCGATAAACAACAGATGGGGTAATCGCATAAGCACCAGATATAAGACTGGGGCTCTACAGAAGACAGCATTTCTAGCGGGTCAGAGATAATTGAGATTAATAATCTCTCTATCCTCCCGTTTTTTCTATCTATTAACAATCATTGGTGAATACTATGTATGATCAAAGCATGTATATGAAGAAATATTTCAAGAGACCTCTGGTCAAAGATAAGGGATTGACTTAGTTGTCAATTCCATCCTCCCCTCTTTCTATTATATATGTCAGAGTGAGTGATCTCTGCTATTTCTTCAAGTGCCCTGAGAATGTCATAATACGACAGAGACTCAAGTATTCTGAAGGGCCCAAGTCTGAAGCCATGAGAATGGGAACTAGGATACATAAGGAACTCAATCAACCATATGGAACTAGATATCGAACAGATCTCATGTATTTACTGGGATGGAGAGTACATCCACCAACAGAGGAACCTGTATTCCAGAGACAGATAGGAAGATTAGTAGTTAGAGGCACTCCAGATAACTTCGAAGTGAAGAGAGATCCTGTCACAAAGAAGATACAAGTAGGAATCATTGAGAATCGAACTACAACCCATGATCACTTAAGTCCTCCAGAATACTTGGTGAAGATTGGTCAGGCACAGATCTATATGTGGTTACTAGGGCCAGAACTAGCCAAGTATCCCAAATATGAATATTGGATCAATGGTCATCTGGATGTGTACCACCAGAACCCTAGATTCCTGATTAAGAGAGTGCCTATCATACCAAGAGAAGACATGGATGAGTTTCTATTGCATATTGACAGAGTATTACATGGAGAAGAACCTGTAGCCTATCCACCTGACTGGTACTGCAAGAGTTGCTACCAGAAAGACAAGATATGGTGTGGGAAATACAGAGATTTGTATCCAGACAAGGTGAAGAAACTAGAGATGAAGTTATATGGTAAGTTATCTAGCCAGTAATCAACTAGAACCATTGATTGACTTCTATGAGAGGATACTCCGTCAGAAGGCCACAGATCCTCAGAAGGATGCTATGAGGAAACTAGAAGATATGACTATAAAGAAGATAGCTGGCTCTACTGGAAGACAATGTGGTAAGTCTCAATTGGCTGCAGTCTTTGCTCTATGGGTTATCTTTGTGTATTCAAGATATGTCAATAGGCAGATACAGATCCTTCTAGTAGGTACTGGTGATGGTTCTGAGATCTATAGACACCTGAATGATATCTTTGCTGTGAATAGAGATGAATTCAAACCATTCCTAGTTCAAGCAGGAATGAAGGGTAATGAAGTACCTGTAGTAGGATTCATACTTCATGAGAATAGATCTAGATTGAGAGTGGCTGGAAGTACACCTGCTCAAGTACAGGGTAAGTCATGTGACATTCTCATAATAGATGAAGCAGGAAGTATAGATGACCAGACAATCAAGGCTGCCAAGGGTTGTCTCTCAGGACCAATCTATAGAACGATAATGATTTCTACTCCTCATAAGAGAAAGAAAGAAACAGACTACTTCGTCAACACAGTACTAGATCCTAAGAAGGATGGATATACTACCTTCCATTGGGGTAAACCTGACTGTCCTTGGCATACTCCTCAGGAACTAGCAGATAACAAGAGAGAACTCAGTGCTGAAGAATATTCAATTCAGGTCCTGGGTCTACCTGCAGATAAGAAGACCAGAGCTACATTCAATCCTGATGATATCAAGAGATGTAGGTTTGATGAGATAATCAGTGAGGGTGGAGAACGATATGGTGCTATGGACTTCGGAGAATCTGTGGGTCTGAATGTTCTAGGGATATTTGAGAAGGTAGGAGCCAGATGGAAGGTCTTGTATCTCAAGGGATGGAAGAAGACTCCTATTGAGGATATCCTCCCTGAATGGAAGAAGATATGCAGTCAGTACAATGTATTGTCTATTCAGGCTGATAGTAGACCTCAGAAGTACCATGACATAATAGGTGAGAACTTAGATGGTATTCCAATAATCTATCTAGATATGACACTCAACAAGGAACCTGCTCTAGGGCAACTGATGAAGGTAATAGAGAGACATCATCTAGAGTTTAACTCAGTACCTCTTGAATTGGAATTCTATAGATATCATCCAGGTAAACGATCTGGTGATGATCTCATAGACTGTCTCATGATTGGTATCTTCCAGTTTGAAGAGAAGGAACCTGCAGTCATCACATTTATCTAAGACAGACATTCCACTCTTATATATACTACTCTCCTATCTCTATACTCTCCTATCTCTACATAAGGATTGTTAATATAAGAAGCATGCTTACTTTTCCTGAGAACATCTATACTGGATATGGATAGTCCCTATTAGGATGATGTGCCCTCCTGTATTGAGACTAAGTCCATAACTACCGGGCCCAGATACATATACTTAAGTCTTGCCCCATTTGATGGACATTCTACATACAGACTTATATATGCAAGATTGCCCCGGCTAGGTTAGGACCTGTTTCCACTTTTAACAGATAGTTCAACATAGATACCAATGGACCCTGGCACAAACCCATATTGGATGTATGGATAAGTCCATGTCTTCCTGACTTATGAGGTTACATTGACCTCTATGGACTGTTGAGTTTCTGCATGCCTATCTTGTGGTGTCACTACCTTAGTAGGTTAGGTATGTTTACTTGGGTATTCTAGAGGGTATGTAAGAGTCTTCTAGGACCTTGCTAGGTATAGGTAGGTGCAATTAGACTAAGAACATCCTATGCAATGGAATGTCTGTACCATCTTGCCCAGTCGCTTCTATACATGGAAGGAAGGATGACTCGTTAGAAGGAATACTTCACCCGTCGTATAGAGACAGACTGGGCACAGGTGTAGTGATAGGGCATTGCTCATGGTCCTTATATATTGGAACTGCACATTATACTAGTGGTGATGCATATGAGTTTAACTGGAAATGAGATCTATCTCCTTACAAGCAAGATGCCTTCTGACCTCACTAGGAAACTTAGACTGCTCTACCAACTGGATAGAGCATTCATGTTCAACAGAAGAGAACTGTCAAACTACCTTAGAGACTGTGGACTTAATGGTTATTCAGAACGATCACTAGGAAGGATAATGGGTACTCCTGTCATCTGTCCTCATTGCTATAAGTTCCTACTAGATCAGGTCAAGACAGGTCTTCTAGATCCAATACTTCTTGAACTGTGGTGTCAATCTGCAGTGTTCAGTAGGATAGTAAGGACTAGTGAAGAATGGAACGATAGACCATACAAGAATGAGACCTTCGAACCTGAGACCTAGAGTGCAACCAAGAACCTACCAAAGGGTTTAAGTATTAGTTCAACTATGTATACATAGGAATGTGTGAAAACATGCCTTCAAGATATGAACTACTGACACAACCTAGAAAACCAGTGCCATGGACAATGAAAGTCAACAAGACCATCAATCTCATGGAGAGGCGAAATGGAACTGACAGATATAGACCCCTCTCTTCAAGACTATGGAGAGGTCAATGTAACCTCATGGATAAGTCCATAGACAATGCAACCATGAAGAACAACAGAGGGACGACCGAAAGGTTTAACTGTGTAGGCGCATAGTATTATATATGGGTGAATTTGAGGTGCAACAAGTATGAAGTCAATAGACAATCCAAGTTTCAATTGTAGGAGATGGCTAGAGTTGATCCTTGATAATGAGAACACAGAGATTGATGAGTGGTACACCAGAGTGAAACTGTACTGTCCTACTCTCTGTGATTATGAGGAACTTAGACTGAGAAGAAAGAATGTCAGACTAATACAAGAAGGTGAACATGTTGAGAATCCCTGGATTAGATAGACTCCTAAGAAGGAAGACAGTCGAGGAGTGTTGGGATAGGATCCTAGGTTCTAGGTACTGCATAGACTGTGGAACACCACTAAGTTCTGGATGGTTATCCAACATGTGCCCTGACTGTGGCAAGAGGTATGAAGATGAGGAGGATGCATATGTCTACTCAAACTAAGTGGGAGGGCACAAGGATAGATTCAATTGGGGCATTCAAGCAATTCGGTAAACCCCGGTATCATGTACGATATGTCACACTCAAACTGGATAACAAGGTAATCCTACAAGGCAAGAAGAGGATAAGTGAACAGTACTGCAAACTACTAGGAGAGAGGAACATCTACATCACAGACTACCTACTGAGACTCAATGTATGGTTCACTAAGAAAGGTCCTGACTATGTGGTATTGATGCATGGATACAAGACTAAGACCTACTCAACAAACAAAGGTAGACATGAGAAGAGGACAGATCTCACATTCACTAAGATACCAGGTGGTTGGATAGTTACAGGCAAGTTCAAGTATGGATCTGAGTATTCACTACTTGACAAGCCTATAGACTTCAGCATTAGGGTAAGTTCAGAACTCTTTTCACCCACAACTTCTATACAAACTGAACTTGCCCTCCAGATGGATAAGGGATGTTAGATATGAAGTGCTTATTATATGACAATTGTCACAAGAACTTAGGCATTACTGAAGAGAAACTACCCTGTCTAAATAGGGACTTCACTCAATGCTATTTCTTCATGTCAAACTGGTTGGATAAGACTTATGGTCACTATGTGAAGGTTCATCATTCTAAGGGAATCACAAATGGTGGTGTAGAGATCAGACTCAACTGGAACTATAGGGGCCTATGTGGCATGAAGGCTGAACCATGGCTATGGTATAGACCTGTCATCAAGAGATACAATGACTACATCAGTTGGTTGAAGGGGACTAGGACAGAGGTGATTAAGATATGAGTAAACAAGAAACAGTTAAACAAGTAACAACCAAAGCCCTCCTTATGTACTGGTTGAAGAAGACTGAGAGATATGTCCAGATGACTGCAGCACAACTCCAGGATCTACAGGAAGCATTCATTGCAGTTGCTCAACTTGCAGACAAGATCACCCAGGAACATGAGAAGGAAATAGAATCTCTCAATGCAGAGATTAAGTCACTCAAGGAGAAGAAGAAGGAATGAACAAACTAAGTAAGTTGGTATTGGCTATTGAATCTGCCATTGTCACAAGTGCCACATTACTGTGGAATACTGTAACCCAGATTCAGACATCAAGGATAGAATGGAAGACAGTATTGATGAAGATCTGGGTCAGAATGAAGAATGAACAAATATATGGACCACAAGATGGCCCTTGGAATTACCACCTTGAACTGAGGGAAGTTCCAACACCAGTGTCAACAACAATCTATGAAGCCTGGACAACCTATCCATACCAACCTCTCTGTATTATCCTGGTGGTTATCACCATAGTAATTGCTCTTGCATACTTAGTCTATAGAAATAGATCCTGGACTACGACTTAGAGGATATGAGGTAGTCTAGAAGACGAGTGTGACTAAGTCCCAGTCTCTTTAGGGACAAACATTGGCAACAAATCCAACTTGAGCACTAGATATTGTGGTTAGTGGCTGTATCCTCTTCTTGAGGTTTGGAACTAAAAACAGGACTTATCTGGCTAGTAGGGTTGGCATGAGTACTATAGGTATAAGAATGATCGTATCTTGTATCTAGTACTTCAATATCTAGTAACAGTAGGATCGTATTAGAATGATCATAGGTTATCTATACTTCAATACAAGTACTTCCTTCTGACATCGCCATTTGACGATGTTGCTAAGTTCCTAAATGTCGTCAATTGATGACATTTAAGTACCTGATATCTAGATTCATGTCTCTTGCCTCAATGTATGGAAGTTCCCTACTGATATTCAAGATAATGTTTTTGGGCGGGGGCCCAAGAATGTGACATTTCCTTGGAATGTCTGAGGTGCTTAGCATCCTTGCTTGTTCGAAAGTGACGCCGGCGGCGTCAATTATGGTCTTTACTATCCTTCTTCTTGCGCTGATATAATCATGGCTTATACTCAGGAGATTGGCACAACTCCAACATGACCTATTGATCGCAAGTGGAGGAAATGCAAAGCTCGCCACCAAGCCTTGCACTTCAAGGACTACTTAATGATACGATCATATTCACTTCTAAGTTCATTATCAAATCTGATGTTGTTAATGTAGACTGCTGTACTTGAGAATAGTTCATGTCTAAGCAACTGTTGGAGAGCAGTCAAGTCTCCCTTCTGTTGTACCCAGAACCTTGCAATCCTTCTCCTGAAGAACCTTGGACTCCACTTCTCTGAGTGAGGCAGATTCAACCTACGAGCATTGGACTTCACGATATGGATTAGGCCTTCCTTCGTCATATAGCCACATTGTCTCCTACTTGGGAACAGATACTCAGTGGTGACATTACTCACATATTCCTTCAACAATTCACCGGTCTTTGAGTCAAATGGTATAGGTAATTCGATATGCTTCTTACTATCCAAGATTGTTAAAGTCCTATTTGCTATGTCAACATTCTTAACCTTCAACTTAGACAGTTCCATAGTCCTCATTCCAGTAACGAAGAACAATCTGAGAATGAGTCTATCCCTCAACTTGTGTGGAGCATTCAAGAGTCTTTCGAAGTCCTCTTGGTTCAGGACATATCTTATTAGTACCATATCGCTTATGAGGGTGAAAGAAACTCCGTGTTTTTCCAGTGTGCTGGTTATGGCGTTTTCTGCAGCAAGGTCTGTTTGTTTGATCGGGTCGCCGCCTGCGCCTATGCCTAGGTTTGGCTGGGGTTGC